>JAAUXT010045007.1_pt1 | contig 33456 bp, 29 predicted proteins | sample 7278171 | NCBI WGS metagenome assembly JAAUXT01 (sample SAMN14350112, study PRJNA611818) | marine sediment metagenome | isolation source: surface marine sediment (1.8m) | place: French Polynesia: Moorea | collected 2018-08
GAGGAAAACATGAAAGATTTTGTTGTGGAACCACCTCCTTTTGACATTGATGAAGTCAAATTGGAGCCACAAGTTCTGAAAAGAACATCCGATCGTCGACACCACTCCTATACGCACAAGACTGACTGTCATTTGAAATTTGAGGGCAAAAAATGTGGTGGAATGTGTGAAGTTCTGAAGGAGATTGACCGTGCTGCTGAGAGGAAAGTAAAGAAGATGAGGTGGTCTGTCAAATTTTCTGAGTAGTTTGACATGTTGACTTGATGTTGAGATCATGGTAATAAACTTTTGTTCGCAGCAGTCAGCGTGTTGCGAGTGACTGTTCGGCGCACGCTCGAGAAACATCCTCAAAAAGCGACCGAAAACTCACCGTTGTAGAAGAGACTTTCCAAATTTGTGAACGCGCAAAACGTGAACACAATACAAACAAATTTTCTTCTGAGTTGAATTCCACAAGTGTTTCACGCCGAAACATCTCATTTTGAGAGGATATTCGGGTTCGAACGCACCAGCCTTGAGTTGCATTGCAGGGATCAGCGGTCACGCCGTGGAGATGAAAAACAAGAGCCGTTGCGCTGTACACACTGATCGCGTGGTCCTGACAGGCCAGAGGACCTCAGCACCACGTCCAAAGTCTGATGCCATGGAAATTCTGGCCTGGAAGATTTGAACGCATGAGAGCGGTAATCAATGCACTTTTCACATGTGCACGCTCGTATGGACAGTCGCAGGATCGAAAACAGCTCAGCTGATAGCCCCCTCAAATCAAATTGTCGTGTTCCGTCCTTTCTCAAAGGTGTACGTATTGTCGTCGTTTTCTCGCTCACGCAAAACCTTAAACTGCCGGGTATTCGTAGGGTCTTGGTGATGAGTGGTGCCGCATAAGACTTCCCTCTGTTTCTTTCGTTCCGTTATTCAGAGTAGAACGTCGTTCGAGAAGCGCGAAACTTCACGTGCCGTTGTCTGCTGCCGAGGTGGTTCACATCTCAGTACCGCCGGGCTTTAAAGTCTCAATTTCCCTTGAACTCGTGTTCTCCGGAAGAAAGCGAATCATTTCACTACAGGTTGAACTTCAATGGAAAAGTTCTTCTCATTGCAGCAATCTCCATGCGTTCGGGAACTCTTACTTCTACATGTACTCGTGCAACTCTACGATCACAAAACCAGTCATGTGTGCTCGTATCGTTGTTGGAATGGGTTCTCACCTTGCAAAAAGGGTTCAATTTCGATCACACAAGTCCTTTCGCGACCAGAGGTCTTGGTTGTCATTGTGTGATTTCACAGGAACCAGTTTTTTCTGTTGAGAACCCTGTCTGGGCAACAGCCTCACGCACAGTTGAAATATGAACATTTGTGACCCTCAAACTTTTAAAGTTGTGTATGTTGTCGGACAACCCTCAAACTTTTGAAGTTGTATAAGTTGTTGGAGAACGTGCAGTGAAACGTGTCACAAGTACGCCACTTTCTGCTTTGCTGGAAGTCATGTCAGGTTCTTTGCGTACGAAAATGCCTTTTGGGTCTTTTGTGTGTTGTTGTACGAGCTCGTAGCTTTTGCAACAAGTATACGAGGCCCCTTTTTGCAACACAGCAAGAAACACAAGCACTTTGATTTGTAGTCTTTGGCAACGAGACACACTTGAAGTTGCTCGAGCAGCGCAGTTGCAGTTTCTTCGCTGCAGGATGGGGTCCGTTGATCACTGAGAACGTCAAGTCGAGAGACATGCACCAGGGCCGATCACAGCCCATAGCTGTAGTCTCTGTCAAAGATGACTATTCTTTCCTGTGATGATATACTTGGTGTCGTAGTTGATAACCCTGCCAAAAATGTGAACCTGAACATTGAACGCACCATTTCCTCTGAAGATTGGTGCATGGAAGGCAACCGTGATTCACGTGTACAGAAACTGTTCACAATGCAGTCAAATGTTACCGCAATAAGTTTGGCAAGTAGTTTCAAGAAATCTGAACTGGCATCGTGTTGAGCACACCAAAATAGGACAATTTTTTGCGTCTGAAACCTGATCCAATGCGGCGGTCTGGTCGAGTTGCATTCTGCACACATCATACTGGGCGCACGGGTTTCTGATAATGATCATACAAAGACTCTTGTTTGTGTCCGATGAACAAGGAATCTCCCAAAGTTCTCTTCCCGTTTTGTTTGTTTGTTGTGACAGAGTATGAAAATTTATACACTCACTGAAAGACGTGTCCGAACAAGGCAAGAATCTTTGTCACGTGAGGGAGGGAATTATTTTGCTGCAAGAATCGCCTTGACTTGCAAGGCATTCAAACAACTCAACTTTTTCATGTTGTTTTCAACTTGTTCGCTTGTCGTTTGCTGCCTGCATGAACGGCATTTTCGAATCATTTTGGGTTTCCATTTCTCTTGGATTGACAACCAAACAGATTGCAAATCTGACTTCTTCACTGCGTGCGAAAAGCTGCCCCGGAAGAGTTTCTTGTCACAAGCAATTTGCCACACAGGGTGTCAGCCTCAAGACACGTCAGTCTGCCGATTGGTGCTCGTATCAGAGAAACCAAAACACGTTCGATGCTGTTGTTGATTCTTGATTTGGCGCAGACAAAATTGTTTCCAGCAAAGCCTCATCGAAGCACAATCCCTCGTTGCAGAGTGATTTTCAAACCCAGTGAGATTCGTTTTGTTTGGGGTGGGGCAGGTGGGAAACCTGACAATTGGTTTGGTTCTTTTTCACTGTGGCAGGCAGCCAGCCAGACTGGAACAATGCGTGTTGTGAGCACAATGTCTGCTGCAAGGAGCCGCGGGCTCGTTGAACTTTGGTTTCTTCTTTGTGACGTGAAGAGATCTATTTTCCTGGTTCCAAACATTTTCCACACTGTGTGAGATATCGCGGGCACAACGAACCTTGGAACCGAACCGTGTCTTGCATTCGAATCCCAGCGCACCCGGTCGGGTACATGCACCTCTCACAACCTGTGGCCAACAGATCCGCATTTGCTTCTGCATGGCAGCTACGTTGATTATGACAAGGCTCCGTGTTTGACCCGAGGGAACCTGCAGTGTACATGTCGCACTGTACTTTTTTGCTCTGATACCTGTGTTTGTGCTTCTTCAGCTGGTTTTGTGTCTCGCCTTGAGGCACACCTGTCTTCTCTGGTCATATTTCGTTTCCGTGCTGCTCACTGGCTGAATTTCCTGCAGACGATGACTGGCCTCAGGGAGAGTTTCCATACGTTTGAAAGAGGACTCCTTGTACGTGTGTCAGCCAGAATGTCGGGAGCAAATTAATTCGCACGACTTGTTTTGGTGTTTTATGAACAAACCGTGTCTCCGTGAATAAATGCTTTTCCTCTCTCGCTCTTTCCGTGTTCGAACTAAACATTTCAACACTTCTTTCTCTGACGAAAATTTGCACCAAATGTCGGAAAGAAATTTGAAGAAAAGTGCCTCCCATTGTTAACTGTGTTCTCTTGCACCTGAAGAACCAGGGATTCATTTGTGCCTTTCACCTGCCGTGAAAGAAGAACAAAGGCATTCATTTCATGCACTGCGTGCACGCTATCCTTTGTTTTGTGGATCTGAAGGTCCTTTCGCCGTGCAAAATCGTCCAAGCTCAGCCCGACGAAAAAAATCGCTGTGCGACAGGACGACGACGACGACCTGGAAACTGTTTGGACTATTTCCTCTCATTTGTTGACATTTAGCGTTGTTTCAAGGATGAGACCGACGGACTGGGAGACAGTAATTTCAGGTCCTGAAGATGAAACACGGCGATGTTGAGATCTCGCAGATTGCCGTCTGCTGGTGGTTCAGCTGCTGCCGACATCCGACAATAGATACAGCTCAGCGAGGAAACACGAAACCAAAGGTGGGGCACCTCTGTGCAGGGGCGCAAATTTCCGTCAGATAACGTGTCTATCATGCCAGCAAAGGACTCACCAAACTTGATTGCTTCTTCAAGCCATCTCCTGGATTCTGTGTGTTTTTCATGAAAGCTTGTGTTGCTTGCTTGCGTTCTGTTGGGAAGGAAGGGAACGAGGGGGTCCAAACACTTTTGTCGCTGTGACCCTGCGTCGTTGAGTTGGTACAACTCGCAGATGTTCTGATGCAAAACGATATGTCAATTCGTTTTTAGTCGCGCGAAACGCGACTGTTATTCTCAGTATGTGTCTGTCCGTAATACCGTGATAGTAGGACCCCGCCCCCAAGATGAATTTTCACTGAGGCTCCAGGGCACTTTGCCCAGTTTGCATTTAGTACCTGAAGGGTAAGATTATGAGGTTATGGAGCATCAGTTGGGTCTTTGAAATTTTCAGGCCTCTGGACCCCCCCCCATCCCTTTGTACATGAAATTGGACTTGGGCTCTTTTGTATGCAAAATTGGAGCAAGGCTCCAGAGTAAAAGTAGGACTCAGAACTTTTCAGGCTGGAGTAAACCCCCCCCCCCACCCCCATTTCATGTGAAATTTACTGGAGTTAGGCTTTGGAGCAAATGTTGGACTCAGAAAATGTTGGGCTGGAGGGACCCCCTGCAATGCAAAAATGGACTCAAGCTCTGGAGCAAAAGTTGGACTTACTAATTTCGGGACAGTCGCGCGACAAATTCCCTGCAAGGCACGTTTCTTTTGGGTGGGGGAGGTTGGGAGCCTGACATGCTCGTGTGGAATAGATTTTGTGTGCTCGCATGGAATCTTTACTCTCGTGCACGAACAAGCAAAACACAATACTGGTTGCTTGATCACACGAGCTGGTGCGTCGAAATGCTATTTGTGTCGCTTAGATTGACTCTTCTTGTTCTCAATTTCTCGTATTCACATCAAAATTTGCTCAAGTTACCCAGGCAACACAAGCTGACGCAAAACAAGATCCCAACAAAGTGTGATGACACATCATTTATTTCCATCAATTCGTTTTGTTTTCCCCAAAATATTTCCGGACGAAGGGTTATGCTGTGTCATTTTTCTTCATTGTTTGCATGACAAATAAAGTGAGCGCTCGAAACGTCATGACGAGAAGGAAGAATTATTTTTCGCGCAATTGAACCGCGATAATGAAATCGCCTGAAGATCTACGACCTCTCCCTTTCCGACAACACAAAACCCCATCATCATTCACATGGCCCCGTCAGCTTTACCGGTTTGGGTCGTGCAGATTTGCGAGGTCACCAGGACCAAACGTGAAAACTTCACTGCCCGGTGTCTCAGGACCAGAGCACGACCAGGACCAGAGCACGACTGGTCATTCTCTAGTCCTGAAATTTCAGGACCACAGCATGACCATCTAGGACTGAGCTCTGACTGGTTATATTGTAGTCCCAGATATGAATTTTTTGGACCAGACAGCTTAGAGATATGCTAAACAAAGAGCAAATGATAAAAGGGAAGCTGTTGTATCATATAGTAATAAAAGTATTTGTCAACCAAGAAGTGTGAAATATAGCATCAATTATAAGAATGTTTCATAATTTCCAAAGTAGTTGGGCCATAGAACCCAGAACTACATACTGACCCAGTAAGGTAGTCATTGTCTGGTCCAAAAATTCATCCAGGACCACACTATGATTGGTTGGAGCTTAGTCCTGGGTGGTCATGCTGTGGTCCTGAAATTTCAGGACCAGAGAATGACCAGTCGTGCTCTGGTCCTGGTCGTGCTCTGGTCCTGTTATACCGGGTGAAAACGAATTCTCGGGATTGGCTCCTCTTGACTCTGCTGTCCGTCAGAGTTTTGAACGTGAAGCACATGTGGTGTCACATGCAGAAGCAATTAAGTGTTGAGAAGCACGACTGACAGTGCAATCCACATCTCGTAACATTTCACAGAAAAGAAACACGCAAATTGCAGTTTTGATTCAGCCCCAAGACGAACATTAACCAATGAACATCAAAGCCCAAAGGTTTGTAAATGACGCCGGGAAACACACCTGAGACCAAACATTTGCCTCGATGTGTTTTTCACAATTACGTGCATTACAAGCAAAACATCATTCATCACAAGTTCACTGACTTGTTCGTGACAAGTCAGCATCAAAAAACGAGAAAAATACGAGGTGTTCAGTGAAAAGATCCAGGACTAGGTCAGGGGCAACCCAACTCGCGACAAGTGCCTCTCACTTCAGCTGTGCAATTTTCACCACAAAACAGTCGACAAAATTCCACCTGCATTTTTTCCAAATGTGGGACCATGGTTATATTTTCACTATATTTATCGTGCACGTATCTCGCTTTGTACGCACATGAAAGAACACATCAGTGCATCACCAGTCACTTTGCCAGAACAAACACCTTTTGGCACAATGCGCAAAGAACAACGAAATAAGCAATAAATGTTACAGTTCACGGTTGCCTTGTTCCTTCTTTCTGAGAAAACATCCGGCATTATTGTTTTGCCAGACGATTTCCAAGGGACTGATGCTGTCTAGTTGTTGACCAAAATGTCTGCGACGATTCTTGTCCAATTTCAACGCGCTTGACATGTTACAGACAGACGCACGTGACACTTTTGTTGTTCCCAACAGGTTTTGTGCAAAATGACTCCGTTTCCTTTCAACTGCTCAAGACAGAAGAATGACGTTCATTATGGCGCATAGATTTGTTGAACACGCGATTCTTGAAGTCTGTATGCCGCCATGCCTTCAAACAGAACCTTCTGTCTTCTTTCAACCACCGGGTTTCCTTTTGTGTCACATTCTGCTCGCGCATGATGGGAAGATTTAGAACGGGGAGGTCAAGCGACGCTCGAGCGCGTTGGACGGGCGTGTGTGACTCGAAGTTTGCATTTGTGTCGCAGGCACGAGCGCTTTTCTGAGCTTCTCTGTAGAAACTCCCTGCAGTCGCCAGACGCATATTTGAGAGATGTCTTGTTCGCAGACGCCCGATTTTGTCCTCTCAATCAGAAGTCTCGGGTTTCCCTGGCCGGAACTCGATCCCCTCGCAGTCAAATACTCGGATCGGATCGTTTTTCAAGCCATCAGGTCTTGATTTCAAATCTCTTCTTGCGAAAGGACACTCATTGTATAGCACTTCTAATTCTAACATTTGATATTTGTTTTTTTGAAGATCAGGCATGGAACTGCAATGTATTTTGTGTGCTGTTTCACTTGGTTCCACAAACAACCTTTGGATCCCATTTTCCTGCTCTTTGTAGACGGGATGAAAGGTGTTGTTTGATCTTGGTCCATTCAATTCGCCGTTTTGCGATTCTCGTCTGCTGTTGAAGACCGTCCTCATGTCTGCCTTGGAAAAGCCGTTTTCTGCTGAACTTCTGTGTGCCAGACCAGAAGAGCGATTTCTGACCGCAGGACTTGCAGCAACACTGTACTCTGCCGTGGACTCCTGAAGCAGAGTTTTTGTGTCCTCAAAGCCTTCTTGCAGTTTGCTGTTGATGTATCTGAAGAGACCCTTCCACGCCTGCAGCCCTTCTGCGAGTGGTAACCCTGGTATGCTGAAACAATGCATCATTGTCAGACATTATCCCAGAACGGAGTTTGAAGGGGCCCGGCCCTTGGCCCCATCCCCGGCTGTTTCTACCGCAGTCGCACTCTTTGCAAAATACACGTCAGGTTTTCTTTTCAACAGTTGAATGCGTTGCTTTGACCGAATCTTGGATCCGCTCCTGCTTTTGTTCATTAGCAGCTTTGACACCAGGCAGTCAATGAATTTTTCACGCACAACACGAGCCTGTACATCTGTTGCCCGGAAACCTTTGTCCTCTTCCCTCAGACTCATCACCATGATTGTGTCATGGCTCCCTTTGTATTTGTCCGCAACAGTGACAAGCTGCGGTGCGCACAGCAATTACGAGCAGATCAAACAGTCCCACGTGTCCGGAACAACAGTGCGCGGGACTTTTAGCAAATCCGTCTGATGTTCCGTCCGCTTGTCTACCTCCAACAACATGGCAAACGCCGGACATTTTCTTGTGTGTTGTGACTTGTGAGTGCCCCATGCAGCTGACGTTCGTAGTTCTTTTTACCTCAAATCGGCTGAGCTCCTTCCCTTTACTTTGACTCCATCCCTAATTTGGAAATGTGCTTGATCCCTGAAAGGATGCAGCGCAGCCCACTCATCTTCATCAGCCACGTCATGAGCGCACGTCGGAAATGAAACGGACGGATTTGCCAAAAATCTTCGTTATTTGTTCCCTGTGAGGTACCCTTTTTTCTGCACATCCACATTCAGAAAGAATCAGTTCTTTTCCCAAACCACGAAAACATTTCTTGGGGATAACGTTGTCAGAGGCAACAGAATTTATGTACAACACCCAGTGTCAAAGCCGCCAGCATTGCCTGCAACGTCCAGCGAGTTGTTGGTGAGTTTTAGCAACTGCTAATTTTCATCACGTGCGGTGCCCAAATTGCCAGATCGCTGTCACAGATTGCCAAATTTGCCCTGAATTTGCTCCAAGAGCAATGACAAGTGACCAAATGGGATCTGTGTCACTTATTTGCTGAAAGTCGCCATTGTCTCGATCCCCCAGCTACTTCTGAACCCTCCGGTGAAGTGTTCAGCCCCTCCCAAACCAGCATCAACTCGTCCCCCAATCAAAACCCACGCATTTTCGTACCTCTGCAGCCTTTGTTTCCAGATGTAGAGAAGCGCATCGGTGAAGATGGCGAAGTTCTCGGTGCAGAAGTCTCGGTTGCGCGTGTGCATGGAGCCGAGGCGCACCAGCACCTGCGCGTACGACGCCTCCAGGTTGTCGAGACGCTCCACCGCCTGCTTGATGACCACCATGAACCTGAGACAAAGCACGAATGAAGCCAGTGTGAACAACAAATTTGCCTTCTAGTACGAACCAGGTTCCAGCGCGTGGCTAACTCAGTACGCAACAATGATGAAATGGATATTTTCTTGAACCGATAAGCAGCAGTCTTGCCAAGAATCCAGTCTTATCATGGGTAAAACCTGGTGAAGAACAACGCTCACCTCTCTTCTCATCTCTTCTCTTTCTCTCTCTCTCTCTCTCTCTCTCCCTCTCTCTCTCTCTCTCTCTCTCTCTCTCTCTCTTGTGTGGCTACACCAACCTGGCGTTTGGGAGCCTCGGTGAAAAATTTCGATGAATGACAACTCGCACACTGTCGTATTTAATTCTCTGAAGAGCCATCACAGCCATCATGCGTGATTGTATTGCTGTCGGCAGTGAACAAATATGACTGAAAACCTCTTGCGCAAAAACTCAATCTCAAGTCCTGCACGACTTCAGAATGAATGAGCACAATGCCTGCCTGGAAAATCCAGAAATAACTCTCCCCTCAACGGGCAAAATCCACGCATTTTTTGCCAGAATAGAAAGCAAAATTTAGGTCGTTTGACCATGACGAACATTCCAAAAGAGGTGGGTGTCTGAATCCTGGGACTCTGCTGCCTGGAGGTTGGGTCTGCAGAGAAGTGTCTATTTCCTCTTCAACCGGGCCAACCAGGTGTGCTACCAGGATCTGGTCAAACGAGCCTGAGAGACATTTGCAACTTTTGCAAGTGTGTCATGAAACACAGAACAAGCTTGGAATCGTGTGCCTTTTTCTGCGTGAGGAAGAAATCCTGGACCGCGCTCTCTGAATCGCTCCCAGTTCACATTGGATGCTTCAAGCGTCTCGTCCTTGTTCAGATCAATGGGTATTGCGTCATCACTCGTTTGTGCAGCACCAGAGCCCTGTCCAGGGACGTGGGGCATCCGGTGCGAATCGGTTGGACACAGAAGGATTCCAACGGATCTCTGAGGCCGAGAAACGCACAGCAATATGCAATACAGTCTTTGGATACAAAAATCCATTTTCTCAGAGACAAAACAAAAGATTTCGAAAAATATCCGTCACATCTTTGTTTCTTATATTGCATCTTTCTGTTTCGTGCGTAAACTTGACGCCTGTGTGCTTGTGCACGCACGTTGAATTTTGAAGTTGTGAGCTGAACACTTCAAATGCTTTCGTTCATTGCTGAAGGATTATTCTGGCACAGAACAAAAAAACATTGAAATAGCTTTCCAAAAATATCTCACAAATTGATTGGAAAGAAGATGCTGTTGCAGAGATTGGGTGTTGTCCTGTCGTGTCAATGATTTACGTTTGGAACACGCTGGATGAGCTTCTGTCACGCTCAACGCGTTGGCCTGAGACTTGCACTGGGTGTGTGTATTTTTACATTCAGTCACAAGTCTGAACTTTTCTCGACAGGTTTTCGTGTTCACACCTCGTACGAGATACAGGCGGCGCATCTTTAACTCGCTCGCTCAAAGAACACGAGAGGCAGAAGCTGCTCAATGCTCGACAGGTATCGCGTAAATCACCTCGAGCAACAAACCCGTCTTGCCATTTCAGGATGAAAAGTCTTCTTATTGAAAGATCTTTTTTGTCACGTTGACTTTCGAAGCGTTTTTTTTTCCGCAAGCGAGGCTGCAGACTCAGAACTTTCACGAGGGAGTCGAAGGTTCCGGAAATTGAAAAGATGAGCGCGCCAAGATGCTTTTCTGGATGGTGGCATCGCTTACGTCATGTGGCTGACGAAGCAGGTGTCAGATCACCAGTTTTAATCTGCCCCGCATCCAGATCCGAAGCTTGTGACAGTTTGTTTTGCGTTGTGCTCGAGGCGGGAAGGCACAGCATCCGTACGCACCTTTTCCCTTTGCTCCCCCCCCCCTGGGAACTGATTCTCAGGACAACTCTGGAGGCAAAACGCCTTTCCTCGACAGGGAACACTGGCGGACAGGGGAACATGTGCGCGTCCACAGTTTCACCCGCGCTGTGGGTCACCGACCACAGTCTCGTCAGCCACAAACGAAATTCAACACCCACAATAGACCTGCGCAGCACAATTGATTTTTCTTCAGAATTCACCTGCTGCAATGGAAGCCTCATATTTTGTGCACAGGAGCAAATGACATTTTGAGAATTAGGATCAAGCTGTTGACAGCCTATGGAAACTTTGTGATTCTCCTATAAGCTGTTGCCTTGTGATTATGGAGCAGAAGAAGCAGATGTTTGGCTTGCTCCAACAAACTTCCACATTGTTTTGATGCCGAAAGGTGAATGGCCCCATGTTTCAGCTCTTTGATCTTCTCTGATTTGTCGGAGTATTGAAGCATGAGTTTGCCCCGGAAACTTTCCCATAAACTGTGAGTAAATGGGACATCGAAATCAATTACACGTGCTGTGAGTGACTCGGTAATGGAAGAAATGTCAGGTCCCGTTTCGGACCCAAATACTTCACCTCCCACTTCTCTGCGGGACGTAGAGCCCCGGCGTGATCCGCTAAACCAGCCGTGGGACAGGACGCGGACGCTCGGATCAGTCCACTTTGTGAGCCTGATCACGAACTGCCTTGATGATCCTTGAACACGCCACGGTAATCGCTTGAAATCTGACCGCAACTCAGGGGTGCTTTTGTATTCTGGACAACTATCAGATGCAACCTGATCCAGACAACCATCAGATGCAACCTGATCTACCCAAGGGGCGAATTCACGCGTTGGTCTCACGTGAGCCCAGCTCGGGACGACCCTTCCCGACGAACATAACGAAAGCGTGGGGGAGTGAAAACGTGCCTTTTCTGTGGCTTGACAACAGCGAATGAAGCTTTTTCCTTCGTGGGTCAAAGGAGCCTGGCTGACAGTCTCCTGGATCTGCCTTGCCATCTCCGGAAATGCGGTGATGCTGGACGAATCTGGAAGTTGTCTTCTCTAATCAAGGACACATCTAACGCGTGCTGTTTCTGGTAAAGGCTCCCACCGGCACAGGTTTGTGGAAGCTATTTTGAGAACTGTCAAACCCAGCAGAAGGGAACTCCCAGAACATGCGGAAATCTTTGCGAGCTCCTGATCCTTCTCCATCCAAACGGCCTCATTTTCCAATGAGGCCGCGGACAAAGGCTCACGGGGCCTTTCTGTGTGGCATCTTCCTAATGAGGCTTCGTTATGAAGTGCCGCGATGTTTCAGAGAGATCAGTTAAACTGGCGAAATTAGTTTTTGCGAGCTGAATTTGGAATCAGGATGGATCTGAGACTGACAAGATTTCACGAGTTCTCTGAAGTGTTTTTTTCGTCTGACGCATTTCGTCGCGCTCTTGCTGGACATGCGTTTTGCTCGGAAGAGCAAAAACACACAAAGCAAACGATCTTGTTACTTGGCAGAATTTGGCAGGGAAATGTGCACTTGACAAAAACACGCTGAAACCTTCTGTCCAACCACATATCTTTGCCCTGAGGCGAAACTGCGTGACGCAAAATTTATTGACCACCCTTTCCACCCAACTTGGTGTGCAAATGCAAACCTACAGACAAACAATTCTGTTTTAATCTTGCTGAGTGTAGCCTTGAAAGACAACATTTCACTCTTTGAGTAATATTCCAAAGAAGCTACGAGGGAAAATAGCCGAGGTTGTGACGCAAACTGGACTAATGATCTCTCTCAGCCTGGGAGAGCGTCCTGTTCCACATTTCAACTCCTTCCGCGAAGGAAGATCCGCATCCAGTGAATGAATTGTGGGTGAGGTAAATTTAGCACAAGAACAAGAGGCAGTAAATTCACTTCCAAACAACCTTCTCTCTCAAAATTGAAAGGCTTGTTTGGATGAATTTCAAAAAGTTGAACCTTTACCTTTTGGCGTGCGCTTTGAAGATGGGATGCTTGAGCAGGTGATCTCCCCAGCAGTCTCTGAAAGGGAATAGTTTCTTGACCTTTGGGTTTTGATCAAATATCCTCAGAAACACTTGAATTCCAATGTTCTCCATGTCGTCCTCCAAGAAAACCCAGGTCTGCGTTATGAGACACTTCTCCTTGTGATTGAGTGGTGATACAGGTTGGTGCAGGTCCATGCGTTGACACAAATCTTGAATACTGTCCAATGATTGGCTTGTGGCTGGTCTCTGAATGCTGCATCCCATGTCAGTCCAATGACAGTTCAATATGACCAATGCACGGATCATAGCAGGAAATATCAGACTGCCTCCTGGTCACATGTGCTTCTGTGTAACTCTCCTTGCGCATGAGAGGCCCCAGCTTTGGAAGGTTTCCTGTAGAAACTCCACGTAACTGAATTACACGTGGTCTGGAGCACGCCACGCCTCAGGTTTTGTTGTGGGAGACATGATTTCCCTTCATTCTTCTCGTGTACATTTGTCATCCATTCTTGTTTCATGACCAGAAAAAAGTTCGTTCATTGTGGAATCAACAAAGGAGTTTTTTGCAGCCAACACAGAAGAGCGTTCCAGGCAAAGAATACTGCTGCGTGTTGTCCTCAGGTACCCGGTATCCTTTTATCCGCTGGAATGAAGTTGAAACCTGTCTGTACGAGAGACCTCAATTCTGCGTTCGCTCGTGCTTTGCTCATCGCAAAGTGTTTTCGGTGCTTCCGTTTCACAAAACACAAAAGCTAAATTGCGGTGCTGGTGCTGAGCTGTGTTCGGTCAGCTTCCTCCCCAGAACTGTGCGGCGGTTTGTGTGCAGAACCTCATGAAGCTGTAAAAACAGCCACGCGCCTGAGCCAGACCACTGGGACCAAGAATTCTCCATCCAGCTCCACATCCTAATTTGTTGCTTTCAGACCACATCTTTTTCCCTGCGGGCAACTCATGTTTCCATTTCTCCATCTGATTAAGAAGAGAAAGAATGAAACTATGTTTTTTTGAAAACCAGGTCATTCAATTTCAAATCTGGCGAGGCAGCAAAATGGTCTGAAATATGAATTGGTCCTTTGCCTGTAAATTGAATCGTGACACTGCTGAAAGGTCTTCCCAATGACCAGCCAGGTTTCAGGAACTGATTCAGCAATCATGCCGGACAAAGAGTGCTTGACGGCCCGTGATCGGTCCAAGTGTTTTGATGCGTTGTTCACTGTCCCCCAAGCAGAGCCAAAAAACCCAGTGAGTGGTCAGAAAAGAAGCACTTCCCAAGCCAAAGTTCAATAGCGGACTCTGATCTGTCAAAAAACACAGCAACCACTTCCAAGAAGCACAAAAGCCTGAATCAACCACAGCCGTGCCCTTTTTCCATATTTTATTTCCACACGACATCATTTCTCTCTCAACAGACACGCTGCAGGTGTGCCAGGTGTACACGTTTCACCTCCCCGAATTGATTTGGATAAAGAAAAGCAACACTGCAAAAAGACCCTGCATGTTTGGAGCATCAAACGGCAGACAAAACCCAAAATCCAAAACAAAAAAACACTTCTTGGTTCCCATTTTTACGGTGATGGACTCCCAAGACAAAAAATCTTCTTCTACATCTGCAACATGTTCAGAACAAATCCAAACATCAACCACAAAAACTCAAAACTTGCATGTTCCAGAGTGTTTGATTTTCAGCTGCTTTTTTGGATTTTGGCATTGTTTTTTCGACGTTTACACATGAGATCACAGTTCGGTGAACCATTCCTGCAGGTCAAGTATTTTCAGCTCAAGGTGGATGCTGTGCCGCGTCCCCATCAGAAAAAAATGAGCTGGCAAAATGTCAGAAGATGCTATTAATTCTCAAGGCCGCGCACTTGTCCTTTGAGTTTATACTTCTGCCTTTGTTTGCAAGTAATTGTGCTTTTGGCTTCTATATTGCATTCTGGATCACGGCAAAGAACACGACAAATTTTTATCTCAGAAAAGTCCCAAAAAACGCATGTGGACGCTTGCGGTTTTGTATGGCCTTTGGCTCATTTGCAAAAAACACAACAGTCTTCGGCAGCAATGACATTTCCCTCAGTAGTTGGCATTTTGTGAGAATCCCTGCTCTCATTGCAGTCTCAAACAAGAGTCGTATTCGTCTGTCTATTTCCGAACTAGTCGTACGGATGAAATCGTGCGGCTTGGATTCATCTTTGAGTCTGACAATGTACGGGTTTTGTTGCCTTTTGTTGCCTTTGCAATTTAATTTGTTCGCAATTCTACTCCAATTTCTTTCAAGCAAAGCGTAGTTCATTGGCTGCATTATCCAAAGAAAGTTATTGGAATAGGACTTCATTGCTGAGTTGGAGTGTCGTCTCGCATTAAACCACGCACTATCGTTTCATTCCACGTTAATTTTTTGCACCAATAGCGATTTTTTGGACTTTTATGCGCACGTACGAGGGAGGTCCATAAAGTTGGGGAAAAATCCTCGATGAAAACTCGCACCAAGGAATTGAAAACTTCATTGAAAGTTTTGTCGGATAGGGACCCCACTCGAGAGGGTGACCGGTCTCAACTTGAAAATTTTCGTTGGCAAATGAAATCTTGCGCCTCAGGGTGCAAAAAAGTGATGGCATGAGGAGTCGTAGGCGTGTGTGCTTTTGGGGGTTCGCATGGGCCTCGCATCCGCCCCCTTGTTGTCTTGTCGCTGCACCGAGACACACTTCGAAGTTGCCTGTGCAGAAGCTGGATCATAAAGTGAGGACCAATGGAAAGCCGTTTCACCACCATCACGGCCTGGTCAAATGTTTGTCCGAAGATTCTGAAAGAACCGCCCACGGCTCCTGTGTCGTCAACAATCCTTCCCTCAATTTACCGTGCAAATGTTGATGTGAAGTTTGTTGAACTGGTGCTGTTGTGTGTTCATCTGTGCACCCCTGCGAAACCATCTGAAACCAATCTCAAAAACTCCTCATTATCCAACTCATCAAGGCAGAGCTGAAACAGACCGCGGCCATTTAGTGTGGTAAGAGAATCTAATTTGAGTTCGAAAAAGAAGGTTCCGCGTTCACATTCCCGTAATCACGTGCAGACGCAAGCCTTTGAAGAGCAGCCACTTGTGTCAGCACACCCGGATACACGGGGAGTTCACTCTTCTGTACAGAGCTGTTTCCCTTACAGTCGTGGCTCGTGAAGTACAGCGTGTGTGCTGAAGACGTCACTTTCTCAATCTTCTCCTGCACTTTGAAAGATGCTTGTTGAAGTGGCTCAATTTTTGAAAAGGCACATATTTGTCTTGTAAGTGTTGTGTCATCTTTATTGGCCACGACAGAGCCTGCTCGGCTCTGCAGACATCCAGACTCAAAATAATATTGTTCCAGGACCCTGGATAGCAAAATGCCTTGACTTTCCATTGCAATGAGAAATTCATTCGTCTCTCCGAAACAGATGTTGAACTGAGCCGAAGTTTTATCAAGTTCCTCAAGATCTTCCAGTGTGAGGAACGGGTGACATCAAGAGGTTCTCAGGGTTGCATGTGAACATCGACCTGTGTCCAAATGGCTGCTTCAGCATGGAGGTGCAACCCTTTGTTGTGAAGTGAGATGTGGCACGCAACAACAGAATCACCAAGGATCTTCTGAAGCGCAACGTTTTTGTGGCTGGCGTGATTTCTGAAGGATTCCAGATTCATGAATATCGCTGTCTGATGGTCGTGAAATCTTGTTCGTTCATGTTGCGTCCCCTTGATGCTGTTTTTTCCAGGACACACACCACCACAGCCAAGAAGCAATACAAGAGCGTTTGGGAAGAAAAAACACTTGTTTGTGTTTCGTGTGTGTGCATTTTTGAGTCTTCTCATGATCAAAGCGCACGAGAACTGGTCTTCGGAACCTGAATGCTGGGGACGTGGACTTTTCATTTGCCCGGCTGCACGTCTTGCCTCCTATTTTCCTCGTGAAGTGTGTTTTGAAGTCACCATAGCAGTTACATGCGACGAACTTTCATGCGGTTAGAAATCTCAGAAGCTTTCCTGTTTGTTTCTGGCGTGGTTTTCAGGCTTGCACGCGACGTTTTTGTGTCACATCAGTCCTGTCGGGAATTGGTTTTGCAGAAATGAGGCTCGGTGAAAGCACTCCACGAAGTGTCTGGAAAAGGATCACCGCAGTTGCACTTGACAACTTCAATCTTACCCACAAGATAAGTTGATGTCACACAAATGAAGCCAAAAAGGAAACGCCAAGGAAACGACGAGTTACAGCTTGGCTGGAACAAGTGCCGCAAATTGACGCTTGTTGCTGGCGGCAGTTCTTGTAAACTGCGAATACATCTGCGTGTTGTTGGCCTGTCACCCTGCAGCGTGTGTGGGTCTCTTGTAGGAACGCCTCAAGAGCCACTCAGCACAGCGCGACGCAGGGTTGTTTGGCTGCAGGTGTGTGCACGTGGTACTTTTCAAGCCATCTATATTCCATTCGTGAATCTCCCTCATCAACACGGGGTTTTAACTGCACGGAAGGAGTTATGAACAATGATGTACAACATCCAAACATCTTTATCTCCGCCAACGCCCCTGAAGAAAGATCACGTTGACGGTGTGGGCGTCTTTGTGGTCGGTTATTTGAAACAAAGACAAAGAAAGCTCCCACTGCCACCTGAGTCCGAGTGGTATCAACATCAACAGGTATCAATTCGCCTTGTTGATTGAAACTATGAACTGAACCGAAATTGCACCACAGAAATCCGCCTTCCACATGGCAGAAAAATTTTGTGGAAATAATCTTTGAGCTTCGCTTTTTATCAGCTGGGAGTTCACCTAACATCGGCGGTTTTTGACACAACCCTGCAGAGAGTTATTCTGGTGACCCCGGGGGAAGGGGGAGCAGGAGTGACAGCCGAACACAGCACCTTCCGAAAGCCATTTGTTACTGACCGGGCGGCAAAGATTCCAAGTCCGAACTTCCCCGGAAGTGACCACATTCGCCGTGGCTACAGGAACCTGAATCCCCTGCAGGCCTTCCTCGTTCCCTGACAGGACATGACTGGATGTTGCTGCAGAGAGAGATTCGGCCCTAAATCAACACAGCTCTTGGCTGACATAACACATATACTTTTCGAACGGAAGGCATCGTTTTCTTGTCAACACATAACCTTGCATCAGCGCATGCAGATGAATTGATCGCCGCCCGTCTCAGTGTCAAGATTTATTCATTCTGGGATCCTGATGCCTTCCTCTTCGCCGCACGCAACATCAGAGCAGCTATTGGATTCCTTTAAAATCAAGTACAAACCACTGGGGCCAAGCGAAGGCCAAGCAATGATTTTCCCATCGATTCCCAACCTTGACAGACTCCGTCCTTCCTTGATCTTACTTGCCAACTCTCCAGGTACCACAGCGGGAACACGAATACGAAGATTACTGCCAAAGGATCAAGGTGTATGCAAGTACAGTATGTACATTCACTCACTGCTGCCTCAGGTTCTCTCTCGTGTGCGCACTCGAAGCCAGTGAAGGCAAACAAAAAAGTCGGAGTCTCATTCGAGAGAATTCAGCAGAGATGCTTTGTGTGGTGTAGATGGACCCTGGACCGGGTGCCTGTTGTTTTTCTGCGTCCGCTCCTTCTCCAGGCCATCTGCTCGGATGTTTGTCTCATCTTCCTCAGGGGACGGGTGACCTTGAATCTGTGTTCGGATCGTTGATAAAATCAACATCTGATGGACGCTGGTCCTTGGTTCTGCGCGGCAAGAGGTTGGTTCTGTGTGGAAAGAGATTTTTCACTCCTGCCAAGGCACAACAATTGGAGGGGGATTCCTTATCTGCACGGTGTTTAACAGTTTGAGTGTGACACACTTCCAGAGTCGATCTGATCCTAAGCATTTTGGGGTGAATGAGGAAGATCTGCTCTTGTGGCGGATGGAAGGAAATAACTGTCACTTTGAGCCTCGCGGCTTTCCCGAGCTCAGTGGTTTTGGACACCACGCTTTTTTGGCTCTGTTGGTAAAGAGGATTACCTTCAGACAGTGGACTCCAGAGTCTTCACAAATGTTGAGGTGCCTGGCGAGCAAACTTGTGCACGCAAGCTTGGAGCTGAACTTGTTGTTGTTGAAACGCACAGGTTGCGATCGCAGACGCTATGAACACAAGGTGTCTTCTTGCTCTCGTCACTGTCGGCTTTGTCTTCGTGTTTGGCTTGCTGAACACCTCTTGTGTCAGAGGATAAGGAGTCATCAGCTCAGAAGGCTTTTGTTTATCGTCCAAACATTGGACAAAGAGCTCATCCATGGCAGCCTGTGGGCACGTGAGACTGGAGACCAGAGAGAGAGAGCAGACCCATGTGTTGTAGCTTTCAAGCTGAACGGTGCTGAATCTCTGAGTAATCCACGAGGAGCAATTGCGTTATCTGATCGCGTGCTTCGAAAACAGCTCAACATCTGAGAACAGCTCAGACAGAAACAATCTCGAAACCAGCGCCGTGGACCGTTATCTCAGCATCACTTTATGGTTGAACCAGCAAGGAGATTGCTTTGATCTTGAAGGCTTTCAGAACGCGCTGATTCCAGGGAGAATGTAAACTGATATTAATCTCTCGTTGATGGCAAAGACACACACAGCGTTTTGATCTTTTCCCGTGTTCGTAGTGCTGCAGTGCCTGCACGCAAACATGAATAAAAATCGTTTGCAAGTCATTGTTTTGACTCAAAATTTGCTGTGTTCAGTGCATGTTTGACCTGAAAAAACGGTGAACGACAAAAACGCAAAACGAGTCACCAAAGTGAGCTCAACGCAGGGCAAGACAAAACCTGGATTTTGAGTCGTAATTTTGCGCATCTTTTGCACTGAAGTGAACAACGAAAGGACACTCTGAGAATGCAGTCAGATTGGTCCAATGGGTGTGAACTAAGGCAGTGTGAGATCCGCACGTCTGCACATGTTGTTGAAAGTCCAATCAGTCGCGCAAACTGTCCCTGCGAAAATCCAGAAGCTGAGCCGAAAGAGGCCTGCTGAAACACATGAAACAAGCCTTGCTGAAACTCGCCACGTCCTTGGGTTGGGGCACAATACTCGCACACAAGCAGGTCCATTTTGGTTTTGATGAACCCACAAACATGGCCTGGGTCATGGCATGATTCCAGGCAAGGACCCAAGGTCCTAGTGTGGTTTCTGCCAGTGGAACTCCATGTGAGGCACAGCCAAGGTTTGGCTGTGAAGGCGGAGGCGGGGGGCGGGGGGGTGTTCGGCTGTGGGTGGCATCAGGACACACCAAGTTCTGAACAATTCTAACTTCTTGCTGTTGCAGAGAACAGCGCTTGCGTTGCTTCTGTTGCTTGAGAGAGTTCGGAACCACATGTTGTTCACAGCCAGAGCAGCTTCACATCACAGGCAGCTTCGTGCGCATGTCAGAAAATGCAGATTTTCTGCCTGAAATCTCCAGTCACCGCGGGCAATCCCATCACAATTTTAACTGCGCACAGAACGCCCACCCGCTCTCCGCCCACAGCAGCTTTGAGCTCTTGCGCGTAAAGTTAAACAGGCAGATTAAGCTCCAAAGCCCGAGCACAACCAGGTTCTGATGACTGCCGTGCTTCATAAACCACAGCGGGACTGGTATCCACAGTTCCAGATCAACTGTCTGACCCGGGGCAAGTGCATGGAAAATTTTACTGCTGGATCCAAAGGTCACACTGGACCGTCTCGTTTCTCGGCCTTTTGACAGCCAGGGTTGAGGGATCTTTCATGTGTCGTGTGTGATACGTGACTTCTTGCGCCGAATTCTGTCATGTACGCGGACGCCACATGAAAACAAGGCACGAGAACTCAAGCATGATGTGATGAACTGATTCAAGGCTTCTGTCCAGACTCGCAGTGCGTACCCTTCCACAGTCTCTGATTGTCAAACCACTGCACACCGTTGGATGCAACCAACTTTGGTGAAACTTTGCAACAATCAAATCGATTGTGCAAGGCTTCATTCCAATCGTTTTCAAAACAATTCAAAGCAAATCATTGGAAGCTTGTCTTCTCTGATCAAAAGCCGTTTTCCATCTGCTTGGGCAGCTCGATCTCGCTTGTTTTTAACAGCTTCACGCCTGGATTCTGCGCAACTGGGAAAAGAGACTACGTGCATGTTTTGTGAAGAAACATTCAGCCAGCGATTAAACATTACATCAATAGTGTAACCAATGGTGAAGTACACAACGCAAATACACAGAACGTACTTCATTCATTCGGGAGACACGCAACCGTGAACTTGTAGTGGAACACTGAACAACACCTGAAAGGATGTCGATCGTTCTCTGGAACATCAAAGCAAATTTGTTTCAGTGGAAATATTTCACACCTTTCTTGAGGATCGAGACTTGGGGGTGGAACTTGAAGACTCATCACTTGACCAGCTCGGTGCCTCCATGTACTGCTGCTCATTCGGTGCCAAGTTCTGAGACTCCGTGTTTCGGTAATCAACAATGTTATCGGACTCTCACACGCTAACAGACACTGACGTGTTGTTGAAAGACAGTGGAACAGATCCACAGTGAGATTGGATGCATCCACTTTTGAGGAGATTTCAATGTCGGAACTGAGGTTGATTGGCAGATCCTGTGCATTGCATCACGAGTGAATGGATGTTGCTTTTCTGACGAAAAAAGTCTCGTGTTGTTACGGTTGACGCTCCACTAGACGAACGCGTGGATTTTGTTGCAAGTGGCTCGATTATGGAATATGAATAAATAATTTGTGGATTGCGGATGAAAAAATTATTACTCTCCGCTCTAGCGATGAATCCTGAAGTAACGTAGGGCTTTTTCAACGCAAATGGAAAATGATTTTGAGAACCTGCCAACCGTTAGGAGGGGCAAAACTTGACAGATGATCTCGATGAGCAGCACTTCAGCCTTGAAGCTGCCACTTGTCCTCCTGGTGCTGCACTTCCGTTTTTCTTTTGGTGAGTCGGTGATTCTTTCTTTCCACTTCGAGAAAGTTTGTATTGATTGTCCATCGAATCTTGTTTGCACATAAAGGCCTGTGCGCTCGTCCACAGCTGATTCCGCGCCTGATTCTTTTCTTTTTCGAGCACCTCACATGACGAATGAGGAAAATTTATCATTCCAAATTTGCTTGATGTGAACTCAGTTTTTAAATACTTTATGAAGTATTTGATGGTCGAAATCTGTGGGCCGGCGGAACAGAAAACTCTCCAGCAGACTTGTCACAACTTGCCATTCAATCGGCGATCTCCCAGGCGATACGGCATTTGTGCTGAATTGACAATGAAAGCCCATTGATGTCGGTCAGGACAATATTTTTGGAGAAAAAGTTTTACGGTAATCAAATCAAAGCATGTGCTCGAAGGTCCATTTATAGTTCCATGTTTGCTAAATAAAGCAACGGTTGCTGTGCAACGTTTGCTCTTGTTTCTGTGCAGACACTTCACTTCATGGTAAAAGCCCCCAGATTCCAGTGAAAAGCTGTTCATTTGTACAAATTGATCACTGAATATGTTTCCATTTGGAACACACTGTGTTTTTATGCACCCACTGCTGTTCAACCGACAAGGCCGCAGGGCACAGACGGACCCCTTTGATTTTGAAGCACGTCAAAGAAAACACTTCTCCACAGAGACCCACTCGTGGTCAAGAATATGTCTCCAGTGGTCTGTGGGCATCTCCACCCTGAAAAAGTTTGCAACATATGAGTGCTGCAGGCAAAAAAATATTCGCTGGAGATTTTTCGATCCACCACACCAGCGAAAGCGATTGTTCCTCCGCCACGCCGACCCACCAAGACGAATGTTCTGAAAACACCTTGAACCTCTCCAAATCACACTCCATTTCTTCTCTTTTTGGCAGTTGAATGTCAAAATGTCTGTGATGGGAACTCGGCGATCGCGGACGCGTCTGGCGAGTTTTGCTACGTCGTCCACCAGGAGTCGCTCGGCTGGGACGACGCGCACGCCTTCTGCGCAGCGCGGGGCGGACAGCTACCAATCACGGCGACGAGCGCGGCGTGGTCCGAGCTGCAGGGCGTCCTGAGTCAGCACGCTGCCGGAGACGTGTGGCTCGGCGCCCGCGCCTTCAATCGGACCAACTACGACTGGTTCTGGATTTCAGGTGAGGCGTAATGGCAGACAAATCGCAAGAGTGTCGAGTCGAGTTCGAGATATCATCGTGTCATCGCTCCAACGGGACCTGGGAGCGATCTTGGTCTCGATCGGCATCCAGTTTTTAGGGGCTTGAAACGAGGGGGGATCAAACGTCACTCCTGTCATGGTAATTTTGTTGTGAAGCAGGCGGTTGGAGGGCCCCCGCACCGGCCTGCTGGAGCATCGACCACCTGTTACGCACTCTTTGATGTCACCTCTGTTGTTGTTGTTGTTTTGTCACCAAGACCGCATGGCAAAGGCCTCACAACCTGGCTGTCATTTTTTGCGTGTCAACAATTTTCTGACGAGTTTGTCGGTGATGTTTTGCTGTGTGCAATGAGAACAGTGAGGAACTGAAAGTAGAACCGTGTGGTCAATGTGATCAGCGAAGCTACACCTTTGGTTGGAAACAAACACTCCTTATGGGGCACAGGACAATGCCTCTGGAAGACCTGCGATCAATTTGTGAAGACTCAATTTCGATCACAGGGTGATGAGAAAAGCAATTTCCGACCAAGAAGCTGGCACGAGAGGTGCGTCAGTGCAGTCCATCAGTTGTTTCATTGTCCAGATGGAAATCCAGCTGACCCGAAGACAAGAACACTGCAGACAGAATCATTGCTGCACCAAGGACCTTGGCACTCATTTCTGGTGACCAGAGCTAACTTTGGTGAAAGACATTTTTGAGACAGTGGGGACTTTCAGCAAATACGTCTACTGCTTTTACGACGTGCCCCAATATTTACCAGACCGGTTATTCCATTTGGTCACCTTCATTGGCTCTCAGTGTCTTGTTTGGTGATCTGTGCCATTGGTCTGGCAAATGGGGCACCGCACGTGACAAAAAATTAGTGGTTGCTAAATCTCGTCAGTGCGAGTTGAAAAGCTATGTAGTTTTGAATCCTGGAGGTTCCTTAGTATTCAGCAGAAGCACTTTGCACTGACAGTGAATCAATTTGTTTGTGAGAATTTGCACTGAAAACGTCAAGCTGTTTGATACGGATGGTTGATTGCAGATAACAGCAGACAAGCTGAGAGTTGCCTTTCCCAGAGACTATCTTTGTGTATGTGGTTTCATGTGATTTCCTCTGCATGTTTGGACAACGGACGGACAGCACTCGTAAACGATCCGCAAACCGATGTGCCGTTGTACAGCAAAGCAAAACTTTAGCCTGAAGCTCGAATTGCTCGAATAGCTGTTCTTTGAAACCCCACCTTCATGAACGACAGTATACTCAGCAGCCTTGTCCTCTTTTGTTGTCAAGAATCAACACTAAGAATATCAACTTAATCTGTCAATTTATGTCGCACAAAAATAACTCTCTATCTTTGAATGCAAGGGTAAATTCAAGATTTGCACGCTGGTCACAACTTCTTCCCATCATTCTGGGCATGGATAATTTCCCTCGACAGAAAAGCCTTGACGTGTATCCCACCAGGAAAACCACAATTGTGTTATTGTTTCATCTCCCGTCTCTTTGCATAGAACCGTTGCATAATTGATCCGCTTAGCTCTGTGACCAGCACGAGGATGTCATCAAGAGTCGGAAGCAGTTTGCAGAGTTGAAGGACACCAAACCAAACGCAGATCATTTTTTGATCGAGCTGGTCGTGGGCGAGTCCTGGTATTTTCCGTTGTTCGAATGTCAATTGGACAGATACCGTCATTTCTCTGTGCAGCTGTTCACACACCAAGATTGCAAACTCGTCTTTTTGTGACCATGATACGGATCTCAGTAAATGGGCCAGATCTTCTGCGTTAGTGTTTTGATGTTTATTGTTTGTGGAGCGAGGAAACTGTAGAAACAACCAACCTTTTCCGACGCAAATGTGTGGGTGGGCAGGGGAATCCACAGGCTGAAACAGGTCCAGTACGGAACCGGTTGGGTTTGGTGTATGGGCTTTCATGACACCTCCCATGCAATGGAACTTCTGGTGGCGAAGTCTAATTGTCATTCTGTCGTCTTGTTTGCTTCAGACGGCAGCGTGGCCGGGCGGCAGGGCTGTTTCAACGACGCCATCGGCGTCCCCGACCTCGGGACGCAGGTGCTGCAGAGCGAGGCCAACTCCATGACGGACACGGCGTGTGACGACGCGTGCCGCGCCCAGAGCTTCACCTACAGCGGCGTCCAGGTCAGCGCCGCTGCGCACAGATATGTCAGAGCGAGGGTTTCACGTTCCCCCCTCATCTCCAGGTGCAGCTCGCATGAGGAACATTTTTGCTGCACGGACTTTCCGAAGTTCTCGTTGCCGTCTGGTGTACTCGTCTTCACTCACGAGGAACGCCATGTGCTGTGATGTGCGATTGCTTGTACTCGAATGTGTGAGACACAGCAATGAACATGTCTATGGTAACAGGTTGACTTGCACTGTGACAGCTCCACGAGTGTGTTTCAGGTGGACCGGTGTTACTGCGGGGAGACGTACGGCGCCTACGGGCTGCAGAGCCGGACGTGCGGCGCCGCCTGCCCCGGAGACACGACCCGCAAGTGCGGGGGCTGGCTCACCAACGCCATCACCAACATTCAGGGTACTTCCGGTTTGCCGCCTTTTCTTGCATAAAGTCAAAGGGAAAAGAACTTGGCGTTAGCTAGTTTCTCAGCTGTGACCTCGAGGTACAAAAATGACTGACGATTGCTCTGGATCCTCTCATCAAACAACAGAAACGAAGGTTTGAAAACCCATACTCCACGGGTTGACCACGTCATGTTATTTTCAATCTCTTCTTGAGACACCGCTGAGCAGGCACACGGACAGCGAAATCCCCGCGGGCCTGTCTCCTTTCTCACATGCTCCTCAGCTCCTCTATTCTGAACCGAAAGCGATCAATTCCCCGATTACTTGCTCTCTGAAATAAATAAATCGATGTGTTTTTCTCAAATTAAACAACAAAGCCAGTTGTGGGATGTGATAAATTCCGATGCCGCGTGCATGGCCTTGGCTCAGTTTCAATTAGCCCTGGCGTGGGGCTGCGTCTGGTCGTGCCTGACGCTGAGCGGAGATGGAATCAAATCAAAGTCAAAATGGCCATGATTCAGGTTCGGGAGTTGTGATGCGACGCAAAGTAAAAACAATTTCAACAAAAAACAAGTCTGACAAAGACTGCTTGTCTCCCGAGACTGTGTTTGGTTTTTGGTTCCAATGAGTCCTTTTGTCCATTGCTTTGTTGGGTCTGTGAACAACTTTTGGTTCTATGCGTACAACCCAAATTTCCTTGCCGATTGCAAGCTTATGTACGTGTTGAAGGTGGGTACGCGGAGTGGAGCTTCGAGCAGCCCAACAACAGCGCCGAGGCGTGCACCGTGCTCGACACGACCGACATCACCACCGGACAGCGCCTCTTCGCAGACGAGTTCTGCACCACCTCGCACCGATACATCTGCCAGATCGGTGCGTTTTCCCAGAGTCACACAAACTTGCCAATTTCAACACAGATTCTGATTGAAACCAACACCGAACAAGTTTTGTTCGTTCCAGACACAACAAGCTGTCCCACGTCCGAAGGTTACAACGATGTTGGAGGCAAATGCTATTTTGCGTCACAGCTGAGAATGGATTGGTTTTTGGCCAGAAGTGACTGCGTTGACAAAGGTGTGTACTCAAGCACAGGAGTTGTAAAGTGCCAGATGAAGAGACAAACATTCAGATCACACTCACACTGGAAAGCGCACGCATAAGAATCTCAAACGTGTGTCGAACACTGAACATTATCGACACAAATTTTTGCTCGGACAATCAACATAGTTTCTTGCAGGAGGAGACCTGGTGCAAATTTCCGATGCGTCAGAGAGATCACGAATACAAGGGTTTCTGTCGACGGGACAATACTTCATCGGGCTGACCAAGCACCGCTGGGTGTGGAAACCAGTCACAGGCGCAGGTGAAAAATGCAAAAACGAGTTGAAGTTTTGTCGGGTAGTGACAGTGTTGAAAGGAAATCTGGAGTTACACTCCACTGTCTGTATTATTTCCTCTCGCCACAGGTTCCCCGCTGCTGTTCACGTCGGGAACCTGGACTCAAGTTCCCCCCGGCGCCCAGACCAGCACGTGTCTCGGCACCGTCGCCTCCGACCAGTTCGCCTGGGCGCTGAACCCCTGCGCTGATGCGTCGGGCGTCGTTTGTCAGCATTGTGAGTCTTTTCAGGCTGTCAACAAATTTTGAACCAGTTCGTGTAGCATCTGCTTGTGACTTTACTCGCAAATGTAGATCTTTCAGGCCGTTTGTCCGTAGTTGATGTTTTCAGACATTTTCATCAGTGATGCACAGGGCTTCGGGAAAAATTTCTTTCAGAGAATTATGTTGTTGGTTTTGATGGATGTAGATGCTTTGTTTGTGCTTATTGCGCTTACAGTACCACGTTTTTGCGTAGATGTAGACACTCCCAGCACTATCCCAGCCAGTACAGATTCCCCACCCAGCGGCGTCACTGCATCAGAACCAAGCACAGAGCTTTCAACAACACCGAACACTGGTCAGGGCAGCACAGATGGAGCCAGAACTGAGCAAGTGACGACAAGCAGTGTCACATCAAGCAATGTTCCAGCAGTGACAGACTCTCCTGCAACAACAGTCACGGCAGACACACCCAATGTGTCCAGTGACAGCACACAAGCTCCCGAACCTGCATCGCAGAGCACAGAGCTTACGTCAGTGTCTGCACGACCCTCATCCGCTGTAGATGTAAATAGCACCACATCAGGTCAGTTCGCGCAGCACACTGGGCGCAGCTTTGAAGGATCCAAAAGAGTCTTGGCTTTCTCGTCACACCTGTGTGCACCACAAGTTACCCAGGACGTGAGTGACGACCTGGTCCTGAAATATTTTCATGGCTTGAAAGCATTCTTGAAAAACTGCTTCTTGCAGCTTCGAATTCCCAGTCAGCGAGTAGTGTCTGCATTCATGATCTTCGTTTCCAGTGCACGCAATCTGAAGAGCCATCAGAGCCAGAACACCTAACAAAACCTCCCCACTCAATTGCAGCCACTGCTGTGCAAACGACGTCTTCAGGAACTTCGGTCACAAACCAAGGAACTGCTGAACTCAACTCCACACCTCAAACAGACTCTTCCGTTTCCACTCAAATGCCCCCTGAAGTCACCAGTGCCTTAGACAACTCCACCACGGACGGTGGAAACACAACTGCAGGGAATGGGACGGACTCCAACACGTCCGTGACGCCGACTCGCCCCACGCGTCCCGACGATGCAGTGAACAGGGTCCCTGACACAGGGAGATCTGCGACACAGGGAGAGTCCAATGGGCTGACAACTTTCCAGATTGGTGAGCATTTGGATGTTTGTCCTCCAGAGGGTTCCAAAGCTCTTCTGACAAAAAATTGTGTCTTTTGTGTGAAAAGGTCAACAGCTGCGTTTGATGCGGTGCACGTCTTGATCAAGTCGTCTCACATTTTGTGTCTCCCATGGTTTCAGTGTTGATCGTGGCGTTCTGCGTTATGGGCGCTGCCGTCATTCTGGGCGTCATTCTCTTCGTCTACTTCAACAAAAAGAAAGGGTGAGGATAACTCTCCACGAATGTTGTCTTGGTCAGTTCCCCAAAAGCCAAACGAGCTCCATGATACACAGTTGACGGCAGGTCGCATGCCTGAACCCCAGCTGTGGGCGTGTTTCAGACTTGCAACAAATGATCTGCAGTGGAAAAAGGGACCTGTGTGCGCTGAGCTCTTTCTTCGCCGCATAGATCTGTTATCGAGATGTCAATGTCGACATTGCATGAGAAACACCAAAACGCCTATTTCTTGTCTGAAAGTCTCTTGGTGCATTCTGATTTCATGGCAACTGCACGCAGAGAAACCCAGTTTGATTGTCAATGCATTTATCTTTGCTGTGAAAGGCAAATCTGGTTGGACCTTGTGTGACGCAGGCGGAATCTCCGACGCATAACAAAATAAAAACATTGAGCTGCACTTTTGTGGAATTGCTGCACGCAAAGTTTCAGCCCCCGCGGTCTCCTGTATGATCTGCCACAAATTCTCGTGCCTCAGTTGTTTGACCCGTCAAATGTCGTCTGTTCCACCATAAATCATTCTGCTATTTCTTGCAGATTCGGCAGCCTCGAAGAGAGCTCGGCTCCAACCCTGACAGCTATTCTGTAGAACTTTCTCTTCTTTCTCTGTTGTTTCCACGAGTGCTTCCTCTCGTTTCGTACTGTTCTGTCACATTGTCACTTCCAAAAGGTTGCATCCTGCTCACCAGATTTTCACAGGCCCGTACAACTGACCCAAATGTTTTTGTCACTTTGTCATTCGATTTGTGAATTCCTGCGCTAATCCCCCCTCCTCCTCCACAACAGCTGAGGAGACCCGGAGTGATTTGAGACCCATGATGCCGCCCCTACACGAGAACAGCTGCGCATTTTTTCCTGCCCGAATGTGTTCAGTGGTCGACCGGCTTGGATTTGGATTCAAACATTTGTTCAAATGCCTGCAAGCCCCCTTTTTAGTTGCCAACTGTGGCAAAAATCTGCAGGCAAGAAAACCGATTTTTTCCAACAATTACGCACACCTGCAGTGACCGCTGGTCTTTCAATTCTCTTTGCTCATCTTTTTCCAAAATGCCAATCACTTCCTGCAAATTTTTGTGGGCAAATAGTTGCTCGCTTTTTGTATGCCACGCTTGCTTGGACCTGTGTGCCGCTGTCCGCTGAACACATTCTTATGCCAAGAAAAGCAATGTTTAGCCGCCATCCTTCAGCAGATCTGAAAACCAGGTTTTGATAAAAATTGTAATTCTGCCCGGAACTGCTTCAATTTAAAACTGTCTTGCAGCAAGACAGCAAAAATTTGAAAAACAAGACATGGATCTGCTAAAGGTGTTTCTGTACTGTAAATGTGTAAATCTGTCACAGAAACACGTGTTCCCACCTGTGTGTCCTGTCGCCTCGTCAAATGCACCCTCACAGAAGACAAGGAAATGAACTCCTGTCTGATGATGACAAGCAAGAAAAGTGTAGAGTCTGTGACACAGCCGAAGAAAGCAAGGCGCAACGCGTATCGAATGTTGTGAAGCAGGACATGGGCAGTTTGCCGCACTCAACACGTGTTGTGTGTGTCGCGCGCAGGCAGCGTGTGGAGCCCTCTGGTGACCGCGGCGCGCACTTCACACAAGACGCCACCACGACGCCCTCTAGTGAGCAGCCCACCACCAGCAGCCATGACAACGGACACGCGCTCAAGGTGGACGAAGAGAACAACGCCGGTGAGTCGCAATCTTCCACGGTGCACGTTGATTGGTCACGCATCACACAAAGCACATTGCATCCAGGCTGAAGTCGAACTGCCTCACCTGCGGGACCACGAAAAACACTTTTTCGTTTTTGCTGTGAGCCGACAAAGAAACGGCGAAGTTTCCATCTCGGGTGACATCCCATCTCACAACATCATGCCCAAAATGTTTTTGCTTTCAAGCGCTGGCGCCAAACTACCGTCGCTACCGGAGACCCTCGCTCAGAAATAGCCTCATGGTATCGTAGATAGACGGAATGTTGCATGAGGCGATGGAGACGTGCAAGAAGTGTACGATTTTTGCACAGATACTTTCTTCAGTGCATGCGTTGATGAATCATTGTTCCAGAGAAAACCCCTCAGACTTGGTTTGATTCCTTGGTGCATCAGTCAATCCCTGTCGACTCCACACGGATTGTACGAGATGTTTCCTGTCAAAGTCCTCAGACGCCTGCATCTGTGTCCAGTTTGACATTTTTGCAGTCCGAAAGCTCAGTTTTTGCTCTTTGAGTGCAGACCCTGTCTTTTTTTGCCTTGGATTAACCTTCGATGGACATGCTTTGGTCGCACACCCACTTCAGTTTTTCCACACCCTTTGAGCTCCAGAGATGTTGTTAAAAATGCTCCGCTTTCCTTTGAAACACCACAATGAGGAAACAACCCTGCTGTCCCAACGATACAGTGCACAGGACATCAATTTGAACAGTCACTGTCACGACAAATCTCATACCTTCTCCAGAACGGACCGTGCAAGCTTTGCGAAACAGAAACTGTCAGACCACGCTTTTTCAACAGAAACGTCTGCCACAGATTCCTGGGTTTCGTGTTTCCCTGACAATCAATGCAGGGACTGTCGGGAACGTGATGTCGCAGATGTGAGTCGCTGCTTTGTCGTTGCAGTGGGACTCGTGATGCAGCCGAACAACACTGTATTCACATGAGCGCCGGGGCAAACGACGAAGGCATTTCAGCAGACGCGGAAGGTTGCTGTTGTGAGGACGCTATGAGATCTCCGAACGCAATGCAACGTGCAGAAATTGAAGGCGAAAATGCAACGCGTATAGCCGCGGATCGTCGCACCCCCGCTCAGTCGTCGGGGATCTGAAACCCACAGCCAAAATGGAGCGTTGTTGCCGCTGAGAACAACGCAGGGAGAAACCTTGAAGGTCTGAATTCGTGAATGGGTTGTTTTGTTTCTGTTCGTAAGACGAGAAGAAGACTCTGTGTGTCAACCTTGTTGTTTGTTCTTTTCTGTCATCAACTGTCAAAATAAAGTTGTCTTTGTTTCCATCTGTGTGACTGTTCAGTGCAGAGCTCTGTAACATCATTCTGCCCAAACTATCCACATGCTTGCCATGAACAGGGGAAACATTCCTATTTTCTTGATATTTCCTTGAATAAATGTTCCCGTTGTTTCACCATTCAGTTCTTGCTTGTTCTCAGCTTGCACTTGTTCAACGAAGAAAACACGTTCTAATGACATGTTCTTCGTTGGGAGTTTGAATCACTGACCTGATTCAGGTGCCACTCCCGACTCTTTTGGTGGTTCGCCTGTTGGGACCAAAGCCTCTCAGAGGATTTATCCAAATAACGAAGGTCCTTACAAATTCAAGACTTGTTCTTGAGCCACTCCCTGGCAGATTTGGTCGAAGAGGAAGAAAATCTCAGCGAGTCAGAACAAATGCAATGTTGTCTTTTTCTTCAATGTTTTTCCTTGAAAGCGTTCAGAAACTTTGGAAGTTCTGAAGCTTTCATTCGCAATTCTTAGCTTTCCATCCACCAGGGATCTGCACACCAAGGAACGGGACTCAATCAACAACAACGCGACTCAAGACGTGTGTGCACAGACAGAGTCTCTGGCTCAGTCCTGGATTCACATGGACTGTACACCAAAACGCACTTTCTGGATTAACTGTCAAGAAAGTGTACATGGAAGTCTGAGCTCGTGTGGCATTTGTTCCCATTTGCGGGATTTTTACTTTCTGAAGAATTACTTGCAAAAATAGAGTACAATACCCACAGCTGAAGCTGGTTCGGGAAATAGCCAAGGTAAGTTTGCAATGGTGTGAATGGTCAACTGTCCGATCAAACGACACAACCCCTGGTGTGCTTTGCAGTGCTTTCCAGGAAAAGGAAGAGAAAAAGTGAGGCAAGAAACCAACTGGTCATCGTTGTGTCCGCCGGCAACAGTCAAGGTCAGGTTGGGAAGGAAACCCTGTGGAATGCTTCCGTTACATCAGTGTGATCTCACTGTGTATGTGTGCAGGACTTTGAGGGTGAAGCACAGACGGGAGAGATGACGGGGAATCCTTCCGCTGTCGGCCACTGAAACACAGGAACTCCTCCGGAATTATCGCATCCTGACAATCGGACGCTGTCCAGGCACACCAAAAGAAAACCTTATTTCCCTGAGTCGTGCCCTTGTCAAGACGCCTTGAGGTTTGGGCGGTCAAGGCCTTTGTGAGGCCGCACTGCCACTGGTGGAAGACAGACTGGCTCTCCTTGTGTGGCTGTCAGTTTCTCACCAGAGCAGCTGACCTCGAGGTGAAACTCACACGCGATCTGACTCGTATTGCGCAGAACAGCGTTTTGTGGACCTTCGTGATAAGTGTGACGTGGACGGAACCAAGATCGCAACTCATCCCCAAAACGCCTGGTCGGCGATGATGATTGAGAGTGCGAGGCTCTGCAGGTTGTTGATGTGTCTGCTGTTGTCGGAGGCTGTGCGTGATTCTGGCGCCCAAAAAACGTTGCACTGGCGAATCGTACGCTTACCACGCCTCTGCCACTACAATTTGCGGAGTACCTGCAATTGTGAGCAATTACTGCCAAGCCACTGTGGGAAGCAGCGCTGATGAATCTGATGCACGCGAGTCAGACGTAGATGACAAGGCTCCTCTCGTCGTTGGCTGTCAGTGTGGATCATATTCAGACAGTGCAAGTGCAAGCACCTTTCGTTTGGAAGAGACTGCAATGAACCTGCTTGTGTGGGGATCCACAGAAGTCCAAAGGTCAGTGATAGATCAACTGTGCCCAGATCACAGTGAAAAGCGCACGAATGAGCCGAAGCTCCCTTTTCCTTTGTGTTCGATTTTGAAGAACATTCCTCGGCAATGGAAGACATGCCGCGACATCATCTTTCTCCACCACAAGTACCAGCTTCGCCGTTGCCCAATTATTTGAAGTTTTTATTTTGGTTGGTCGTAAACTCATGCAAGGCACGACTGAAGGACATGCGCTTGAATATCTTCACGTTGATGAAAAAAAATTCTGCCAGAAATGTCTGCTGCGAATGAATGCAGTGTTCGGAATCGCAAACCAGAAGTCATTCTGCGAAAATAAAATTCGCCAGAAAGTGCGCTACTGTTCGTCTCTGCAGTGTTGCAAAAATGGAAAAGTCTCCTGTCTCACGAAGATGGGCTTGGATTAAAGCAAGACGTCGTACGGTTGAACGTTTATTGTCCGAAGCCAAGAGAGTGCATTATGGAACATCCTCCTTTCACAGAAATTTTGA
>JAAUXT010120646.1_pt1 | contig 33427 bp, 43 predicted proteins | sample 7278171 | NCBI WGS metagenome assembly JAAUXT01 (sample SAMN14350112, study PRJNA611818) | marine sediment metagenome | isolation source: surface marine sediment (1.8m) | place: French Polynesia: Moorea | collected 2018-08
CCCCACCCCGCCGTGCCCCCCCCTAACACCCCGACCCCCCCCCCCGCCCCCCACCCCCCGCCCCCAGCCAACCCACCCACCCCGTGAGCGCGGGGGGGCGGAGGAGCTCACAAAGTCGATAATTGACAACTTATATTTGAATGCGTTACAAGAGCGCGCAGACAAAATCAAGTCTGTTGACATCGAAACATTGCTGTGGATGAAGCCGACAAACTGGAGTAACAAAACGGTGTTGGTCGCAAGAAACAATGATTTTCCCCAGCAAATTTGTTTTGCTATTTTCTGCAGGTATTCGTGTGGACCGACTGTGTACGACGAGGCTCATATTGGGCACGCTTGGTACGCCCGTTTTGTTTGTTGGAAGTGATATTTCATGTGATGAAAACGACGGGGTTTTGAGGCCTCATTGACCAGAACCACGCAATTGTGAGGTGAACCGAACACAAATCTCAGAGGCAATTTTGTTGTGTTTTCCCCACAACAACTCAGGGCTCTTTGTGTGTGGTGATGCAACCTGTGCTATTTTCTATTGTACAACTCGTGCGATTTCTTCAAACATGAAATCTAAGAGCACGACCGTTCATTCTCTGGCCACGAATCATCTCTTGCAGTTTTGACTTGTATAAGTCAACTATTTCACTCATCATCCTTCAATATGTGAAGAAAGAACTCGTGCTGCGCACTCATTCATTCTGGAACACATATTGAACGATGATTCGTGCAATATTTGTGACTGAGAATCCAGTGAGTCAGAGCCCATTCAGTCTCGAGTAACATCTTGTTCTCCGACGAGTATCATTCACGTTCGGCGGTCTTCAGAGAATTTACTTGTCACCCCATACCAAGCTGAAAGTCATTGAAGGCAAGAGCGAGGAGCAAAACAGTTGTGCTGTTTATCCTGCGCCTTCTGCATTTTGCAAACCAATACCAACGCCGCCACCTGCATGTTGGCACAGTTTCACACCAGCAGTTGCACATTATACTTTCTGCTTTCTGTCGACAAAGTCAGGCAGTTGTTGCAACGGACACAGCGGTGAGCATCACATTTGGGGTCAAACACAAAGTTGTTTTGCGTACCTGCAGCACGTATGTGGTCTCCGATGTAATGCGTCGTGTTCTCACGCACATGTTCGACGTGGAAGTGTTGATGGTGATGGGCATCACCGACATCGACGACAAAATTATCAACCGTGCGAACGAGGTTAGTTTTTATCGGAACTGCACCAATCTTGTTTCAAGGACAAATTTGAAGTTATGTTCGGATGATGACGCCGCTGCTTTGTTTGTGTTCGACGTGCAGCGGAGTGTCGACTTCCAAACGCTGGCGAAGCACTTCGAGAAGCGTTTTTTCGAAGACATGGCACGACTCAATGTTGCGCCGCCGATGGTGAAGCTTCGCGTCTCGGACCACATCCCGCACATCATCAGCTTTGTGCAGAGACTCATCGACAAGGGCATTGCTTACGTCGTCCCCAGCGGTCAGAGAAATTACGACTCGTTTCTCAGAAGAAACAATGGCGGCTTCTTTCTGTGTGTTGTGTATGCCTTCTTTGAAACCTTCCGAAGCGGCGCACTTTTCAGATGTTTAGCCAATCAACCGGGAAACATTATCTGCCTCTTTGCAGGCAGCGTGTACTTCGATTTGAAGAAGTACGGAAAGCCCGGCAAACTGTTAACTGAAGTAGAGCAGGAGACGAACAAGCCCACGGACAACAAGCGATCTGTGTCAGACTTCGCTGTGTGGAAGGCGAAAAAGGCAGGGAATCCCTTCTGGGATTCGCCGTGGGGTCCGGGAAGACCCGGTTGGCACATTGAATGCTCTGCGATGGCCAGGTAATCAGCTGAGAAAGGCCGGTAGCAACACGTGAATCATTGTGCATCTTGTCTGAATATTTGTAGCTCGGCGCACAGGTTTCGGTGGTCAATCAAAGAATCGATCTGTTGATGTGATTGCAGTGCTGTGTTCGGTGAAAGTCTGGACATCCACTTCGGCGGTTTCGACCTCAAGTTCCCGCACCACCAGTGCGAGATCGCGCAGTGCGAGGCCTGCTTCGACTCCGACCAGTGGACCAACTACTGGATACACTCCGGTGAGTACAACCTTCGAGTTCATTTGATGATTGATGAAAGTTTCCTAGCTTTGTGTTGCCATTGAGACCTAAATATGAATTCCCAACCTTCAGTTGGACTGCAGACAATGTTTCCCGTAACTGGTGAACCTGTAACCCTCAGTTGTGCCGTGAAGGGACTTCCATGCATTCGAACCACTCTCCGTAACTTTTCAACTTTCGTGTTTATGACACAGGTCACCTGCATCTAAAGGCTGACCCGTACAAAATGTCCAAGTCGCGCTTCAACACGATCGAAGTGGGCGAGTTTCTCGAGTCATACACGGCCAACCAGTTCCGCCTCTACTGCATGCAAAACCTCTATCGAAAGCGTAAGTTTCACGCACAGGTTTTGATCGAAGTTTGTGAAGTTCCAAGACAGATGTAAGTTCAAATGATCAGCTGCTCGACATCAATTGACCTTCCAAAGACGGAATGTTCATGTCACACGTGTGTGCACGTTTTTGCAGCGAAAGAATTTCACGAAAAGAGCATGCGCGACGTGGCCACGCAGCTGGTGAACTGGCAGACGTTCATCGGGAGCGCGCGCGGCTTCCTGCACGGCCGCGTCGACTGCGGGCCGCTCGACTCGCCGCTGCTCATGGAAAGGTTCGAAGGGCTCGTTTCCTTTCCGTGTTCCATTCGTTTCAAATGCAAAGTGTTGTCTGACGATGACTCTTGGAATTTCTGCGCTTGAATCACAGATTTACGCGGAATTTAATCGCACGTCATACCCAAAGCAATGACGGTTAGGTGGAAAGAGTTTGCAAGCTGTGTTGCACACAGGTTGGCGGCCACGCGGACGGAGATACAGTCCGCAATGGCGGACGACTTCAATACTCCGCTCGCGGTGCAGCTGCTGAACGAGCTGATCAACGTCGCGCACGCGCAAATGTCGACGTATCCCACTGGGCAGGTGGGCGGGCGCTCTTTGTTTGCAAAGTGGAATGTTCAAAGTCGTCTGAACAGATACTATTTCAAGACCAACGTCAAACTTCATTCTGGGTGTGGTTGTGTGCCATGCAGACCTACGTGCGCGACACGACTGCGATGGGTGCCGTGCTGCAGTTTGTTGACACCATCACTTCCGTCTGGGGTTTCCAGCTCTTCACCCAACACGTGAGTTCAACTTTCTGTGCTGTTTTCTTTGTCGTGGAGCAACTGGAAACCTGAGCTTGGTCCTGGTCAACTCAACCACCGGTGCCCAGCGCTAACGAGAGGTGGGCACCAAAAGTTTTGACTCTTTGTGAAAAACAAGAACACTTCCTGGTGAAGATACGTGCCATGCTCATGTTCAAGTTGGTGACCTGTCAGAATGAAAACTGACCAAACGCACCCCAACTCAGGTGATAGCAGCAAAATTGACAAAGCACCTCTCCAAGCGGCCCATCCTGCTTTGGTGTGTGTTTCTCCTGCGGGTGGAGTGTCATCTGACACGTCACAGTGAGGCTGAATTGCCCCGAGAACTTCACCCCACCTTTCTTGGGGTGTCCACCAAGTGGCAGTGATTTCTTGCACTCGAACTGTCCCATTGCGTTGGCAGAAAGCTTCTACATGTGAGGCGTGTTGTGTATGTGTTTGTGTGCGTGTGTGTATTTATGCAGATTGGTGTGAAACCCTTCGCCCATGTACTTTGAATTGTTCTTGATCTTGTTGGTTTGGTGGTGCAGACGGCGGACAGCGCCGAGCTGCAGCAGCGTTTTGAGGGCGTCATGGACTCGCTGGTGGCGTTCCGCGGCCGCGTGCGTGACATCGCCCGCAAGCCGCGCGAACACGGACTCTCAGTCTCAGGTGCGTTCCACCCGCAACACAATCAGCTAAAGAGACTGTACACGACTGTGAGAAATACTGAAAACGTGTCTTCCACGATGCCATCCCGAGAGGGACAGGGTTAACGGAGCGTGGTCATTTTCTGTGACAAAAATGTTGTTCAGAGTCGGAGCCGGAAACGGAGAAGGCGGCGTCGGGGAAGGCGTCAAAGAAGCGGGAGCGGCCGATCGGAGTGATGCTGAGCGCAAGCGATGAGCTGCGCCAACAGCTACAGCTCTACGACGTCATTCTCTCGGTGAGCAAAAACACGCGTAGTGACCTCAAGCTGCTACTGCATTTCCTGCAATCAAACTGCAAATCAACATCAAGGTGTCCTGCCAGTCACGGAGTCCACGCAAAGGGCCAGTTGTACAAACTTGACTGTATTGCAGGATCACCACAAAGGGTCCTCGTGGCAGGTCCAGGAGGGAACTTTGTCCGGTAAGCGGGCCAAGCAGACAGCACCCGATCCAGAAGTCAAGCCGGCGGAGCCTGCGGAAAGGTCCGACTCTTGACACGTCACTCTGCTAACTGAAGCACCGCCCGTGCCAGAGCACGTGTGCTGGAAATGAGTGAGCTGCTTGGCAAGCAAAATGAGTTACGATGCCTGAGTCCGTTCAATCGTGCTGACCATTGCTTCCGTAGTGTTCGAACAAGTCCGTTGAAAACAGTTTCTCCAAGGGCACAACAACGAAATGACAAGCGTTCCAAGTTCAGCCACACTCACTCCCGCCGGACTTGACATTTGTGCTCGTTTCTGAATGCGGTGAAATGATCAGTATTCGTTTACTTGCCGTTTTGTATGCGGTAAAAGCAAACGTCAGAGAAACCGTCTTCGATGTCTTTTGTCACGATCAACACTCAAATTGACTCGAGTGAATAAAGGACGAGATGCAGAAAACTTTATTCCGCTCAAACAACTCAGTGCAACTCTGAAACGCTGCAGTCGACACGAATTTCAAACGAAAAACAACTGTTCTGGAATGGCTCTTCACAAAGCGCACTTGACCACGACGCAGGTACAAGATGATGCCACGATTGACTAGCTTCAGGACTCTCGGGTGGAGCTGGTGACTGAATTTCCGTCCAGCCAGATTACACACACACACATTGCATTCAGGGACAAGCAAGCTTGGCCAACAGTCACAAAGCTGATCTCAAGCAAATGAACAAATCGTCTCTGATCACAAGAAGTGGTGTGAGCTCAAGAAGCGACACGATGTACATCGCATTTTCGTGACGTGGCCGGACTGGTCGAGATCCGTCGGCAACACTCATTTTGTCCTTCATATATGTTTTTGAAAAAATACGATTCCCTGCAGTCCCGAAATGTTCTGCTGAAAATACAGGAGGCAGGAAGGAATCTTTTGAGACAATTAGAAGTGGGAATTTTGGACTCTGAATGGACGGATCCACAGGTAAAAACTGTTGGCTACCAGCCCGACTCCCAATCTGGCCGGGACGACGGCACCATCTTCGCGCTCTGGGGGCGCGACCTCTTGCCGCTCTGCGGGCGCTGGACGCTCTTGGCGCTCTGCGGTCGCCCGCCGGCGGTGCTGCCGGAGCGCACGCTCGACACGTCGCTCATGCCGCTCCTGCTGCGCGGTTGGTCCCCGTACGGACTGGGTGAGCGTAGCCCGGCCGAGCTGCGGCGCCCCCGGGCCAGAGGGTGGACCGCGCCCATCGGCACACCCGCCATCCGCTGATTGTTGAACTCATTCAACAATTTGTCCTTGCGCAGCGTCGTCGTCGCTTTCGCTCCCTCGAGACGCTTCAGCATCGCCTGGAACAAGCAAGAAATAGGTGTTCTGACTGCGTTCGTTGGAATGATCAGCGCTTGGAAAAGGTTCACCATTCGGAGAACTACTCCGGAAAAAATCAACAACGTGAAATGACCAAACAACTTGAGCTTCTGCAAATATCCGAAGTCTATGGGCACACACAGACACAGATGCATACATGCATATACATACACACACACACACACACACACACACATACATACATACATACATACATACATACATACATACATACATGCATGCATACACACACACACACCAGGTTTTCGCGGTCGATGCGCTGCTGCTCCCGGCGGCGGTTCACGGCGGACGTGGTCAGCGCGCGCCCGACGACCGGCTGAGGGCCACGGCGCTTCTGTTGCTGCGCCTGCGCCTTCTTCCGCTTCGTTTCCGCTGCGTATCTGCTCGGGGAAGAAAGAGAGAACCAATCTTGACATGTCCACGTTGAGCTGTCAGTTCTGCAACAATGGAAACGTTTTCTATTGTATGCAGTGGTCTTTTTATTGCGCCAAGAATGCAGTGCGTTAAATTTTGGAGTGGTACAAGGATGCTACAAATGCGACGATAGACTGGGGCGAACAGGCGTCTCCAAGGGCACTGCGGTCATCGGGGGTGATCGTGGTTTCCCGAGGCCACGCAGAGAATGAAGAGCAAACAGAACTTCGATGTTTTATGCTCCGAGTACGCATTACGAGTCGAGTTGCCACGACAAACACCCCAAACTGTACCACAAACGTGCTTAAGGAAGGTACCACGCGACAACAAACACCCGTTTTTACCTGACAATCTGCTGCATGAGGCGAGTGTTCTCGCGGTCGATTTCTCGGGTGCGCTCGTTGCGGAACGACTGATTCTTCCTGCGTGACCCATCGCCCGAGACCACACTGCCGGGCGGTGGCGGTACGTGGAAACGCGGTTGCCGCGGCGACGGTGACGCGGCTTCACGTTGCTTCTCCATCTCGAGCACAGCGCGCATCAGAAGCCGCAGGTCGAGCGCATCGTCGTCCGGCTGCATCAACAGCTGCCGCCCGAGTGAAGCGCTGTCTGGTCGCCCAGACCCGTCACTGCGACGGGTGCTGCCGTACTTGAGCGGGGTCTTTTTCGCGGATTTCCTCGACGACGAACTTCTGGCAGTGCTTTGCGGCGATGGAAGCGGCGAAACTTGAGTAATGTCATCACTTTCTTCAGTCGATGAGGACAAGGCACTGGAATCCTCACTGTCCGACCCAGACTTGCTGCGCGATCTTGATCTACTACTACTTCTTGAGTGAGAATTGTGCTTTTGAGGGGCCACTGGGCGATTCCTACGTCTGGACGTACCATTGGGATGTCCACTTTTAGGGCGAACACTGTTCTTTTCACCCCAGGCATCCTTCGTGTCTGACGTTTTGTTCGCAGAACCGTCACTCTTGTCGCTCCCAGAACCACTGTCATCAGACTCAGAACTCCTTTTCCTCCTTTCCTTGCTGTCGGCTTTCTTTCTATCAGACCTCTGCTTGTCACTGTCCGAATCTCCGCTGGAATACCCCTTTTTCCCTGTAGGAACTTTCGTTTCGATTTTTCTCTGTCGGCCATGTTCGTCATTCCTTGGCGACGACTCAGACGAGTTTTTGTCATCTTTCACAGGAGACGGGTCGTCAAAAAAGTCAAAATCTACGTCTGCCATTCTCGCAGAAGAGTGGACCAGCGCAACTTGTGTTTCAGTCCACCCGTGCCAGTGAAATCAAGAAAAAATCCACGTCCAGACAGCGCACCTGCGCCGGAATGTGTACAGTTTCCACATGACGTCACAAGTTTGTCCCTTCAATACCCGTAGAAACAATCAGCTTCCCGCGCATTCGGAAAAATTCAACAAGAATGCCAGCGCACTGAACAGCCCGCGTTCGCCAAATGCAACAGATATCTCTTTCTGAAAACATGTACATTTTTACTGACACATTTACAGCTTGCATAATATTGCAATGCCACTTGTAAACAAACTCGCTGCTGTCATGAAAATCAAAGCTGAGATTCGTAGCGTACGGGTTCATTCAATTCTGTCAAGGCCAGCCAAGACCACCATCTTTTGGTACTGTATTTCCAACGAAGTGAAAGCTGTCATTTGTTCATTTCACTTTCATTGCCACCGGCGGGAGAATTTAACACAGCAAAGGTCGCAAATGTCTTCCGAATAAAGTTTCCAGTGGAAGAGTTCCTGAAATTTTCAGGTGTTTTTGGTCGACAGGACGAACTGATTCTTTGACTTCACCGAGGCAAACCGTTTCCTGCACGCACACAAAGTGCACACCAATTCCCAGACCCATAGTTCGTACAGCTGCAGAATTCTGCCACGAGCGACGTCCACGAACATTTCAGCAGCATCTTTTGATGTGAATTTGCAAGAAGCACGACACCATTCAGCGAAATATCAGCTTGCCCCAAAGCGTTACATACTGTCCACGATGAGTTGCCTGAGAAAATTCAGTTCGTGCAAGACACAGTTCATGCAGATGAGTATTCTAGAAGCAGGTATCACAGGATAAAAGTCACCACACCTTTAAAGCTTTGTGTTCCTCGCGTAAAAAAAGCTGGTGCGTTTTCGCCCAAAGCGACTTCTGTCGAGTTTCTCTTTGGAATGTGTCAAGAAGTCCTTCCGACAATCCGTGGATGCGAGTGGGAAATCCAGTGTCACGCCTCATCCTGTGCCATGTTTGGATGTTTCGAACAGACCCTTCTTGAAGAAGGGGTGAAAGTGATGCAGCGTCTGTTTGGAGTAGATTTTCGTGTGGGAGGGATGCAGGATACAGTCGGAGTTCTTCTCCAGAACCTCCAACACGGACCGCAAGTAATCCTGAAAGAGTAAAAAGTTCATGTGCAAACGATTTCCTGCCTGTGAGGAAGTTTCTGACAGGAAACAAATTCGCAAGCGACCATCATTGTCAAGATGATTCAATTCACACTTACAACCTTCATCAGAGCCCTGGAACTGACCTCGAGCAGTTTCCTTCTCTCCATGACGATCTTCTCGTATCTGTTCCCGAGCAGCTTTTTTGGCGGGAAGACGAGCGCACCGATCTGCGGGAAGCGCGTCTTCAGGTCGAGGTGCAGCTCACGAAAACGGTTGTAGCGCCGGAAGACGGACCACGCCTCTCCACCCGCCGTCAGCTGTGAGTCAGAGGTTTTGTTTCTCATCAGAGCTTAAGCGAGACTCGTGATGTCGGTTCTCAATGACGGTCTGCAGTACACAAGCAACGGCCCCTTCTGTGCCTGAACGGACTTCCCTTTGACCTCACTGACCTTGACCTCGTACTCGAAGTAGACGTCGAATCCGGAGCCGCGCTGCACGTAGCCGGGGATGCACACCTCGATCGTGCTCCGCTCCGGAGCGTAGATGCTCGCGTCAGCCTCCCGGTTCTGAAACACGCACACACCACTGAAGCTGCCTCCCTCAGACAAACTAATTTCCATTGCTGCACGAAACTTCCACTGAGACTCTTCTCGTTGTCTTGCATTTCCACTGGGATGTTTGGAAATGGTTTCCACAGACACTTCTGTGCAAACTCTGCTGAACCAAGGGAAGTTTGTTTGTTTGTCGGTTGTCAACAGCAGGCAAAGAACTTTGTCAGTCACTTACCCTGTTGACTCTGCCAGGCGTAACACTGCCACTCTGAAATTGAAATGTTTGCCTTCTTCAAACGAAACACCAAGTTCAACAGAAACGAGGCAGCTGAAGCGCAGCTATTTGACCTCTCGCTGAATCACAAATTAACTCACCAGCAGCGACGCATACGGATTCGCTCTCGTCGGCTGATTCACGTGCACATCAGCACTGCAAGGAAAAATCACAGTCAGCTCACAAGGAACTGTGTCGTTTGCAACAGAGGGTCTTGTTCTGCAGTACTTGTGTCTCAGTCAAAACACAGCTGCGCCCACACGACTTACCTCGCCTCGTACTTGTCTCGAAGACGTTGCAGCTCCTTGTCGTGCGCTTTGCGGATGCGCGCGAGTTCCGAGTCTCGCTCCTGGCGCTCGCGCTCACGCTCCATGCGGCGCTCCTTCTCGCGCTGCACCCGCTCCTCGAACAGACGTCGCTTCACCTCCTGCTCCACCAGCGCGTTGATCCTGTATCGACACAAAAGCGCAGTGCCGGTCATCATGTGACCCGCAATTCCCGAGGCTGACAAAAGTCTTGACATTCCATTCTCTCTCGAATGGAAACTAAATTCCAGCCATTTTGCTGCACCAGACGTCGTACTGGGCATGGTCAGTGTCATTTGGCATCTTTGTACCGATCGACCCTGGTCTCCCATGCATTTCACATTTTCTTGAGTGACAACGGCCTTCACAATCACCAAGAAAAGCTGTCAATTTCTGCGCACTGCGGACACTTCAAAACCCTGCTCGCACCTTTCCTGGTCCTCCATCTCCTGGAGGTGGAAGCGCTCGAGGTCGATGTTGTCGAGCTCCTGTTGGCGCTCCTGCTCGAAGCGGAGGCGCTTCTCCTCCAGCTCCGCCTCGCTCTCGCGCAGCGCCGCCTCTAGAGCCGCCACGTTCTGCAACACCGCAGAGACACAGACCACTGTGAGCAAAACACACACCGTGCACAACCAAATGAGAAACACCAACAGAGGCTACGGTGGGTCACTTGTCTGCAGAATGTGGACGACGCAAACTATTGTCAGACTGAGGTTGTCCGTTGTGTGAATTGCAACACAGACAAAAGTCGAAAAGTCAGCAACTGTTCACACATCCATGGTCACCAACAAAATTTCCCATGTGGATAATCCCCGAGCACCTGCGCTCTGTTGGAGACGCGGGCCTGCTCCCCCCGGAGCCGTGTGTAGTGGTCCTCCTGCGTCAGCTCTGCGTCCGCCTCGCGCTGCACGAGCTCGAGCTGCTGCCCGCGCAGCGCGTCCTCCAGCGCCGCCACGGCGCGCTCCCGCTCCGACACGTAGCGCGAAAGCTCCAGCTTCTGCAGCTCCACGTCCGCGTCGCTACCGCTGACCGCTGCTGCGTACTTCTGCTTCATCTCATCCAACCTGGAAGGCACGTCAAAATTTCAGCATTTCCCACTGACACCAAGTGACTGTCGAACACCTGAATCAGCCCGAACCTACGCCTGTTGTTTCCGCGTCAAATGTCATTCTCTGAGAGTAAAAAGTGCCAGTTCTCATCAGCACACTCACTGAGCCTTGGTGGTCTGCAGCTCGTCGAGCAGGCGCTGCGCGGCGTCTTCCTCCCCGCGGTGCTGCGCGCTCAGCGCCGCCATGCGCGTCTGCTGCGCCTGCTGCTGCTGCTCTTCGCGCCGCTGCAGCTGCGCCGCCTCGTCCTCGAGCCCGCTCAGGTCAAAGCGCACCTCCACCTCCGCCTCCTGAACCAATGAAATCCGCTCTGACAACGAACATCCCAAATGAAGGGACGTTGTCCCAGGTTCGGGGTGTGAACAATGCGTCATTCCACCAAGTCGCATCAATATCCATTATTTCTTTCAACGTGCGTAAGCGAGACACATGTGCTTGTGTCTTTTGGGAGGACATTTCATCGCATTCCAAACAAACTTTGCACTCGGTGAAACACCGCGCGAACTGGGCTGAGACGACTGAGAGCAGGCGCTCACCTTCAGGTCCTGCTGCATGTCAGTGAGCGCCTGCTCGAGCTCCGTGTTGCTCGACCTGAGCTGCGCCAGGTCGTCGAGGCGGCGCGTCACGTGCGTCTCGAGCAGCGCGTCGAAGTCTCGCTCGAGCCCGCGCAGCTTCTCCTTCTCCGCGTTCATCTCCAACACCTGCGCACACAACAGATCGTCTTCACTGTTCTGTCATGACACGTCGTCTACAAGTGTGAGTGTGTGCGCGTGTGTGTGCGTGTGCGCGCACTCTGGCCAGAACATGGCACGCCTGCAAGTGTGTTGGAGAAGAAGAAATCGTCACACTCAAGGTATTGACACCAAGCTTCAGAAATGATAATACTCTCACCTGTTTGTCGCGGCGCGCCTGCAGCTCGCTCGTCTCCCCATTGCACGTGTCGCGCACGTGTTTCCGCCGCGTCGCGAGTCGAGCCTCGTCTTCCGCCATGCGCTGCTTCTCCACGTCGATCGCCTCCCGCTCCTTCTCCAGCTGAAACGGGTTGGCTAGTTGTGTGGATATTGGTTGTGGATGAATGCTTGTCACGTGTGAACAAGAAGACAGCTGTTCAGCTCAAGACGACGCGTTTCTGCGGACTCACGTCGGTGGCGGTGCCGGAGGCCACGGCGTTCTCGAGCTGCAGCTCGCACTCGGCGAGGTAGACGCGGTCCGCCTGCAGCTGCGCGACGGCCGAGTCGATGTCCTTCTCCTCCAACTCCCTCCGCGCCGAAATCTGCTCCTGAAACAGAAACAGACGAGGGTGGTGTCAATCATGAGTTATTTTCAGTTTTGACTTGCGTTTGCGTGCGTGCCTGAAAGGCATTCACATCTGTGCTTATTTTTGTCTGCTGGAAGCCACAAGTTTCGCTGTCTTGTTTCGCCCTTGCAACACCCTTTCTGTCTCGCACCTGGTCCTTCCTGTAGATCTCGTAGAGCTCTCGCTCGCGGGCGGAGATGCGCTCCTGCGCCTTGTTGAGGCGGCGGTGCTCCGCCTCGAGGTGCTCCCGCGTCTCCGCGTCCAGCCCCGCCGTGAAGCGCACGAACGCCTCGTGGTCGCCGCGCAGCACCTGCAGCGCCGTCCGCTCCCAAACCGCCAGCGCCGCCTCCTACAGAACAGCGCACACAGCCATTCACTCAGCAGAACACCCCTCATGTCATTCACTTTGAAAAGTGCAACGAGGTGAACTGGTATTTCATCATTTCTGCTGTCCATGGGACTTGTCTTGTACCCAAAATTCTGTCTCCTCACTTCATGTCTATCACTGTTGTCCTGCTGCTCCAACTTTATTTCTTTTGAACTGTCCGTGCACGCTCCACTGACCTTGTTCCTCTGCTGGTCGAGCAGGGCGCGCTGCTGGTCGATGTCCGTCTGGCGGTGGTGGAGGCGCTCGGCGACGCTGCGCTGCTGCGCGGCGAGTCGGTCCCGCTCGTCCTGCAGCGCCCGCCGCTCCTCGTCGTGCTCACGCTGCACTCGCTCCAACTCCTGCAACGCAGAGGGGTTCTTTCTGGGGAAATCTGCTTTGCTGAAACACCGTTGCCTTTGAAGCTGTCGTCCAGCGAAACGTGGACGTCACCTGGATGGCCTTGCGCTGCTCCTCCTGCGCCGCCAGCACGTGACGCCGCTCCTGCTCCACCAGTTTCTGCAGTTCGGCCTCGACTGCGCGGCGGATCTCACTCGCCGCGTCCCCGTCGTTCTGCAAACAAACGCTGCTGATCACTCTTGTGAGGGAAAGAACACCTGTGCTCTTTTGCACGAACAGGCCAAGGAGAATTCATGAGGAACATCGCAATTTTGCTGGCTGACACGGAGTTGAAACAAAACTGGTGTTGCCTCTTGTTTTGCTTCGAAGTGCAATCCATTGAGAACAGGTATTTCTGCACCAACTGTGTTCTGGGGTCCGTAACGTGTGCACACCTTCTCGCTGAGCTGGCGCTGCTGCTCCTGGAACTCTGCGAGCTGCCGCTCCACGTCGAGGCTGCGTCTCTTGAGCAGCTCCGCCTCCCGCTCCATCGCCGCCTTCATCTGCAGCGACAAAGCGCAGTATCAAGAGTCCGCGCACAGCTGTTGGTTGGTAATGAAAGAGCTACACAGTTCACGCTCGTTGTGGTTGCCTGTGCACTTGTCCACATGCCTCCCGCACCTGCTGCGCCTCACGGCGTGCGTTCTCCGCCTGCTCCTGAATCTGCTCCAGCTCATGACGTCGCGCCTCCAGCTCCCGCTCTTTCGAGTCCTGCTCGGCGCTGCGCGTCGCCTCTGAGCGGCGGTGCTGCTCCTCGAGCGCCTCGATCTCCTGTCGCTTCTGCTCGAGGGCCTCCAGCTGCTCCTGGTGCCGCTGCTCCATCTCCCACCTGCAGCACCAGGCAACACACTGAAAACTGGGAACGTCTGCTCCTCGCTTTGTTTGTTTATCCCTCCGCACGAGACCTTTCCAAATTTCTGGTGACTCCAGAATGGCACAATTTCTAGATTCTAACACACAATCAAACCCAGTTGATACACAGACTCAACGACAGACTGAAGCCTGGAGAACTGACCCGGACGTGATGAGCGCGAGGTTCTCGGTGGAGCGGGCGAGGTCCGACACGGACTGACCGAGCGACGAGCGGCCCAGGTTCGGGTTCGAAGCGGACCCCTTCAGCTCCTGCCGCAGCTTCGCTGCCTGCGCCGGGTGGTTGAAGCGAAACATGTTCGTTTTGCCCAGCAGGATCACAGCGCCTGGAGAACACGTGTGAAATGCGTCGGTTTCGTATCCGTCACCTTCGATCTGACCACCTTGTTCACACTGCCGTTGTCAGATGAACGTCAAATTGAACATCACCATATCTGAGGCGCCGTGAGGACTGACCTTGAGTGAGTTTGACGGGGTCGGACACCTGTTGCCCGTTGACGGTGCAGGGCGCATCGCGCAGCGGCAGCAGCGTCACGGTGCCGCCCTCGTGCTCGATGACGCAGTGTTCGTCCGCCACGTCCTCGCCCTGCAGCACTGTAACACGCACAGGTGTCAGCACACAGCCGTCACTGTTTTTCTTTCAGAACTGAAAACGTACAATTCTGGAAGAGCACGCTGCAGTTCTCCTGGAAGGAACAGCACTTGAAACGATGACTGAATCTCCACCTGGCGAGGTTGAATCAACTGTTAGTGAACCAGCCAGACGAATTCTGACACGAAACTGACACTTCACTTTCGAAGGAACACATCAGCCTGCGATACGAATCGCAATCTGAGACCGACAGTTCTGCGAGATCCACTCAAGCACAGGATCAGTGAGAACGAGGGTCTCGGCTTTTCCATGTCCGCACGAGAAATTCGTACCGATGTCCTGCGGGGAGGCGGCGTGCTTGGTACCAATGGACGTGGCGCCCTGTTTCAAGTGGTAGAGCATGATGCCGGTGCTGAGGATGTCGTCGTCGATGCCGATGAGGTGCGGCAGCTCCGAGTCGAGCACGACGCCCAGACCCTCCTTCCGCAGCGCCAGCGTCTTCTCCTCCTGAAAACGCAACAGTCACGTCACGGCACGTGGGTCCACGATCGTGCAGCTGCTTCAGATCCCGGCCAGTTCGTGAACTGCAGCTGTTGCAGTGTGTGTTCCATCACGGATTCTTGCTAACTACACAACATCGGGGTCCTGAACACCTTTCAGGCCTGCGGCGAAATGTCGCAACCTGCGACAGCAAGCTGGGTGAGCTCGGCGCCCACGTTGCATGCCTGCGAGCCGTGTACCTGGAGAATGTTGGCGCTCTCCTTCCAGCGCCCCGCCCACTCCTCCGTCAGCACCTTCACTCGAGCCTCGTTCTCGTGCAGCTTCTCCTGGACCTTCGGCGCAGTCAGTTTGTCCTGAAAATAGAGAACAAATGTTCCTTTGCTGTCGTTGTTTCTTCCTCACATGGAATGATGCCATTTTGTTCGCCTCAACACTAATTCAGGAGCAGAAAGATCAGGATTCGCGACCACTCCAACAATCTGATGACCGCCTTTTTTGTCAGCACCCGTCTTTTTCGTGCGCACAGCAGCAGTGAACTCGTGATTTGTTCACACAAAAAGGAGCTTGAGCGTCTCAGACCCAGCTGAGCCGGTCACTCACGGATTTGCCGCCGAGCATCATGCGGAGGCGCTCTATCTCCTGACGCAGCTCGCGGATCAGCAGCACGTTCGGGTCTTCGTTCACCGTCGGCTTGTTGATGATGTTCTTGGCGCGGTTCGCGTAGCGCAGAGTCGACAGCGTCTCCGCGTAGTTACAGTCCGCCGGAGAAATCGCTGTGAGCGAAAAATCAACACTGCAGAAGGAAGACTCAGCATTTGTTGATATTCAGATAACAATCTGAAAACTTGAGAACTACCGATTCCTTTTGAAAGGTGTTCACATTGAAACACATTGAAACTTTGGAGCATCCACACAACACAAAAGGGAGGGCTCACGCACAGCACTATTTGTGAGAACAATTCCTGAAAGTTGAAATTCAAAGTCATACCCGGTATTGACACATACTTGCGATCATGATGGTTTTTGAGTTTCCACCGAGCGAGTCTTTGAGGAGCCAGGTGAGCACCGAGTCGCGGTACGGGATGAAGACGGAGTTCTGGTTCCGCTTGTTTGCCGACTTCGACTCTGACAGGTCCGCTGGATAAAAATTCAGACACTCACGGTGATGGTGCACGAACGTTGTTGACCATCTTGAAAATCGAACCAAACGTGATGTTCAACACCAGACCTAGTTGTGAAATGACGTTGCCGAGCGTGACGAGCGACTTGTTGATGCTGCCTCCCTCCTTCAACCGAATTCCTGTCGCCCCGGTGGCGGTTGCGCGTTCACTGAAAAACGGTCAAACTTTGAGTATGCGAAGCACCGAAGGTTCACAAGTCAATTCTGAGATTGTCGGTGCACGAGGCAAACGTGTTGGGAGGCAGGCAACTCTGTCCTACCCGACACGAATCCGAACTGAAAACGAAAGTACACGAACCTGCCAGCCAAGTCCACAAGATGAATCTTACTGTGCGTTTCGCTGGGACTGTCCGTGCTAAACTTTGCCTGTAACAACAGCAACAAGGATGCTCAACAGCTTTGTGGTTGTGATGCGCTGTAGCTGTGGGTGCAACGTTGTGCTTAGCTGTGGTTTATTCACACCAGGAACAGTCGAAAAGGTGCTGTCACACTACAGACTGCATTCGAAGTGAAAATAATTCAGCAGTCTCACTCGAGTCGAGAAAGCTTTGGTTGGCCATTGGAGGCTGACACCCAGATCGTGTGACAGACAAACGTTTGATTCACCTGAGAGAGGAGGATTCCAGAAGAGAGTGTGTGTGTGTGTGTGTGTGTGTGTGTGTGTGTGCTCGAGCGAGTGTCTGACCTGAGTGAACACGATGGTGAAAATGGCGTGCGACCTGCTGCTCGTGTCGTTCATTTTCGTAGAGGCCGTTGTTCTGTCAAGACAAATTTGTTCTTGGGCAAAGAGCAGAAAAGGCACAAATTCGGACAAAACTACACTCAATGAATGCTGGTGTTTCATTGAACGCAGTATCCTCAAACAGGTGCGTTGCTCACCTGATGGAGTTGCCTTTGTCCATCAACTCTTTGATATCGTCATAGTTCGTCACCAAGTGCTTGGACAAGTCTGCAACACACCAAAACTATCAGCACCAAAACACAGAACATGGTGAAATTGTTGTGAACTTGGAAACGATCGTATTGTAGTCCCAGATATTGCATCAAACTTCAAGCGAGTGCAAGAACGGGTGCAGTGGCCCCAGACCAATGTTTGTAGAACTGGAACACAATACAAAACTGCACATCTTGGGAGGATCACCTCTACAACGTGATACCTTTGGTTTCGTACCAAGAAGAACCACTTTAACTGGCCTGCCAGAAAGACGAACATACGTGTTTATTCGCGACCAACTCTTTGATAAGTTGCGGATCGACTGAACCCAGCATCGAGTGACGCACCTTGCACGTAGGGCCCTTCCTTCGGGTGTTCCCGGACGCGCAGCGGCGGTCGCGTCTTGGAGGAGGAGGAGCGCAGCAGGTCGCTCACCTGCTCGTTGTAGATCTCCAGGTAACTGAGCAACAAAACAACCAGTTGGTGAGTCAAAACAGAACGTTAGGCCAACAGAAACTGCCCCAATCACACCCAAACAGATCAGACACACCTGCAGTACTCCACGTGCCCTGAAACACTGCTTTTGATGATAAGTTTTGTCTTTCAGCACACGTGCGCGTTCAGCGACAATTTGCAACCGCGATTTTCATCTGAGCGACCGCCATGAGTGGAGAAGCGGATTTACCTGACTTCAGTCCGGTAGGTCATTGATGGGTCGTTCATCTTGCTGAACAGTTCCTGACAAATCCTCGGTATCAAACCTTCGTCATTCTGCCAAACGAAGCACACATTTTCAACGGACACGACTGATCCAGACGTTGTCAACACAGCGATCCCACCCAACGTGGAAAGGAACTCTTTTCCCAAACTGTTCAGATGTTATGACTTTCAAACTTACCGGACTCCCCATCATGGTGTAAGTTTTGCCGGAACCCGTCTGTCCGTACGCGAACACGCACGCGTTGTAGCCTTCGTACGCCGAGTTTATGACATCCACACCCAGATCACTGAACACCTGAAGCCGTGATAGAGAATTGTGGCAGTGCGGCGGTAAAGTCTGACGGGAAAACACGGCTTTTGAACTTCGCGCTCCTCTGTACAAAACAACGATGTCCGACCTTCCAGCTGCAGAATGGTCAACCGGCAATTTCCGTCGTTTCTCACTCAAGATGATGTTCATCCGCAACCGACATGAAGACGTCATCTGTTCTCACCTGAGCCTGCGATGCGTAGTGAGAGTCGCTTCGCTCCACGGACCAGTACGAGTGATCGAACGTGAACTGCTTCACCCGCTCCCGGCCCGAGTCTCCGCTCGAGTGCGTCGGCAACTGCGATGATAAAACAAGGATTGTGAACAAGTGAAACATTTCTTGTCACAGACAAACACAGAAGTTTCGTTGTTGGTGTTATCTGCCTGCATCGACTCCACCTTGGTCAACTGACCTTCTTGTTGACGATGCTGGTCATCTTGTCCTGCATGTCAATGATGAAGTCGCTCTCCATGTCCCGCTCTCTGCAAGTGAATGGAAATGCGTTTTCAGGAAACCTATCGACGGCTTCTCTGTACCCCCATGCAATGGCGTTCCTCGAAGTTGTCCCTCGGAGAATCAAACCTTGGGCCAGTTCCCAACAGATCTTATCCAGCAGTATAGTCTCTACCCCCCGCCCGACAATAAATTTACCCCCAAATTTTGCGTCGCAGTATTTTGAGATGATATCTACACACACGCACGTTGTTCGAGCTGGAGTTTGGCCCCGACCCCAAAACAAATCCAAACTGAGCTTCCAAGCCCCCCCCCCCTTCCCTCTCACCCCGATCCCACTGGAAAGGAGACCCCTCCCTTCCGACAGTAGATTGGCCAGATGACCCGGTTTGGTGCCCTTCTTGCTCCGATCCTGGGTCGGACGTTTTTTGCGCAAACAACAGACCTGAATGATCGCGCCTTGGAAGGAAAACACCTGAGCCATCGTTGGGTTGTGATCGTTTCCCCACGTTCGCTCGACCCTGGACACTCACCTCTCATTGAGAGGACGCACTCTCACTGATACTTTCACCGACGCCATGTTCAGTTCCTCTAGAGACTGTAAATCTTCATAATTTTTGAGAAATTGAAAAATTGCTCAAAAAATTTACACATCGGAAGGAAGTTGCGAAAACCAAACAACACGAGAAACAAGCGTTGCGATTGGCTGACAGTCAGAAGCTGAGTCACCCGTCACATGACAACTGTAAACAAAACGCACGTGGCTAGGGCACCTGCCACGCCTACCTCATCAGAACAAAACGTTGTTTGACGATGCTTCCAAATGTCTTTATTTTCCTTCAACAAACAACAATAGGAGTACAAGGAGTCAAAACTGGATCAAGAATCTAAAATGAAAAAGATTTTGGACAGTATCGAGTGTTCGTCAGAAATTTATTTGACGCATAGAAATGTGGCCACTGACTGTAAAACATACGAAACGCACACTCGTTTGCCTGGATTTCTACCAGCAAACTTTTGTTCCATTGAGTGAATAAATTACGAAGTAAATTTGTACAACTCAACAAAACGCTAATATCACAGTCACTATGTCTTCAGTTTGAAGTGAATCTTAACTGACCAATTCTCTACGCGTCTACTTTGTAGACTTGGTTGGGGACGTCACCTACAGCACAAAATTTCATCTACTTGTCAGCAGAAGCACGACTACGACTCGGTTGAACACGCAAACATTTCGTGAATTTGTGTCAGGAAATTTTCGAAAACATTCGTATCGCTCCGAACAGTTTGTAGCACCAGGAGAAGTTGTTGATTTGCACACTCAACAAATATGAAAATCTGCGGATATCTGTATCAAAATACATTGTCAGATTTCAGGTTTGATCGCAGAAAACTGGACTGAATTCACTCGAAATATTCGATCCTTTGTCATGAAAGCCCACAATGACTCTGTCGTGGATACTGAGACAAATTTCGGAACTGTTTCACAGATTCGTCTGCCAGTACACTGAAGTCCGTTGCTGAAAGACCGTTTTCCTTGAAGGCGGCCGCGCAATATGCAGTTCATACATCACAACAGTTGGAAGGAATCATCATCTCGTGAACTTTCAAGTCACTCACGAATCTACAAGAGCCGCAGGACGCTTGCTTTTTCCCAGAACTGTCTCGCATCGCAACGGGTGATCTGTGTTCCTTTGTTGGCAGTTGTTCAGGTGACACAGAAAACACTGACACTTGACAACACTCTTCATCTTGAAAAAAATCTATTTTCAACGCGCACGTAAAAATGACCGATTTGAAATGAAAATACAGACCATCCAAACAAGCAGTTCCACTTCAAGGTGTGAGATTCAAACAGTAAAGAATTGACTCGAGCGATCCAAGCTCTGCATGAGCAGAAGTCGATTTTATCAACTTGTCTTCTCGTCCCAGTTTGGTGACTGGTATGTGGCGAAAAAACAGGCCACTTTTCTTCCACAAACAAACCAAACACGGGAGACGCCCAACACAAAACGGTCAACTTTCTGTCGGCTTTTTCTTGCACTTCCCGGCTACAACTTCACGTTGTTACTGTGCAGCGTTTGTGTCTCTGTGGAATTCCGCTACGACAGCCTCAGCTCGCGCAGAACGACGGCGCGGCGGTGCGTCTCCTCGAACATGGCCTCGACCAGTCGTGCCACGTCCCCGGGGGAGAAGTGCAGCGCGAGCGGCCCCTTCCCCGCCGCCCATCGGTCCGCGACCGTCTGCAGCCCCGACCCGAGCAGCAAGACCAGCTCCCGGAAGCGCAGCCAGTTCGGCACGAACTCGTGCAGCATCACCTAAAAGAACCACGGACTTCTTTGTGTGGTGCGATCCTCGCTTGTAACGCCGTTTATAGTGACACTTTTTACCAGCCTGACAAGTGGCAGTGCAAATAGGAGCGAAGGACTGCGTCGTCAAGCCAACTATAACTTGCGACATCGCGGGAAACTTGCACCGACCTGCGGGCTGCACCCGATTTGCGGTTGGTGAGGCGACGGCGCGGCAGCGGCGCAGGCCCCCGGCGGGTTGTTGCTGTCCTCCTGCTCCTCGCGCGCGTTCTGCTGCAGCTGGTGCTCCGGCAACTCGAACAGCGGAGGCGCTGAGTCGATGACCAGCTGCAGCACCTGTGGTGTGGACACGGGAAAATCACAATTCGTGCAGCTTGCTTCGAGTACAATTGTGAATCAGCAGCAGTTTTCCCAGTGGAAAATACAATGGTGATACAAAATGGTTTGTTTTCTCTTCATTTGGAAATGGAGTGTGTCGCCATGCTTGCACCAACCTTTTGCAGTACGTCACAGTCATCAGCGGAAAATTCTGTGATGCTGATGATGTTGTCAATGATTTCACCCACAGCCGCGTTCAATAATGAACCTGCAGAGAGACGAAAGCAATTGTACCACCTCAGAAAGACAAGAGTCAACGTTGAAACCGAATAATGCCACGAGGACCGAACTGACAGCGCAGCCACACACTCACCCACAGCCTTGCAGTAGACCCTGGCGGGCAGGATGTCCTTCCACAGATCGGCCACCTGGGTCAGACAGTGCAGCATCTGACGCATCGCGTCGCGGCAGCCCTCGCCCTGGTCGTCCGCGGCGCACTCAAATCCTGAAACACGTGCCGTGTGAAATAACACGAATGTTCGGATTCCTGCGGCAGATGCTGCCTTTCTGCACAAATTTGTTCTGAACCTTGAGCAAAATTTTGTCTCCTTTCTTCTTGTTCACTTCTTCAGACGTTCGATACCTGTTGGCAGACGACCAAAGCGACCAGCAATGCGCGTGATCATACCTTCTGCGAGGATGAGGTAGTCGCAGATCTGCTCCTTCTTCAAGACGATGTGCTGCGTGAAGTTTCCGTTTCCCAGTTTGCGCACGCGTGGCACGAGTTCCGAGAGGCGGGCGTGGCGGTCGGGCTCGGCGTGCTGCGCCAACTTCCGACACAGCTGCCGCTCCAGCGTCTGAATGTGGTGTGCGACGAACATGCAGTTGTTGTGGTGCAGCGCTGGAAGAGACAACCAGAAGCGTCGCCACAACAAACCTCAGAAGCACAATTTCCAATGTACAACCATTGACCACATAACCGAAGGGTGATCAACACAAAACTAGGATTCAAAATGTGTGTTCTGTTCTTGGAGAACAACTTTCTCAGCTGACCAAATGTCAACCTATGAACCAAAAACGATTTCTTGTGACACAAGTTTCATTTCGGGCCCATCTCTGTTGCAGAAGACCCGCACAGCCGAACAAAACAATTTGAAAAGTTACCTGCAAGTAGCGAGTGTTTGCGGAGGCGGTCTTTGTGGTAAGAGGGAACAACGTCACAGAAGAGCTGGAAGACGCTGTGTAGCGAGTAGCTCAGGTGGACGGCGCAGTCGGCGCTGCCCTGCACGGCGTCGCGCAGAGTGTCGTACGCCAGGCAGACCAACGCGCGTACGGGCGCCGACACGCGGCACGCCGGGATGCGCGGCGCATGGCCACCCTCGTCCCGACACGACCGCACGAACTCGACCAGCGACGGCGACACGCCGCCGGTGTGTCCGAACCCGGCGGCGGCGGGCGGCGCAGCCGCTGCAGCTCCGAGCGCGTTGGCGTTCTCCCGCCCCAGCGGATACTCCGTGCACACCAACACCAAAGTCACCAAATCTCCAGTCAACAACTTGTGCGCTTTGCGCAAAATCTCCTGACTTTTCATGTTGGCAAACAAACTGTTGACATTGTTGAAATAATCCATGAGGCTGGACTGGTCCGTCGGCATGAAATCCAGCGACATGAGTAATTCCTGGAATTTTTCAGTCAGTGCTACCACTTCGTTGAAAGCGTCCCAGTCTCCCCGTCGTCCTTGCGGAATGGTGTGTGACAAACTTTGGTTGAAAATGTAGTCAAACAATTTCTTGCAGATACAATTCCCAACTTTTTGCACCATAGACGTGGGGTTTTTATCCGCTTTTCCCTCGACCGTCTCGTAGATGGAGATGTCACTGAACGGTTTGTGAAGGAAGAGAAAGATCTGTTCCAGTTTGGGGAAGATTTCACTGGGTGGCACGGCGGGCTGTTTGGCGGCGGCGCCACCAGGTGGACCGGGCTGCTGCACCACGCATAATACTGATCGACACTCCTCCGTCACCACCTGGATCAACGTGTTGCGCTCCTGCACGATGCTCTCCACGAAATATGTCATGACGCGGTCGCACAGGGTCTTGAGGCGCAGGTGCAGCATGTTCATTTCGAACATGGCCTGCACGGTCTGCGCCATCGCGTCCTTATCCCCCGGTGTCTCGCGCACCTCGAGCCCTGTCGTCTGCGGCTTGTTGGCGTTGCGCCGCGCGTCGTCGGGAAGCGTCCAGCGCAGCAAGTCGCTCCAGGCTTCGCTCAGCTGGAAGAGCAGCTGCTCGCGCTGCAGACAGAGTTCGGTGCGCAGCACTTTGTGCACCGCCAGATCCAGGTCACTGTCCACCTCCACCTCTTGCAGCAACACCTGCAGCATTCAAACAACAAGGATTCATACCAAGGCGTTGACGTCATGATTGTTTGATTTCCCACGCTCCGCGCTGCACCGTCATTCTCCCACCCTCGCCGTCTCACCTGAGTCGTGTCGAGGTGCTGGATGACGTCGAGGAAGCGACGCTCGCGGGTTCCCTCCACCACCGCCTGCAGCGACTCGTGCACACGCAGCAGCGCGTCCGTCGTCGTCAGCGTCGCGTCGTAGCGCGCGAGACGCTCGGCCAGCGCGGCGCCTGCGCCGTCTCCGCCCTCTGCGTCCGCCTTCTCAGCCGCCACCTGCGATACACACGACACATCAAGTCCTGGACGCAGCCTCAACGTCACGCCGTCGAGCTACTGGCGTCGTGAGAGTAGGACGAGCGTAGAGTGCGTCTGCTGCAGTCACCTTCTCGAGCTGCTCGAAGAGCGGCTTCATGTGGCAGAACTGCGCGATCACCTCGGAGCCGAGTCCGGCCGTCTCGTCGTCCGACGACAGGATCGACGTGTATTTGCGCTGCAACACCTCGCACACCTTGCAGTGGATCTGCGACACCTGCCATGAACACGAATACACACGTGTCACCCATGCACTGAACCCTTTTACATACCTTCGGGACCGGGACACAAGTGAGTGTCATTCACGGAGAATAAACGACGAAGACACGAGCGGAAACACGTGATACCTGTGCGGCGAGTTGCGCGAGCATGGAGTCGATGTCGTCGGCGCCGCTGAGCGTCGCTTCGTCGCACCACTCAAACGACTCGCCCATGGAGCGCACGAGCTGCTCCAGCAACAGACTCTCGTCCATCCTACAGTGCAACACTTACTGTGATTGTGGATTTGACTTCGGAGCCGAGACAGAATTGTGTGCAGTTGATATTCGACCCGTTGTCACTGCCATCTCTTCACTCAGAAGGCAACGCATCACGTACTTGCCACTCTCCAAGAAACCGGTCGAGTTCTCCAGGTACATGCTGGGCACCAGCGGGTCGTCTCCCTGAAAACACAAAGTTCAATGTTTGCCATCCGGTTGATTGAACTCACAAAAACCACCGCGACAGACTTGAATGCATAAATTCCACACAAATCTGAGCGAACACACACCTGCGCGTGCGCGGCGCTGTCGAGGCTGGCGGAGCTCGCGTCGCTCACGGTGCGCGGGCGTCGCGTCGGGGCGGCGGCGCCGTGCGCTCCGCCCGAGAAGCCGTTGAGCTGCGGCGAGCTCAGCGAACTGCTCCCTGAATACAACACGAACCAGCGTTTTTGAAACCTGTCAGGCTTATCACTCTTCGGCTCTGTTTTACGCAGAGAAAAAGAATTAAGTGCTGCACCACATCACTGACCGGTGGAGATGTGTGAGCCGTTGAGGGAAACGCCGGTGACGAGGTCTGCGATGCGCTGCAGCTCAGCCTCCGAGTCTGCGGCCGGGGAGGCGCCGCGTCCGCCGCGCTGCGCCTCGGGGCTCCAGCCGTTCTCCCCGGGAGGCGACCTCTCCCCGTTCACCTGCAGTCCGTCCTCGCTGCAAACCGCACGAGAACAATTCAAGAAACTCTTGCACTGTGTCCAAAACCCACTGAAAATGGCATTGAGCTCCACACGCATGTGTCACACATGAGACTTTTCTGCGGTCATTTGTGGAACCGGATGTGCGTGTCTTCGCCACCTGAAGCTGGTGTCCATGGAGGAGAGCGGGTCGGAGCGCGGCGGGGACCCGGTCGATCCGTCCCGCATTGGCTCGAGCCCGACGAGGCGCCGCATGTCCTGCAGCTCCGACTCGATCAGGCTGCGCATGTCGGCCATCGCCGAGCTGTAGATGTCCTTCTCGATCGCCGCCTCCTTCTCATACCGCTTCTGCAAAGGGGCACCACAAAGACCAGTCAGAAGCGGAGTCACCTGGTGGTAACCACAGAGCAGGACGCCACGGAGATGAAGGTGCTCGAGAGGATTCCCTTTCTGCGAGCTTTACGTGCCCCAATCTTCCAGCTGAAGACACGAAGACAAAGGTGCTCGAAAGGATTATTTTTTCTGCGAGCTTTACTCGTCCCCAATCTTCCAGCTGAAGACAGAAATGTGTTGCTCCTGCGAGGAAGCTGCGCACCTTTTCTGACTCGAGTTCTTGCTTCATTCGTTCCTTGCGCTCCGCGATGAGTCTCTTCTCCTCGTTGAGCTGCGCCCACTCCTGCAGCTGCCGCGTCTTCTCCACCGACGTGCACGCCTGCGCCTGCAACCGCACAACCTCGCGTCAAACCAAAGGGCAAGGATTGCACAACCTGCGTGATAGTCATTTGCACATAACAGTCCACCATGGACAAATGTGTGTTTTTGAAGCGCTGGCTGACTCAAGTACGAGCACAGAAATACGATCGCGCTCACCAAGGCAGATGTGTTTAGCGTGTGAAATGAGACTTCATTTTGGCTCGAGGTGCGAATATGGTGCAGCAGGCTGGGAACTTTTTTTGCGAAAGAATTTCCGGTCGTCTTTCTCCAAACCAAAACGAAATGCACACTGAATGGCATTTAACAGCGAAGATCTTTTGATCCCCAAAGTTGGAAGCAACATCTCATAACCGACCTCTTGTCATGAAATCCCCTTTTTGGCGACAGAGCCTTGACACGCAGTGTTGACACATGTCGCCATTTACAACAGCAGACTTGGTTTGGAATCCCGCCAGCAGAACGACCAACTTGCGCTCTGTGGTTTTTGCGTGCGATTGGGATAAAGAGACTTCAGCACACTCAAATGTGTCTGCGCGGGACCGTTTGATGATCCCACAATTTGCTTGAAGCAAACTTTCAAATTTTGGGAGAAACACCGCACACTTCTCGCATTGGTGTTTCTCCAGGTCATTTCTATTTGGTGGACATGAAATGGGGAAAATGCAGTTTTGTTCCATTCCATTCAATTCTTTGAAGCAGACTGAAGCCTCATACATCAGTCTCTATGGAACCACAAACAGCTGAACACTGACGTCTCGTGCAAAAAGCTCCAATTCGCTTTTTGTGTTCGCTGTTCAGAAGCAACAGCCGGTGAAACCGCTTCAAACACAAAGCATTTAGATTGCTGGAGTTTGCACCATGTTGCGTGGCAAACGTTTTCTCTTCCACCATTTGAATTTAAACTTCTCTCTCTCCAACTGCTCTTCCAACTCTGCTGCACTCACGCACCAACTCGCAGTCACTTCACCCGCCACAGCGGCATCTCAGCCTTCCCTCCCTCCTTCCCTCCCTCCCTCACACCGACCTTCTCGCGCTCCTTGCGGATCTTCTGGCGCTCCTCGCGCGCGCGGATCTTGTCCTGCTCGACGCGCAACGCCTCCCGCTGAATCTCCTCCTGCTGCGCGACCAGCTGCCCCTGCACCGACAGCTGCTCCTTCCACTGCTCCTCGACGTTGGCGCTCAGACGCTTGATCTCCTTCTGCGCCTGAAGCGATGCAGGGCACAACGCTCAACACAAGGCAGAGACATATCCTTTTCCAGAGGTGTCCTCAGATGACGACCTGAAGCTGGTACCAACTTGCTATTTTACAGGTTCTGCAGAATTCTCTGGTCTTGGTGGCTAGGTTCTCCTCGGTATGTTTTTTCTCTGCTCAACAACACGTTTACGTGCAAAAACAAAATACCTCCACCACTTTTCTCAACAAAGTGACACGACGAACACCGTCATTCAGGCGCATTTCAACCCCAACACCACACGATATGTCCACACTCTTATCTTTCTCCGTTCAAAATAATGTCGTCATCGGTTTGCCCAAATTTACCGGAATCCCTCAAAATATTCATACAGGATCGGGTGTTTGATTGATACTTAGCATTGAGGTGAGTGGCCCCTCCAGGCGCAAAGTCAATATTCGACCCCACTGCAGCATGTTCGATCGATACCAACACATTTTCGTGCAATTGACAAGCGGTTTCAAATTTCTGATCCCACCGCCCACATTTCAGCGCTGTGGGGACGGACGACAGCCGTTGGCACGCCGACAGAACGACACCTACCTGCTGGTATCTCGTCGTCATACTCGTAATTGCCAGGACAATCAGGTGTGCATACAAATCAACTGGTGCACTTAGCCACACCATCCAGACAACGAACACTTGTTCTCAATCGTTCAGACATTATAATCTCCATCGAGTGATGGGTGTTTCATTTTCATGTCCGGTCACTATAGTCGTGGTCACGTTGACATAATTAATTGCACCAGAGATAACTGAAGTGGTTGCTGTGATACTTGATGAAGGACAAGTCAATCGAGGGTCGCTCCATCAGATAAATCCAAAGTGGGCTCGTACAAAAAACTTTCTCTCTCGGCCAGCTGACGTGGGAGTGGGTCCCCAAAATACGTACGGTACTTGCCATCTCACTGTCCGCCAAATCACTGTCCGCCAAATTCACCAGAACAAACAGGAGACGAGGAACTGGGATAAGGCGATGATACGCGAGATGCCGATTTTTCTCAACTCATACCTTGCGCATACGCACACACACACAGAGACACACACGCACACGCACACACACGCACGCACCTTCTCGGCCTTGATCTTCATGTGCTCGGCCTCGCTCTTGAGCTGCTGCAGCTCCTCGGTCTGCTCCTCGAGCTCGACGCGGTTCGCCTCCTGCTCGGCGAGCTGCGCGAGACGCTGCGCCTCCGCCAACACGTGTTCCTGCTCCAGGTGCTCGATCTGCTTCCTGCGGAAACGAGAGACAAGCGTCACGTGATGTGGCGCAAGTGCAGAACAAGGATTATAATTTGAAAAGGAAATCATGTGCTTGGGACTGAGATCGAGGAAGAGCGCGGTGGTCAGGAATGTACTCCATCCAAATCTGTTCATCAGTCACTGGTAAACATAGAATGGACTCCAACAAGCAGCACAACGCGGGTGGAAGAACCATCTTTTGTTCGTGCACGGTCTTCAGTCGAGACCGCAGGTCGCTTGCGGAACAAGACTTCTGAAATCAGCAACATTCCTGACGTCAAAACTGTGACTTTCGTTCACTTCGATGCGAGCACGGTGCAGCAGCAGCCTATCATCAGTCGGAAGCCTTGAGTTTGATCGCTTGTCTATCTTCTCATCACCGCCTGGCAGTGCCAGAAGGGAATTACGAAGAGTCGTCCAGAATTGGCAGCCAATGATGTCTGAGGCAGCACCAACTGACGGTTTTGAAGCTCTTATCTGGCCGGTTCCTGGGCCAGTGAAAGCTGTGAGGTACACTGGATTGGGAAAACGAACTATTGGGCTTGCTGTGAGTCATGATGCAAAGAAAACACAAAAACTCTCAGCGCTGCCCCTTTCTGGGCAACAAAGGCAAAGTTCAGAAATTCAACAGGGTGAGACAGATTTGGAATCTGAAGCTTGTGAAGATCCTTCTGACGTAGTTGACACACGGGCAGAAACACTTGAAAGCCCAGGCACTCAACTTTCTTAATCAGTTCATGATCAGCACCTGGGAGGCAGGTGCTTCTCTCCTCGACACAGAGCGAACTGAAACAGATACTTTTCGGCCTTGTCGAACTCAGGGAGATTCTCACATGTACACGTGTGGCAAACCGTTTGTGAGCCACGACTGAAGCGAAGAATCAGACCTGCGAATCTCTTTCCTGCTTGGCAGAATCGCGACCTGATCAAATGCCAGAGGTGGAAATGCGGCTGCGTCCACTTTTCTTCCCTATTTCCCAAACACTTAGGAACAAAGCATCTTCCTTTGTGACCAAGTCCCATTCTTCAATTTTGCCAAATGTTGAAGCACAATTTTCAACAAGAAGTGTTCGCTGCTTTTCCGACAATGACGTCTTGTTCCTGACTACGGAAGAGCTAATTGTGCATTCGTACTTTTCGGGATATTGCCAAAGAGAAGGCCAATTGTGACCTTGAACTTCCTGCTGGTATCCTTTTTCCTGTCCTGTCCGCATTACCCTGGACACCTACCTGGCTCCACGCGATACAGTGACGGGCTGCACTTGACATCTCGAGCGCTTTCTAGTCCAACGAAGAGGAATACACATGGTGGCATCCACAATTCCAGTCAGTTTTGTTTTCTCAGAAAAAAGTGCGACTCCTCCAAAGCTTGGAGGGAAATTCCTCTGGCGAGCTCCTTTCTCCTGTTTGAGTCGAATCAACCCAAGGTGACTACATAGTTGTAACGTCGTTTCCTCGGTTCCACCCAATCGCAAAATGTTAGATCCGTGCATCATTTCACCCAGGTCCAACTGCAGCAAACGGACTGATCAGCCAATTATCCGCAGTTAACACAGCCATCCGAGCGATGTGATAACTCTCCACAGTGATTTTGCCACAACAAAATATCGCTCGCTATCACGTTTACTCAGGTTGAGAAACGCCAGAGATTTGAAGCGGGTTGAAGCTGCTGTTCTGGAGTCTGAGAGGCAACAAAGAGAAATCAGCAGAAGGATTGAGGGTGAATTCCCCGCTCTGTAGAGAACACGGCTCCCCGAGAATCGAGCTCTGCGCAACGTCTCTCACCGCTGAAACCCTCCCGCTGAGCCGCGCAGGTGAAACACGCACTTTACCTCTCGGCGCATTCGTCAAACATGTCAACAGGGAAGAACTAAGAAACAGAAAGTTTGCAACACAATTTGCAGTCGGCTGCAAACATGAACTCCAGTGATGTGTTGGATCGCGAAACTGCGTCCAATCTCGGACAGGTTGAATTCAAAATTGTCAAATGAAATGACAGACAAACAGACAGACAGACAGACAGACAGACAGACAGACAGACACACACACACACACACACACACACACACACACAAACACATTCTGTCGTTTTGCACGAGGAGTTTTCTGGCACTTGCTGTTAAAATCTGCACAAATCAACAACATTGACAAAAGCGCACATTTGAATGCACTCGTGGGTCGCAAAAGTTGTTTGGATCCTTCCACAAAGAACAGCAGGTGTGCCTACCGTTTGATCTCGAGCTCCTGCAGCGCATCGGGGCTCGTCCAGGGCGACGGGGGCAGCGGGTCCGAGTCAGCGCTGAAACACGAGCATCAAGACGTCAGTCCAGCTCCGTCAGAGGATTCATACAGGAACAGGAAATACTCTGATGGCGAATTCCTCATATTCTTTCCTGCACACATGCGTGAATGTATGTGAATGTTGCGTGCGAATGTCCTTTGGGTGAAATCGAGACTGCGTAACAGCTACACGTTGTGAGAATACACAATGAAACATACGGTGACAGAAAAACAAGGCGCATTGTTGCGTGTGAAAAGCATGCAATATCTGCTTGATACTGCTTGATCAGAGTGCAACCTGCAAAGGTCCATTGATCCACAAGCGAACACCAACCATTCAGCTGAAGTCAACAGCGGGAGGGGTCGATGGCATTGGTGGGGATTTGCACCGGACACAGTTCTGTAAACCGGAAGAAAGGCACCAAACAGTCCACCACGGACCAGACGCCAAACATCACTGCTGGATGCAAAGCCAGGCTGGGGTTTTTGGAAGGTCTTCTCAAGTTTGAAACGGAAAGATTGGCAACTTACTTTGGAATAAGCACTATCCGCTGTCTGAGAAGACATCCCAGCACACAGACGAACAAAATTCAGTCCAATATAATCCTTCCAAGCACGCAACCTCTTTAGATCCACCTTCGAAGTTTGTCAACTGAGAAAGAGGACTCCACTGCTTTCATTCATGAGAAAATAAACAAACCCGCGCACAGTTCAGTTGGCACCTGAACACACTTGGAAAGTGCCTGTGCAAAGAATGGTTCTCGGGTGAGTTGCTGCTTTTTGGGCAAAAACATTTCTATCTCCAGGAAACGATCCTTTTGCGTTGATGTCCTCCCGCAATGAGCCAGGTGTTACCACACCCACATCGAGGTGCTGTCAGGTGTATCCCCTTTGATAAAGATTTCAGGATGCCGGCGCCTGTCAAAATTTTTGTTGGTTCCGCAAATGTCAACAATGGGATGACTTTTCCGTTCCTGTTCGATTTGTTTGTTCCTTCTTCACTTCCCGTATCTTGTTACGAGGCTTGACAAGGCCATAACCATTCTTGTCAGTTTTCATGTCCTTTTGCAGAAGCACAGGGCGCCGCGAATTCCCATAAAAGTGCAAAACGTGTGAAAAAGAAACTCAGGCGCACCATGAAAACTGACCTCGATCAACTCACCCTGAACAGTCTGAGCACTGCTGAATTTCCCCGAACAGGGGTTTTTAGAGGAAAAAACACCACACAAACAAGACTAATTTTCACTCCCCTCAATGGAAAAATCATTTCAGGGGAAGATTTGTCTGTCCAAACTTCCAAAAGCGTTGTTTGGTTGCGACGGAACAGAAACCTTTGACGAAACATTCCGGCACGCGCCAGAACACAACATGAGTGTTGAGCTGATGACAAAGCTGAAGTGCTTCGTGCAGCAATTTTTACAATTTTCTTGAGACGGTGTTTGTTTTGACGGTGCGCACTTTGAGCATCAACGAGCAAAAGTGTGTATTTTTGTAATCCAATGTCTCGGTTCCCCATTTCCTCACTTGAAGAACACAATTGTTGAGCATTTGACTGGGATATATTTCAGCGTAAAAAAGGCCACAAAAATGGTCTGAAAGGTATGCAGCCACATTTTTCGACATTGAGCGAGATGTGGAGAAAGAGTGGGATGTGTCTCGCCAACAACTCTGACGGACTGTTTTTGTCTCTCGTTTGCATGTCTCTCCTGACAACCAACCCAAGACACAGAAATGCCACACACCATCCCAAAAGGGAAACTTGACGCAGCGAACTACTGCAGGGACAACAGAAGTAAACCACGTGCCAACTCATGCTGGCACAAAAGCACACTCAAACACTTGAAACATAGTTTTGAAGAAACGTACTTCATAATAGGTATGTCCACGACAACGCTGAAAAAATATGCACAACAATGTACCACAAACGTCGAGGCACTTAGGAAAACTACGAAATGTAATTCACGAGTCGGAGTGCAGACAAAACTGCATTTGAGCTCCTGTGCGAACAATATCGCAAACAACACAATCAAATGCACGATAATACGATTTACAAGTCTCAGTGTCCAAACAATCTCTCAAACTGATAGAAATATAAATCCTGAAGCCGGAATTGAGTCGAGGTAATCCAGTGCTACTTTTGTTCAAACAGCCCAAATGTCTTTGTTGACCTTGACGTCAAAAGTGTGTGTGTGTGGTGTGCATGTATGCGTGTGTAGAAAATGTGACTCCAGCCAGAATGAGTGTACGATACTCACAGGTCGTCCGCGGCGTTGCTGGAGAAGGAGGCGCGACGCGACGCGGCGGCGCTCGGCGGCTGCGACGACCACGTCCACTGGAAGTCCTGGTTCACCACGAGCATGTGCGTGTGCTGACCCTGAGCAACGAGCAATCAACACTGATGTCCAGCAGAACTGCGATACTGGTTGCAGGGGAAGCTAATTCGTCAATACAGCCTCAGCTGTTCACAACAAGAAATGTGCATTGAACACATGTTCACATGTTCCTTGAGCACACAAAGAACTTTGTACGATCCTCACCCTTGATGACCACGTTTCCAGGGGCGGGGTGACGACCATACAAACTTGACCAATCATCATATGGCCATCATCCCCTGCCCGTGTGACTCTCAACAGTGAGAACCGTTCCATTTTGTGCAGCCCTCACCCCCTGAAGACGGCAGCCTGAGCTGTTGCACAAAACAGGCTCGGTCAGTCGCATTGTCACAAGCTTGTGCAAAAATCCGCTGGAAATCTAGTGTCAGGAAAGTTGCACTAGAAACGTGAAACAGATTCAGGAAATGTGCCGTGCGTCAAGCACAGGACACAGGGAAGTCCCGGTTTCTTTGGTCCTCAAGAACTTATACGAGGCGCAAAATTTATTTTACCGATCATCGCTCGTATCTTTTGATTGGGTGAAAAATTTTGATGGCAATTTTTGTTATTGTACAGACAAGTCCTTAATCTTCACTGACCCTCATTATCACATCTCAGAGAAGACTGTAGTGACCTCAGTGAATTAGAAAAGTAGTGCTGTCCCACTCTGGTTGGC
>JAAUXT010015209.1_pt1 | contig 33424 bp, 32 predicted proteins | sample 7278171 | NCBI WGS metagenome assembly JAAUXT01 (sample SAMN14350112, study PRJNA611818) | marine sediment metagenome | isolation source: surface marine sediment (1.8m) | place: French Polynesia: Moorea | collected 2018-08
AGCATTCATTTTTTGATTTTTTAATATTTTTTTATGTTTTTTAGGTGGTGCTTAAGTTTGTGAATAAAATGTAATTTTTAATAGTAAATTTATTAATGAATATCATGCAATTCTTTTGGTTGATATGTGGATATTGTTGTGAAACAATTTATGAAAGTTCAATTTGGTCAAATTTGTTCCATTTGGGTGTGTACTGAATGAGTTCCCAAGTTGTGAATATTGAGTGAAAAAAGTAAGAATTTTGGCAAAAAACTGACCCAAATCAGAGTGAGCCAAATTAGAGCAAGCCAAATCAGAGTGAGCCAAATCAGAGCAAGCCAAATCAGAGCAACTGAAATTTCCTGAAATCACCGCGAGCTCCATGGAGCTATTTTTGTGCCTTGAGGAAGTTATGCTGGGAGTTGTTCAGAGACAAACGAAGCGATGAAAACAATACCTTCCTTATTTCTCGTTTCTCATTTCATTGGAGAAATAATTTCTGAGTCAGTCTGAAAAATTTGGATGACTTTGATGTTGATTTTGGCACCTGTACTGCCACGCTTGCTGGTGTCCCCGTGTTCAAACCATCGTGATGTTGTCTCTCAGTGATTCACAACTCTGTGAGCAGAGCACATGTCGTGTGTGCTCGCATTGTTGTAGAAATTAGGTTTCACCATGCAAAAGGGTCTGCTGTGAAATCACACAACTCCTTTCCTGACCTGAGGTCTTGACATCGCGTCATGTGATTTCACAGGAACCATTTTTGTACAGTATGAGAACCCTGTCATCGCAAATTCAGCTTCTTGAGTGCAGCCATCCATAGCGGAACATCGCACCCTACATGCTACCCATTATTGCAAGAGAAATGTCAGTGTGCGACGAATATTTCTGAGTGATGAGATGAAGTGCGACACGAAAGAAATTTTTCGCTGGTTCCTTCCTTTCACAAAGAATTATTCAATCAAGACAACATGAACATTTTCTCTCCAAACTGTTGAGCAACCAGTGGCACGACATTGGGTTCCATAAGAAGCAAAGAAAAACACAATTGACAAATAAATTGTGACTTATTTATTCAGAATTCTCTTCATCCTCTCCAGTGTATCACAAGCACAAATTATTTCTCTTCAACAAATTTCCTCAAAAATATACACAGTTTCTACCTCGAAAGGAGAGGCATTCCGCCTGTTTGAAAGTCCCAGCCTCCCTCAGCGTCACTGCTGTCAGACTGAACAGATTCTGATGATGAGCCAGAAAAAAACTCACAACTCTCCTCCTGTTCAAAAGCAGCTCTATCAATTTCATTCAGATTAAAAGCATTAGGCTCAGATAATTTTGGAAAACAGACTTCCAGTGTCCCACACACTACCCCTTGGAACTGATTATTTGTGCCATTGTCCTTGGCCAAATCTGGCTCTTTAGTACTGACATTAACCCCACCACAAACAGGTTTTTGTGAATTATTTGTATCCTCACTGTGAAATTCTGATGAATAATGACAATGATTTAACATGGGAGCCTTACAAAGCATTGTTCTTTGTTGTTCAGGGTTGTACTTTGATTTACTGATTGGGATTTCTGTTGTGTCACTGTCAGAGTCTGTTTCTACCAGGACAACTCTCAAAGATTTACCTGGGTAAGACTTCTGCAGTCTGGTTTCCATGTCTCTCAGCAGATTGATCTCCTTTCTCTGAAGAACAAAGTTTTCTGAAAACCTTACTGACTTGATTGATTTTGTTACTTTGGTTGAGAGCACATTGTTTTTGCCCTTGACTTCCCTTGTTTGTGTTTCTTTACCCCTGATCCTGTTTTTGGCAATGAGATCTGCACTTCTGCTGTTTGACTTTTTGTTGATTGATTTCAACTTATTGTCTCTTTTGAGATTTTCATCAGGAAGACATTTTGCAACTGCTTCATTCTCCACATTTGACGGTGTGGTGTATTTTCTGCTTCTTTGAGTGTCATGAATTAATTTTGCCATTATTGCCACGTGGTTTGTTGATTTAGTTGATTTTTGATGACTCAATTCATCACGATAATTTTTTGTGTTTACATTTTTTAGAGGGTGGGTTGGCATCGCATTACGAAGCCCATTCTTTATAAATTCCTGCAATAAACGAACTTAAAAATTATAGCCAGGACAACAGGAACATAAAACACTCATTGCAGCAGAATGTGAAACAAGCTTCCAACCTTATTCTTGCAATCTAAATATGTGTGTCTTTTAAGATACATCCTCAGATCTGCATCCTTTACTTCAGTGGGTTTAATGTCGTCCAGCATCAGAGGAATAATATAATCCTTCCTTTCATTTGTCATTTTCTCAAAAGCAATGTGAAATTCCAACAAAAACCAACCAGAATTAATAGAATTCCTGAAAGTAACAAGCCATTGTACAACCCTGTCAGTTTTGGCTGATTTTCACAATTGATCATATTGTCACACTATGCAACAATGACAAACCTTGATATTATCATGATCATTCTCCTGCTGTGGTTAATTGCAGCTTCAATATTGGCGGGAATAGATTCTCCAACAAGAAAATCTGTCTCATGAAAACACACTGTGTATCCAAATTCTCTCTCCAAGTAGTGCAGCACATGGTCTTTCATGAACTTCCTATCTTTGTAACTGGGGAAATCAAAGGCGTAAACATGTCACCATACTGACAGACCAAACAGACAAGGCCACAGTGGGCCTCTGATTTACCTCTGCAAAGTCACGTGGTCTAACAACTGTGCGATTCTCACCTGTATGCAATAAAGGCATCAAATATGGTGTCCTCCTTTTCTTCCTCTTCAAAAATATTTCCTCCAACAGGTTTTAAATTATCCTCAGCAAAATAATTAATGTTCACCCCTTTGTTACCAAAAACTTTTCTGGCAATTGCTTTTGCATTGCACCAAGTTCTAGTCATTAGAATATAATTCAAAGGACACAGTGCAGTCACCGCAATTGACGATTCAATCACAACTGATGAGTATTGGCATGTTGTTGCATTGTCCGAGTGGTTGTGAGTTCCAAATGCATTCATTGGTTTGTTTCGATGAAAATTCAGGTGCATTCTATCCATCTCCCAGGTTGTTCCAGCCACGGAATCATTTCCAAGTGACCACAGGAAATTATTAAGAACAGTATCACTGGTTTTGTTACATTTACCATCTGCACCATTCAGTGATTTGCATGAAAATTTCAAACTCTTGCTGTCTTTTTGCCTGTTCTGAAACAAGTAGAAGGGATTTGACTCTTTGGTCTTTCCCCACAAGCAAGTAGAAATAGCAATTCACCTGTGATGTTGCTTTTCTGGTTTTGCATGCAAAATAGAATGACTTACCTGGACATTTTTGCAAGTGAACAAAGACTGGTCCATTTGCAATACAAATCTCACTGAAAGAAGACCAAGGAATCTTCAACAGAAATCCAGGCGAAAACTTCACAGTGAGACAGTCTACGAGTGCACTGTGGACCAGTCTTAAGGCCAGGGGAGGGATGAAAGGAGGTTTTCTCAAGAAATTGTGCAAAGAAGCGGAATCTATACAGTGGTGTCTGCAGTTTGGAGGAAAAGGTGGTAAAAATTGGTAATAACACTCCAAAATAAAACATCACAGATAAGAGGAACGAGCAATTGTTTTCCTTGTCTGTGTATGGCGTGGTAAAAAATGTGACATTTCCGTTTATTGTGTTGCGTAAAATCTCACACAACAGACGAAAAACCCTTACTTGCTTTGTGTGGCATCCCCAAATTGGTTTGTTGAGATTTTCCCAAACAGGTGAGGGAAAACAAAATTATTTTCAGCAAACTTGATGTGGAAGACATCGTTCAGCTGACAAAAATACAACACAAAATTATCTGAAACGAGAAAAACAAAACAGGTCAAACTTCAGCACACACAGAGGCAACGTTTTAGCATGAGACAAAAGATAGGATTGTATCAATGCTTCATGCAAAAAAGAGACAGTCCCAAATAATTTTACCCTGCATTATTTTCTGTCTTTCGGCCAAACAAAAATTTTGTATCACACACTATACACCGGTGACGGTTTGATGCCAAGTCGTGGAACCTATGGAGTCAACGCTGATGTGAGAGCGACTGAATGATGAGTGTCACAGCACTGAGTCAGAGAGTCGTGTTTGGCAATGACGTTCCTTTTAGTCGCCTGTTCCACGTGAACTCTGCAAACAAATCGTGATTGAATTCGCGCATTTGGACGACAACCAACAATGTCGTGGTCAAAGGTGATTCGCTCAATTCAACAACGCAATGAAGGAGTGGTGGTGCACAGAAACTTTGGGAGATTCCCAGGAAGCAAAGGAGTGAAAGGCAATGGAATACATCCCTGAGCAAAGCAAATAAACCGTAATTGGGTTCTGATACCTGTCAACAAGGAATGACAGACTCAAGATTTCAGTGCATTTGCAAGAATGTGTGAATGAATTGAATCGACAATCACAATGGACTTTCATACCATCGACACCTGTGTCAACAAGACGAAATTGGAACTGAAAAGGTGTTCATGTGGCAATGAGTCATTTTTGAGTCAGACTGAAATGAGCTAATATTTGGTTGGTGATTCAGTTGCAACGTTTCGTGAGACTGAGCCTGTTGTTGTCACAAGCGTCTCTGGAGACTGTGGAGAGTTCTTTTATGTTGTGTTGCACCCCCGGGACCCCGACCGCAACATTCCTCCAACGTCCTTGTATGGTCCTGAAATTTCAGGACCAGACAACGAGGTCATTGTCTGCTCCAAAGAAAATATCAGGACCACACAACGACCTGTGAGTGTGGTCGTTGTGTGGTCCTGGTCGTTGTCTGGTCCTGTTACACCGGTTGTGGTCCCGGTTCCACGTCGCGCTCTCTCGAGCGTTTGTCACTCCCACCTCGGCACCACTCCCTTCACATACAGCTCAACTGCCCACGGGGCCCACCACGCATACCCGTGCGTACCCGTACCCACGCGTACTCATGCCCTGTATCGTTTTACACTGGCTGCTGGCTGTTGAGCTGGCAAAAGCTGGGCATAGACCTACGTTTCTTCCACGTGACCCCAGGTCACCTCCTTCCTTCTCGGTGAATTTATCAGTCCAGAATATACCGGGATTTTAGCAATCAGAAACACATTGGTTGAATCGAGTCAGGCCACTTCAGGTTCAGCCTGAAGTATCACGGTTCCGAGTGGCCCACAGGCTCCTGACTCAATTTAACACTCATGCAGATGATGGTCATTTGGTGTGGCTGAACACCCCCCTGGCCCAATAGAATGTTTGTCAACAAAAACACAACAAAAATATTGACACAAAGGTTTGGGACTTTGATTGAAATTCCAATGGATTGGTTCCTGCCTGTTTTGATGAATGAACACTGAAAACCAAATAACTCAGTCAGTGTGGATCCCTGCCCCTCACCATGCTTCTTACTACCTTCTGGTGCCAGAATTGTGTCTGAGTCAGGTTGAGTGTCAGTCACTCACCTGGTTGATCACTACTTTCTCACAGCAGAAATGACACAAAATCAACAGAAATAATTTTCATATTGAACAGGACTATATTTCTTGTTAGTCGTGATATTTCTTCCCACATAACTGCTGTGAGAGAAACACAACAAAAAATTTTATTTGATCTATTATTTCAAAATATATCTCAAATTTTAACAAATTTCCACATCAGTAAACAAAAACAAATTGTTCTGTCCTGCCACATTCCCCAGTTATCTTACCTGGGAAGCAGAGGCATTCCACCTGTTTCAAAATCCCACCCTCCATCACTGTCACTGCTCTCTTCCTCACCCCATTTCATTTCTGTCTGGGCAACTTTACCTTTCACTGCCTTCATCATTTCAATAGCTTCTATATGTTTCGCTCTTATGAACCCACCATTGATGAGAGAGGACTTTTGAGAGCCAAAAGTTTCCAGAGAGGAATCAGAGGACACAATGTTGATGCCCTCTTCAGGAAAGAACAATTCAGCTCCTTCATTCAGATGACCACCTTCAGCCTCTTTTTCAATGGGAAGTTCCTCAACAAAACCCCCAACTGCACCTTCAAGCTGCTCATCATCACTACTTGAGTCTACTAATCCATGATGCACATCCACAGCCACCTGGTGAGGACCTTCAGTCTCTCTAATGTCTTCTGCACATGCATTATCTTTGGTTATTATTTGTGGCTTTTTACCATCATCTTGGGTATGACACACTGAAGTGCAGGACAAATCACTGTCTGATGATTGTTTCCTCTCTTCACTTGAGTCACTGTCTATCAGAACAATTCTCAATGATTTCCTGTTGAGAGCCTTTCTTAATCTGACATCCATCTCTCTCAGCTTCTTCATTTCCTGTTCACCCAAATCAGCATTTAACCTGTTCTGCTGTTTCTGTTTTTTCTTTGTGCCTTTGTGAAAGATACTCCCACACTTGCTCACCAGTGTATCTGTGGTTTGGTCCATCACATCTGCTGCCTTGTCTTTCACAGGTGGGCTTCTCTTCAATTCTTGTCTTTTCTCTCTACATAGTTTGGTCTTTTGGTCATTTGTTTCTGTGTTTCTTGCTTGGTCAGTATCATTATGATCATCTTCAACAACACTCAGTTGTTGTCTTTTTATTCTGGCATTTCTGATTCTTTTTGCAATTGCACCTACATGGGTAACTTCCTCCTGAGTGCCCTCTTGTTTGCCGTCAATTTTTAGTTTCTGCAGAGGAATTCTGGGCATCGCATAATGCAATCTTTTCTTCATATTCTCCTGAAATGATGGGTGAAGAGCTCAGAACAGGAAAGAAACAACCAATTGACTGTGACACATTGTAAACAAAGGAATTTACTCACTTGATCTTTGCAGTCCAGGTATGTGTGACTTTCCACATACATTCTCAGATCTACATCTTGGATGTGATTTGGATTGAGATTCTCCAACATTAGAGGGATAAGATATTTCTTCCTTTCATTCATGATTTTTTCATGTGCAATGTGAAATTCCATCAGAAACCACCCAGCTGACACAGAATGTCTGCAAGCACAATGGAATTGCTTTGAGATGTTTGTGTCACTTGTCTCAAAAATTGGTATTCTTGTATCACAAACACATGGGAAATTTCCCATTGCAAATTGTCATGTCAAACCTTGAGATGATCATGATCATCCTCCTGCTGTGGTTTATAGCAGCTTCAATATTGGCTGGAATTGATTCTCCAACTAGGAAATCTCTTTCATGAAAGCAAAGTTTGTATCCTAGTTCTCCCTCCAAGTACTGTTGCACATGTTCTTTCATGAAGTATTTGTCTTTGTGACTGCAGGACAAACATTTCCAAGTGTAAAATATGATTTGGAAACAAATAGAGGTGAATGGAATGCCAACAAGTAAAACTTGCCTGTAAGCAATGAATGCATCAAACTCCACCTCCTCAATATTTTCTGGCTCATCATCCTTCACCAAAACATTAAATTTCATGAATAGAAAGAATTTGATGACTTCCAACTTCTTGCTGATAAAAATAACCAACACAACCAGGACCACAACCGCAATACCAATTATAATTCCAATCCACAAAGGAAAGCTCCAACATCCAAATGATTTTCTGTTCAGCTTGTGCACATGAGTTCCTGGAATCAGAAAGATATTTTTTGTCATTGTTTAACAGCAAAAGTTTCCCTAAAAATGCAACATCTATTGGATTTCTATACCTTTCCATTTCCCAGGTCCACAGGTGATGTTTTCTTTGTCCATCACATTTGTAGCATTCTGTAGCCAGTCTCTCATCCATATCATGTCACAGTTACAGTCATAAGGGTTGTTACCAACCCAAAGTTGAGCTTTCATATTCATAATATTTTCAGAAAGTTCTGTCATCTGATTTTCCGATATGTCAATGATATCTGCGTGCAAGAGTAAAACTTGCAAAGCTGTCTGACTGATGTGTTTGATGTTGCACCTTCTGAAAACAAACCTTTTCACCTGAGCAAGAACAGAAGCCACAACATCCAGTGTTATGAGATTGCTTCCTGTCATTATCAGCTGTTCAGTGAAAGGCAACAGGTTGACTGGTAAAACTGATTTGTTGTTGCATTGCATTGTGTTGGAATCATCACTGGTTGAATAATGGCAAAGACATCCCTCCAGGCAAGGCAATGGCAACACTGAAACATAGAATGACATGGTTTGTTTGTCAGCCTTAGATTTGCCGAAGGTCAGACAGAAAATGCTCACTTGGGAAAAATGGAATGGTTATGATGTCCAGAACATTTCCAATCGTGCTCAGACACTTACCTGAAGCAAACTGCGAAAATTCTTCTGTCAAATTGGTTCTGTCAGAAGCAGCAATTGCCATTGGCATTGTGGTATTATGCACAAAGTTACTATCGATGGTAAGTGTCTTGTGTCTTCTTGATTGATACATTGTCTTCCAAAAGTAAAACACTGCTCCTTCCAACTGATCATTCAACGCAAAGAGTGTAACAAATGCAGGATGGGATTGTAATTCAACAAATGTGTTGTTGAATGACCTCAGATGTATCATATTTGATACACCAATATCAACAATGTGGGGGAATGTTGTTCCTTTGTTTTCCAAAAAGTAGCAGCTCTGTATCACAGTGTTTTTGTTGTCCAAACGCATGGCACCGCCAGAAGGTGCTGTATTTCTCAGAAAAGATGTGTTCAGGACTGAGAGTTTTGTGGCATAGATGGGCACTGAAATAGCACCCCCAAACACACCACTGTTTCCTCTAAATGAACAGTTGTCAATGACAGCACTGGTGTCTCCCAGGATGATGGCTCCGCCAGCATGGTTGTCTTCAAATGTAGAATTGCTGGCTCTCATCTCTTGGGCTTGTGAAACATAAACGGCACTTGCAAACAATGAGTCTTGAAAGTGTGTCACATAATTATTTCTTGAGAACTTTGTCCCTGTTATGTGAAGCGTGGACAACATTGCCTCCATTAAAATAGCACCACCAAATGGACTTGAATTGTTGGAGAACTCACAGTGTGAAATGTGTGTGGATGTTGTGTTCAAGAACAAGGCTCCACCACTGGCTTCTGCCCTGTTCCTACTGAAGGTGCAATTGCCCATCTCCAAGTCAGGCAAATTTGTTTTGGTGTTATACACTGCTCCACCAAAATGAGCTGTGTTGCTGTCAAATATACAGCTGGATATCACACCATGAGATAATGTGTTGATGTACAGGGCCCCTCCAATCCTTCCAGCAGTGTTGTTGGTGAAAGTGCTTTGATCTAGATTCAAATAGGAAATTCTGGCAAAGTAACATGCACCACCCTGCCTTACACGTGAACCTCTGGTAAAAAACGAACACAAAGTTAACAGAAAGAAAACATCAAATCATTTGACATGAAAAAGTCATCAAATGTCTCAAGCACTCTTCAAAATGGTATTAACCAGTTCAAAACTCACTTGTGTCCTGCAGTATTGTTGCAAAACAGGCAAAACCTGCACACAAGGCTGCTGTTTTGGGTTCCCAGAATGGCTCCTCCTGCATCAGCAATGTTGTTAGTGAAATTGGAATGTGAAATGTTGACACGTGAGTTGATGCTAAAAATCATTGCTCCTCCCCCTTGCTGGGCAGAGTTGGACACAAAATCACAATTTGTAATGTGTCCAGAACGGGACCACATTGCCCCTCCTGTCCTTGCACTGTTCAAGTGAAATTTTGATGCACGAATCGAAATAGAGAGACCCGTAAAAATTGCTCCAGCACTGTCCGACGCTTTGTTGTTGCAAAATGTACAGTTGGATATGAACAAGGTTGTGCTGTTTGCAGATCTTTCTGGCTTTGAGCTTTCGAGTATTGCTCCACCATGTCCCATCACACCTTCCAATGCTGTGTTGTTTGTGAAAGTTGACGAATCAATGTACAATACTGACTGTAACTCTTGTGCAATTCCTCCACCAAAGTTGGCCTTATTTCCAGAAAAACTGCTGCCAGTTACATTTGTGTGACAATTCTGCAGACAGATAGCACCTCCATAGCCTGCTCTCTGCAGTGAGGAACCCATAGCAGAGTTATTCATAAAAACACTAGCTCTTATGATGAGAGACATGTTGTGAGCATAAATGGCACCTCCAATTTTTGAATTATTCTCAGTGAAAGTACATTTATGAATTGTGCATGTTGACTGCACAAATTGAGGGACTGACCCCACATCAAAAATCATTTTACAATTCTGGGTGTCCAAATATTTATTCAAGAAGGTTCTTATTGTGTTCCCTACTTTTAGCTTGTCACTGGTCAGATATTGTTTCTGTTGCTGAAGAGAAATAGCTGCTCCATAATATTCCATGTTTCTGTGAAAAATGCATCTTCTGATGACCATATAGGACCTGGAGTAGGAATCTATAGCCCTGCATTTGTTGAAAGTGAATGTGGATGTCTCAACAATTCCAATGCATTTGTCAACAAAACTGACAGCAGTTCCCACAAGAGTGTTGTTGTAGAAATGACACATTGTCATCATTAGCCCACTCCCATGCGTACTTCGAACCAAGAAGTGAACAGATGTTGAGTTCAACACCACGTTGTGGCTGAAGTTTGAGTTTCTGATGATTCCTAAACTGGAAGTCTTGATATAAATTAGAGAATGATTGTTGGAAAGGAACATGCAACTGTCAATGATCAGCACAGATTCATTGTAAACACCAACAAGTGCTTTTGTAGATGAACAAGAAGCGAACACCACATCTATCAATTGAGCGACACCTGACAAATAGTGCAAGAACCATTGTCCTTCAAACTGTTCAATTGTTGATGATTGAATTTTGATTGTGCTGTATATGGCTGAAATGAATGATGTGTTGTCTGAACGCAGGTGGTAAAATGAGCATCGCTCAAAAGTTGCATTTGCATTGATAACAAACAATGGTGACCCAATGCTGCAGTCACGGATGTGCAAGTATGTTCTTTCTCCTGGTGTATGTGCAGAGAGAAAGATTGTCAATAATTTGAGATTGCTTTTTGCAACAAACAAATCAATATCGGTTGTAAACCAAACTGATGTGTTGAACTGAACATCAGACACATTTATACAGGTCCTTTGTGTACCATTGAGTGATTTAGCTGAAACCTTAGACATTCTGAAAGCCTCACATTCACCCTGAAAGACAAATTGAGACATCAAAAAGATGTGTGAAATTTTGAGATTTTCACAAGTTGTTTGCCTACAGATACAGAGATTTTCCCTAAAATTGTTTGGAAAAAAGTCTCACCATCAAACTACTATCTACAAATATTGATTTGTCAATCCTTAGTTCCAGCCCCTTTGTAGGAGGCTGAGCATAGTACAACATGAGCACATACAATAGGCTGAAACAGGCTGATTCCACAGATGATCCACAGTCACTGGTATCTGAGCCATTTTGTAAGATGTGGTAAATTGCAAAAACATCTCCAACTGGGACTGGGACCACTACAAAACAAAACGCAACACATTTTATTCATAATTTTCTGACTCAAACTGACTCTTAAATAATTCCAAATTTGAATTTTATTGATTTTGTTCCCACCACATTGGAAAAACATTGGCAAACAATTTTTGTCCGAGCAGATTTCTGAATTTGGTGAAATCAAGAATTCAGAAAACTTCTATGCTGGTTTGAAATATTTTCCTGTCAAATACTGCCAATTGACAACTTCTTCTTACTTGTTTGGCATGGAACATAACTTTCAATCCTCTGGCATTTTCCATGGTCAATGAGTGTGGAGACTAAAATGAGCAGCAAGACCCAATATGAAGCCATGAATCTTGTGTGGATATTTTTAGGAGACAATGCAGAATGCACAGTTCTAAACACTGCTCTTGTCTGGAGTTGTTTGTGACTACTTTTCCAGACAAAATGTGAAGTGTTCCTTCCACTCATCCATCCATCCTTCCTCACAGGCGGTGTTTATGATGGACAACAAGAATGGCTCCTTTCTGTGTACGAAGAAAGACAGATTCTACCACGCTGCAGTCACAAAGGCTCTGTTTTTGTGACCTCATTGTGGCAGAAGTGAGTTCACACACTGCAAAAATGGTTCCTGTTCAATCACACAACTTTTTTCTTGACCAAAGTTCTCGAAAATCGTTGTATGATCTCACAGGAACCATTTTTGCAGCGTGGGTGAACCCTTACGTGTTTCTGGTGCTTCAATGCGGAAACATCAGAATGTTCTTTGCATTGGGTGACTTCTTCATTGCTGTACCAACAACGCGGGACTCGACAGAACTAATTTCCTTTTCAAACTTTTGTCTTGCTGAAGGGCATGCGGTTTGGGTGCTCACAGTTTGTCAATGTATGGGTGGTCTCAACAGAACTTTGGGTTCCTCGGGGTTTTCTGGCATCGCATAGTCGACAAAAGTGATTGTGCCTTCAGGACATTGGCACTGCACAACAACTTGTAAATTATGTGTGGCAGTTCTAGGTTGTCCAAAGAAAAGTTTACCAAACTGTTTGGCTGAGCACAGAGTCCAGAACCAGGTCCGTGGTGGTTTCGGGAGGGGGCAAACCTGTCAATTTTCTTGGGTGGTCCATTTTCACAATTGAAAATGAAAAAAAGGTTGACTGGTGTGTCCTTTGTTGTCTGTGACAAATGACACACAACACAAAAAAACAGTGGGATTCCAGAGGCAAAATCATGCGCCTGACACCAAAATCTCACACAGAGCTTTGCAAAAGTTACAGACACGTCTCACAGTCAACATTAAAAAGGCCCCAGAAGCATTTTGGCACCTACAAGCACTGGCGATGAACAGGTTATAGTTTTGGCACAGGCACAGGCACTGGTGAAAAACAAGAAGACGCCTTGAGCAAGGTGTTACTCTGTGCTGAGATCACAATTGCTTTTGAGCCCCATGTGTTATTTGCAATGGAAAAACAAACCTGGAATGAAAAGACTCTGTTCCGTTGAGAAGAAGAAATATTTTCAACAAAACCTCTGGTTCTTTGTGATGCCCTACTGTCAAAACACCGATTGCATTTCCAAAACAATTGTTTTGGACTTTTGGGATTCCTGTGTCTTTTTTGCAATTGTGTTTCCTTCTGTGAATATCAGTTCAACCTGTCCTCATTTCTACATTCTCTGATCAGTGGTGGATCAAGTGTTTGATCCGGGAGGCAAACCATTGGTGAGACAAATTGTGTTCCGACAAATGACGAACCAGCAGGGTAAGTTTTGTTTCAGTCACAATGGTTCACAAACGACAAAAAACTGTGCATTTTTGTGGGAAAAATAGTTGTCTGAGTGAATTGAACCAATATACTTTGCAATTTCCAGTGTATCAATGGGAGGGTTTCTGCTTATTTTCAGAATGACCTCATCTCGGAAGCAAACATCGGAATATATTTCGATCAGTACGCATCCCTGTCCCTCACAATCCATGATCTATTTATCTTCTGGTGTCAGTATTGAGGCTGAGTCAAGTTGAGTGTCTGTCACCAAGTTGGTCTGAAGGATGAAATGCATTCAACTGACCGAAACAACACAAAATCAACACAGAAGATTTTCTTGATTTTTATTGTGGAAAACACAAATGGACACTTCTCATATTGTGCTAAAATCACATGGAACATCTATTTAGATCTACTGAATCAAATCTGTTTTGTTCCAGTTCTCAACAATGTTCCCACACAAGTCTTCCAGAGGAAAACATGTCATTTTTCAATATATATTTGCAAATTCTTTTCTTCTTAAACTTAGATATTTCAACACATTTCCACTTGATGTAAATTGAAACAGTTATGCTGCCATCCCACCATACCCCATGTGTATTGTTTTATCTGGGAAGCAGGGGCATTCCTCCTGTTTCAAAGTCCCATCCTCCATCACTGTCACTGTCACTGCTCTCTTTTAAACCCCATTGCACTCCTCTCTTGTCAAATGTGTCTGCTTTTGAACTTTTACCTTGTGCTACCTTCCTCATTTCAATGTTCTCAAGATGTTTCTTCATTCTTGACTTACCCTTGATCACAGTAGACTTTTGAGAGCCAAAAGCATCCAGTGAGGAATCAGAGGATACAATATTGAAACCCTCTTCAGCAAAGAACACTTCAGCCACTTCATTCACATGACCACCTTCAGCCACTTTTTCAACAAAACCCCCAACTGCACCTTCAAGCTGCTCATCATCACCACTTGACTCTGGCCCATGATGCACATCTACAGCTACTTCTGTGGGACCTCCAGCACCAGTTATATCAATGTCTTTTGCAGACATATTATGTTTCCTTGTTGGAGCAGCCATTTTATCATCCTCAGTGCTATGACACTCAAAGCTGGAATGTGAATCACTGTCTGATGATTGCCCTCTTTCTTCACTGGAGTCAGTGTCTATCAGAACAACTCTCAATGATTTCCTCTTGTATTTCCGTCTCAGCCTTGCCTGGATTTGTTGCATCTGCTGCATGTCTTTTGTCTTCAAATCAACATTTACACCTTTCAGTTGGTTTCCTTTCTTTCGCTGAGCTTTCCCCATAAATGTCCTCCTGCCTTCTTGCATCACACTTTTTCCCTTTATTTTGACATCTGGGTTTCTTTTCAGTTCTCCTTTTCTGTTCTTCAATGTTTTGAAATACTTTTGAATTTTGTTAAGCTTTCCAGTATCTTCTTTCATGTTTTGTGCTTCCTGTGCATCAGTCTGATCATCTTCTTGTTCATTCACTTGCTGTCTTTCTATTCTGGCATTCATGATTATTTTTGCAATCACATCTACATGGCTCATCTCATTACCCTCAGTGCCACTAGGTTTGGTGTCACCTTTAAGTTTCTTCAGGGGAACTCTGGACATGGCATAATGCAGTCTTTTCTTCATATTTTCCTGAGAGAGAAACAGCTGAGATAAATAAAAGAAACTCCAAGACATCAAGCATCACAATATAAGTAAACCAATGCCCCACCTGGTCTTTGCAGTCCAGGTAGGTATGACTTTCTAGGTACAGTCTGAGATCAGCATCTTTGATTTTTGCTGGTTTGACATTGTCCAGCAGAAGTGGGATCAGATATTTCTTCCTTTCTTGAATGGTTTTCTCATGTGCAATGTGAAACTCCATCAGAAACCAACCAGCAGAAACTGAATTTCTGTAAAGAAAAGTGGTTGCTTTTTCACAAGTGTTTCACCCTCCCTGTTTCTGCTGATTATATTTTCTCTGTAGAAACACAAATAAAGATCAGGTGGCACAAAATCATCTCAAACCTTGATATGATCATGACCATTCTTCTGCTATGGTGAATTGCAGCTTCAATATTGGCTGGAATTGATTCTCCAGCAAGAAAATCTCTCTGATGAAGGCACAAAGTGTATCCCATATCTCTTTCCAAGAACCTTTGCACATGCTCTTTCATGAAATCTTTGTCCTTGTGACTGCAGAATACAACACAAAAGTGAAGGAACATATTTGAAAGGTAAGATACAGTCAATTGCAAATAAAACACACACCTGTAAGCAATGAATGCATCAAACTCCAGCTCATTCAAATTTTCTGGCTCATCATCCTGGACCAAAACATTGAATCTCATGAACATGAAAAATTTGATGGCTTCCCATTTTCTATTTGCCAAAATGATCAAGGCAACTAGGAAAACAACAGCAAGTCCAATTGAAATGCCAATCCACACAGGGAAGTCCAAACATCCCATTGATTTTCTGTTCAGCTTGTATATTGGATGTCCTACAACAAAAGAGTTGTTTCTCAATAAATAATGGGAAAAGGGAAACATTTTGAATTTCTGTCAAAATTATGTTCTGTTTTATGCACACAACAAGATTGATAAGGTATGTTTGACCAGTTTGTCACAATTCAATAAGACACTTACCTTTCCACTTCCCATCTCCACAGGTGATGTTTTCTTTATCCACCACATTTGTGGCATTTTGTAACCAGTCCCTCAGCCACATCATGTTACAGTTGCATTCATAGGGGTTCTGGCCAAGCCAAAATTGAATTTTTGTTGATGCTTGGAAGAGAATGGGAAGCTTTGTCAATTTGTTTCTCACCAAATTTAAAGTGTTGACATTCCAAAGCAATGTCTTTGTTGCCTTGTTACCAATATGTCTGATACTGTTGTTTTCAAAATCAAACTGTTTCACCTTTGTCAAGTTCTTGTTTATATTTTCCAACAGTCTCATGTGGTTTCCACTCATAATCAACTTCTCAGTGAGAGGCAGAACTTCCCTTGGGGTATCCACCATACCCTGGTAACTGCAGTCCATGGTGTTGGCTTCATCATGAAGAGAGTAGTAGCAAACACACCCATGAAGGCAGGGCAAAGGATACACTGAAAACAAATATAACTCAACTGAGTAGCTGTGCAGATTGTGTATCTCAACAAACAGTCCCAACCGCAAAACATTCATTTTTTCTCACCTGAAGCAAACTGGGAGAACACCTGAGAGCAGTTTCCACCTTGTAGCACAGTGAAAATTTTGGGCATTGACTTATTGTAGAGAAATGATTTGTCAACCAGGGCAATTTTATTCCGACTAAATTGGTATGATGTGTTCCATAAATATACCATGGCATTGGGTAATGGACTGTCCAAATGAATGACTGATTTCAATGGCAAACTGTTGCCTGAAGTTGGTTCACAGAACACATTTTTGTAGAATCTTAAGTCCATTGCTTCCAAGGCACTGATAATGTTTGGTTCCTCAAAGGCAACATTTTCGTCAAAGTGACAGCTTTGTACGAGTGTGTTTCTGTTGCGTATCCCCATTGCTGCACCAAATGGAGCTCTATTTCCAATGAATGATGTGTGTGTGATGACAAGGACATGTGGGGAACGGTTTGTTGCAATGGCACCTCCAATAACACCAAAATTTCTGCAGAATGAGCAGTGGTGTATTTCACCCCTGGTTTGAAACAATATAATCGCTCCTCCTCCTGTGTTGTTGTGAAAGGCAGTGTTGCTGATCAACACATTGCTTCCATAAATAGCATAGATTGAGCTGGCATGATCTGGTAAAGAATGTGCTATGACCCCATTCTGGATGAATCTGCTTTGATGAATTTTCATCACACACATTCCACTAAAATATATGGTGGTTCCCTCAGAAGCAGTGTTGTTGGAATATTCAGTGAAAGAAATATTGACTGATGTGTTATTGACATATAATGCCCCACCTCCTATGGCTGCTGTGTTTCCATTAAATGAACATTTTTTCACAACCAAACTTGGCCACTTATTTGAGGAACAATACACTGCACCACCATAACCTGCCATGTTGTTCTTAAAAGTAGAGCTGCTTAAATAGCTGTTGGTAAGTATTGTGGCATCAATTGCTCCTCCTGCAACCGCCGCTGCATTGTTTTTGAAAGTGCAATGAGTGAAGTTAATGGTGTTGTTTACAAACTGACATGCACCTCCTCTTCCCATCCTGTAGACGCAAACCATAGTGAAAAAAACTGATGAACAATCACAAACAGAGGAGACAAAAGCTCCCAACAAAATTTGGCACGTCTTTGTTCCTTAATCAAACTTTGTCAGACCAAAACTCACCCCCAATGGATTCCAGCAACATGGCTTCCAGCAGTGTTGTTTTCAAAGGTGGAAAAAGTGGAGATCACTCTCCCGTGCGACTCGCCAAATATGGCTCCTCCACCTCCAGCTACATTTTTGATGAAAACGGAGTGTGCAACCCTAAATGTAGAGTTTAACATCAAATACAATGCTCCTCCCACTGCATCAGCTTTGTTGGACACAAAGTGAATTTTGCTGATTTCACCAGAGACACAGTGCACTGCTCCTCCATTTTGTGCAGTGTTGCCTTCAAAAACACAATCTTTGAGGACCATTTGGCCAACATTGGTCTTAATGGCCCCACCATAAGTTGCCTTACACTCATGAAAGGTTGAATTTTCTATTGAGATCCTCAGTTTAGTTGTTGAAACATATTGTTCACAATGTATTGCACCACCACCACCACTGGATGATTGCATTTTGACAGCTTGATTTTTGAGAAAAATAGAGGAATTAACAGACAATGATACATCATGTGCCAGAATTGCACCACCAGCTGAGGCCTGATTTCCAACAAACATGCAATGTTCAATGTTGATTTGGCTCTTCAAAATCATAACAGCACCACCAAATCCCTTTCCATGAAGTGTTGAACCTACAGCTGAATTGTTTATGAAATTACTTTTCAGCAACACCAATGACATCTTTGTAGCAGAAATTGCCCCTCCATTCTCAGCAGTGTTTTGCACAAATTCGCAGGTAAAAACTGTGCATTTTGCTGAAGTATCTGACACAGTTTCAATGACATTTTTAATATTTTTGTCCAAATGCTTGTGAGCAAATAGTCTGGTCACTTTTTTTGATTGAGTGCCGACAGCAGAAGAAAAATTTCCGAACAACCTGAGAGAAACAGTTGATCTTTTTTGAACAGAATTTCCATGAAACATGCAACTTGCAACAAGAACATTTAAGCTGTTCACCATGAGGATTCCTTGGCCATGATTGTTTGTGAAAACACACTTTTCTATCTTTCCAATACTCCCAACAGAAATGCAAACAATCCCTCCAAGTGAAACAGCATTTTCTACAAATGTTGAATTGGTCAGCAAAAGAACTCCATTTCTGCTTCTTATCAAGTTGTGCAGTTTGATTGAATTTGAATGCATCGTGTTTCGTTCAAAATTTGAGTTTTGAATGATTGATGTGCTGGAACTTTCCAAAGCAATAAGTGAATGATTGTTGGAATTGAATGTGCAATTATCAAATTTTATGAAGGATGCATTCATCCCATGTATAAGTGAACCATGTGCCACAGAACTGATGAACTGTGTGTTTGTCATGCTGATATTTCCAGAGACAACTTTCAGAAAAGTTCCACCTTGAAAGTGTTCAGTTTGCAATGATGTGATTAACATTGTGCTGTTTCTCACTGAAAGCAGGGACTGATTACTTGAAATGTGTGCTTGAAAAGAGGTACAGTTTTTAAGTACCACATTTCCACTTTCAGCATAGAGGTGCCCAATTTGGCTTTGACAAACATGTAAATCTGTCTCCCATATTGGGTCATTCCCCAAAAAATTCAATGTTAGTAATTGTAGATTACAGTTCTCAAAGTACACGTTTGTATATTGTGTGAACCAAAGGGATTGATTGAAAAAAGTGTCCACAATGCTGACATTGCTGCTTCTTTGCTTCAGCGATATGAAGTAAACCCTGGATCTTCTGAAAGTTTCACATTGTTTCTGAAAAAGAAACAAGAATTGATGCCACTGTGCCAACTTGCAACAAAAGAGTTTCAGAAAACCACAGTTTGGTTATTTTCCAAAAATGCAGGCCCAAATATGAATGGGCCCAAATCTTGACACTTGTCAAACACAATTGCACAATTGAAGAATTGTCCCAAAACATGAAACAATAAGTCTGAAGTAACCAAATGCAGGGTGGTTTGCTTGTTCCATTCTTTTTTGTTTGATTGTAACACTCACCATTGTATTTTGATCAATCAGTAAAGATTTGTCAGTCAGTATAGCAAGGCCTGTTGTTGGAGGTTTGGCATAATAGAGACTGAGCACATGTATAAGACTGAAACAGGCTGAAGTTATGTTCCTACAATGAGAGGTGTCTGAGCCATTGTGTAGGATGTGATACACATTGTATCTATTTCCAGTTGGTAATGGAAGAACTGCAGTGAGACAAATTTGTAAATCATCACAAAAACTGTTTCTTTTTGCAGAAAAATATCTTAAATTTTGTGACAAACAGCCGCGTTCAGTCTCGTGGGAAATCACCATCTGAAGTCACAAAACTTACCCGTTTGGGATGGCACGTAGCTCTCAATTTTCTGAGACATTGTCACAAACACTTGTGACAACACTGCCATGATCAGCGCCATCCATGAGGAGGCCATCACTCAAATGACCAGGTTTTCACAGAATTGAAATTGAGAATCCCAAGTCTGTGAGTGTTCCGTTCTCAGCAACAACAACAGAAAATTAAAACCACATCAAAACTCCACCTCAGCTTTTGGTTCAATGCAGACAGACGAACATTTGATAGAGAATATATTTGACATTGACCCCGCTATCAAACCTTGTTGTTGCATTGTCTCCCCAGAGCAAGAACAAGTGAAATGAGCAAAGCGTTGTCGAATCACCGCACTGAAGAGGTGTGAGCTGAGGACCAGCCCAATGACGGAATGCCATTGGAATGCGTCAGTGAGCTGAAGGAGCCACCACCAGGAAATTACCCACTTTTTCCCACGCTACCAATAGAGAATAATTACAGGGTGTGGTACTCAGTGCTCGCATGTCTGAATATGTCACATCGGCTGAGTGAGCATTTGAGTTTCTCTCTTTTGTTGGATTGCCAACACAGTTTGGTTCGTATATGGCACTGGTGTCATGTTATGCGAACAAATACGAGTGATGGGCAGGAAGAGAGTTGGAATGTGCACTGAACCAAATTTAGTTTCGAAACTTTTTGCGCATTACTCAACATGAGGAAATCAGCTCGAACCCAAGTTTCCTTATTTGGTATAATAATTTCCTCATTTCGCCTGTGCGCGCAAGGTCTGTGCACCTCACATCGTGTCAACAGGAAGCGTGCGAATATTTGATTCAAAGCAACTGGGTGCGAGAGGTAGTGGAGCTTTGCACTTATCTAATCCGAGGTCCCCTTTCGGTGGCACTTTATTGTGCGAAGTCCCTTTAGGGCGAAGCACCATGTGATAGTGCAGTACATATGGCAGCTGGACTGAAATATCCCCTGCTCCCCTCCCCTCCAGACCCCCCTGCTGGAGGCTGGCCTCCCCCATCCAGAGGCAGGACCCCCCTGCCAGAGGTGGGACCCCCCCCATAGACAAGGAGGAATTGATGAACAAGGAAGAATTGATTACATTACCGACGCTGCAAGGGACTTCGCACTGCAGTTGCCTTGAGCGCTGCTTCTTGCTGTTTTACCGACACGCACCACGCGTTGCGTAGACATGCAAGAATTGGGAGTTTGGGCAAACAGCCCGCTACCCTGGAAACGCAAACGTAACTTTTTGGTAACTGTGATGGTCAAAAGTTACGTTTGCATTTGCGTTTCCAAGGTTCCAGGTTGTTTGCTCAAACTCGCCAATGATTGGCGACTGGGTCAAAGCAAACCGAACCAACACAGGAACACAAGCTCATGTCTTGCGAACTTTGTGATCAGTACAAGATTCAGAACATGGTTTACAGAAAACATGGTTTACAGAAAACAAAGAATAAATAGATCATCCAAAGTTATAGTTGTTTGGCGTTGCTGGTTCAGAGTTTGAATCCTGTGAATCCATTGTAGAAGAAGCCTAGGGCAGCATACAGAGGTGTGTCATCTGAGCTGTACACACTCAGAACCTGAACCTCCTCCCCTACAGAGAAAAGAGAATCAGAACAAAACATTTGAAAAACAAAGTGAATGAGGAGAAAGAGGTAGATTCCCCAATTTTCAGTATTTCAGCATTTCTGCAAATTTTTTAGTGGAAACACTGGTGGGCTGAGTGTTCCAACACCAGTATCAATAACTGAGTTGAACATTTAGATTTGTGTGCTTGCCAAAACTGATAAAAAATGCACCATGCAATAAAACTCTTCCCACCTCCAACAAGATAAGCCAGTCCACTACAGGCAGCCTGTGGAAAGTCAGCAGCTCCACCATTTTCACTGGCATCCCCAAAGGCCCTACAGATTGGGTTCCCATTGGCAACCACTTCAAACTGAGCATATTCAGCTGCATCAACTGAGAAGAAGGTGGAGAAATAGTAGAGGCCTTCTCCACCAGGGGGAACTGTGAAGATCCCTGTATCAGGGTTGTATCTGAAAGATAAATGTTTGCAACCAGCTCTATTTATGAGTTGACTGGGTCTTAATTTTTCTCACTCAAAGACAGAGCAGAAAGTTGACACTCTGCGACTCTCAAATAGACCCTCTTGCTCTCTCCCACATATGTTGCACCTTTTGCAGAACACATTGCTCACCCATTTCCATCATTGACCAGAACAACATTGAAGGGAACAGGTTCATCCAGGGTGTCATTGATACTGTCATACTCTGTCAGCACTACATGAAAGGCAATTGTGTCTGAAAAGAAATGGTGTCAGAGTGATTGTCCAAAGAAAGTTCACCATCAATATCAGCCAGGTGAACTTAGCAATGAAGAACGTCCACTTTTTCTGACATCGAACCTCATCATAAAATGCCAGGCATATTGCATGAGAAAGCACAGACAGAATCTAATTTGGGTTTTCTGTTCCAAACCCCCTCCTTTCCCAACCCCTTATTCACTTGGTTCCTCCAGAGCAGAGAGTCTCTCATCCAAGTTTGCTGCCATTAACTCTGCAAAAGTCAGTACCACATTTTATCTGCAAAATCCTGCTGTCAAAGCTGGAGAATACAGGAACAGTACCTTGAATGTCCTGAGTGTTGATGCAAATGTTGTCAGCTTGATTGGCAGTTACATTCTCCAGGTGAGTCACTCTGATTTCCAAGGCAACAATAGAACTGTTGTTGTCACCAGAACCTCCACCATTTTCCTCCAGGTACAAAACTCTTTCATCCAACTCTGAAGTTTGTACCTGCAAAACTGGACAAACAAAGCAAAGCATCATGCTCTCTCTCACAAGATGATGAGGTAAAAATATAGATGATTCTCTTGTCACTTCAATTGCAATGACAGCAAGAATTGAGCAAAAATAATTGTCACCATCTGCAATGTCTTCCAAAACATCTGCCCTGTCCTCCAGTTCTCCAGCCTCCAGATCAAGGGCAAAAATCTGCTGATCTTGCAAGGCTTGCTCAGTGAAGAGGAAATCAACATCAAAATCTAGGTCATCAATTTCATTCAGACTGAACTCCATCTGCACCTCCAGAACAGTCACTCTCTTCTCAAGTGTCAGATTCTGCAGCTGCTCAGCACCTGAAAAGCAGAAGTTAAACATGTTCATGTCATTATATTTGTGACAAATGAATACCAGAGACAAGTGCTTGAACATAGAAACCAAAACAATGCAACAGGGCATGGAGTTAGCTGCTTCATGCAGCCAGAACAAGCATTGACTGACAAAATGAAAAGAGCAAAAAATACAATTCAATTCAACCTTCCTCAAAAAGATGCAAATGCACTGAATGTTCCAACTGGGCAAGGCCATGTTCTAATTCTTGAATGTGTGCCTCATACAGAAGAATCTTTTCAGCTTGCTGCTTCAGTTGGTTTTGATGCAGCCTGAGCAGCTTAGACTGTGAGTGAAGCTGCTCCTCATATTGCTGGATCTTTAGAGACTGATGTTGCAGTTGATTCTGATGTTGTTGATTCAGTTGAAACTGAATCTGGAGCTGGTTCTCAAATTGCTCATTCAGCAAAGACTGAGACTTCGAAACTTCCTAAAAAATCAGACCATTGTTGTTGTTTCAGTAAAAATTACTCTTTGAGGCATCTCAAAATACTTGTAATACTTTTGTTCACCTGGAGCTGTTCTTGGGTCACACAGCCTCCTCCTTTCCCCTGCAACCCTGCAATGACGGAAAGTGAGAGAAATACAACAAACAATAGCAGATTCAAGGCAACCATCTTGAAATGGCGAACAAGACTTTGCTCGAAGCCGGTGCTGCAACGTTGTGGGAATTTAACATGTGGAATATCAAACAGATGTGACGTAAGCCGGGAGCCCTTGATAAACCACGCAAATTTCTCAGGACACCCTGGGTCCGCGTGCGCACATGTAGCGTTTGGAGCAAAGCATTTGTCTTTTGACGACCAGTTGAGCCCAACACCCTTCAAACATCACAAATATCAGATTGCTCGTTTGGAAAGCAAACAAATTGTACCAACTCCAAAAGAAGAAAGATCATCCATTTTGTGGTTGTAATGGCCTTGTGGGGAAATTGAATCTTCTGGTGTTTTCTTTTTTCTTCTTGTGCAAAATTCAGCACATGTATGTTGTCACTAGGACAAACAGAATTTTCACTATTGACAGAATAAATTTGTCTTTGTGTGTTTCATAACACTTGGCCATCAGACAGAATGGTTTCACTGACAATTCCTTTTGAAAACTGAACTCATATTTGACACAAAATTTCCATCATGAACTGTCGCTCAACGAAATGCACAACACCCAGAAACACACACAAGGACCTTCTTGCGAACTGCTGACTGTACATAGCAGAATCGCAGTCACCAGACGCGGCACAGAACTCGTCATCTGGTTGAGAACCGCAACACCTTTTCCTGTTTACAGCTCACAGCTGTGTGCTGTTCACACTTGTTCTGAGCAGATCTCACATCGACGACTTGATATCTGCTCAGAACAAGTGTGAATAACAAGGCCATCTGTGACGCCATGATGGTGACACACTTGTTGGGGTGTGTTATCCTCTCAGTACAACATCCGTGGCCACTGCCACTCGCATTGATCTAGGAGAATATATGCCCCCAACTTCTCAAACTGTCAAAGTTACGTGTGTCAATCATTGACATGAGTGCGTACAGAGACTGACCATTGTTTCTTTTGTTTTCTTCCAAAAAATATGAATGCACATAACAGGCAGCTAGATCTGCACTCCATACCAACAATGAAATTCAATGCGGTGGCTGTACATGTATTTGACTGACATTATGAGGATAACTACTATTGAGTGGGCGTGGGAAACAACTAGTCAGGTGATGATGTCAGGTGTGTTCCAGGGACGGGTCTGCGAGTGGACTGAGGGACCAAGGCTGAAATGTAGACCCCACCCCATAAGAAAACAATCTTTCCCACCACCTCCAAAGCATCGTGGCATCAGGCATCAAAATTTCGTTGACACAATTTAAGTTTCCCAGAATAGGATCACACAACCCTTGGATTCAGCCCCATGCATGATCCAGGAACTTCTCCCTTCGTGTTCCCAACTCCCACCGTTGTTCAAATCAGCAATCAACACTGGAGGGTTTTGTACTTTCTGCCCCAGCCTGGTGGATACCACAGTCACATGCAGACAGGATCCAGGAGGCCCAGGGTTCCACGCCTTCAACAGATTGAGTCAGTTCCAAATTTTCCACAAGAGGTGCAAATGCGACTTTGTCTTTGTGACCCCTGCCCATGCCACTTTTCACAGACCCCTGGATCTGCGCCTGCATGTCACGTGACTCAAGCCGGTTCTATCCTGTTTGATGTTTGTGCTTCGGCATCGCTTCGGCTTTGAAGCTCACAAAACTTGCATTCAAACGCAGAGACCAAACTCAACGCTCAGACAGCGCTTGGTTCAGAACAGCGAAGCCAGATCCTGACAGCAACCAGAGAGGATGAGCTTGTTTTCTCTCCCTTTGCTGGTCGCCGTGGTAACTGCAGCGACTCACACTCCACTGCGAGTCTTGGTCAATGAGATTCCAACCGGTGAGCACGTAGCCAGTGGGGTTTTACATTGGGGGACATTTCCAGAGTCAGTGCCGCTTTTTGTGTGCTGGATTTGCAACAAGCGTGGCCTTCTTGACTGCAAAAAGTGTTCCTTTCCACAAACTTTTGCGTTGTCAAAGGACGCCATCTTGAGTCCAGAATCAGCAACCAAGTGGCTCGTGACTTGGTGCCAATGAAAAACAAACTTCTGTGCTGTCTTGTCAGGTGGCACGAGAGAAGAGCTGTGGTTCAGGTTTGAGGGAAGAGGTCTGCAGCCTGGGCTGGGCAGCTACATCACACAGCCAGGGCTCACACTGGAACCCTGTGTCATGGAGTGTCTGAGGTAGGGTTGTCTTCGAAATACCACTGTTCCATTTGTTCCAATTACTGTTCCTTATGTGATTTGCAGGTCAGCTGACTGCATGGGGATTGCGATGATGCAATCCTCATGTCAGATGTGGGCCTTCACAGAAGTGCTGACATCAGCAAATCTTACAACTGACTCAAACTCTTCACTTGTGCTGAGAGGTGAGTGATCATTTGTTGAACATGCCATGATTCAATGTGAAATTCTCTGACAGTCAGGTTTGCAGGATTTTCACAATTGTGTCAATCATGTGGAACGAGAGAAGTTCAGCACCTTTGCAGAGTGCTCAAAGATTTTGTTGGCTTCAGAGCTGGTTCTTCTGGTTCTACTTCAGACAAACATGTTGGCTGGTTCTGGAGCCTGGTCACCTGTGATCAGGGGCCATTTCTACATCTTGATGCAATACACAACAAGGACTTTGTTGATGATGCAACACACGGACTTGTCTCTGGCATTGATGTGGGAACCTACGGAGCAACTCTGCCACAAGTTGTCAGGTCAGGCACAACCAAGACATCTGAACACTGGAAAAGTTCACCATACTGTGTCTGAAATGTTGATGAAAATTCTTTCCATGGCTTTCAGGCTCCGCCTTCACTTTGGTTCCTTTGCCTCAGACTGGATTGGTTATGGAGCTGCCCATGACACCTACAGCTTCACACTACAGCCAGGAGAGGTCATCACTGGGGTCACAGTTCACCATGGCAGTTTGATGAGCAACATCTCTGGTGGAGGAATTTGGAACATTGTTTCAGCCTTCACTTTCCACACAAACACTGGCGAGAGGAAGCAATTTGCCTTGTGTTTGACAATTACTGTACACTTTCAGTGAAATAAGGCCTTGCTTCCAAGAAACAACAACAGTCCAATCACTGCAGAAATGCAACACACTACTGCTGTTGTTGATTCAGGTCAGGTCTACGGTCCGTATGGAGACACGACTCACCCGGATCTCATGGCTACATCGGTGACAGGACATCAGCTGGTGTTGATGAAAATCAACTATGGTTGGCACCTCCACCAGATCTCCTTCACATTCATCCAATGCGACTGAATTCACAGGGAGACAAATGAGACAAAGCTGACACATGACCAACTGGTCTGAAACCCTGTCCTGTTCTGTGTTGCAAACCAAACCAAAGTGTTCCTTGTCTTTTGAGCCGGGAACATCACCGGTTGCTCTGTATGGCAATGAGGCTGAGAGTTTCGCACTCCCTGTCTCAGCTTTTTGGGCACCTCCTGCCTCAGGCTCGTGGTTACAGCAGCAGTCACATGACACGTGGATCCAGGGGCCCCAAATCTTATTCCCTAACCTGATGTTCAAAAAATTGGTTCAGCCTTCAATTTTGCGTGCTTGGTGCAAATTGCAGCTTCTGCCACCACAGACCCCTGCCCCACAGACCTCTGAATCTGCATTTGGAAGCACGTGCAGCCTGCATTGAAACACGATTGGTTCACAGGGCACTTCTTCACAAAACTGAACAAAGGAACAGGGCTCTTTGCTTCCATTCAGCCAGATTCTTGCTGGAACCAAGACGGACATAAGAGACAATGAAATTGTTTTCATTTCCATGGCTGGTGGCCACGAGGATGGCTGCTGGCTTCACTCCACTGAGAGTTTCAGTCAATGAATAACTGACAGGTGAGGACACAGCCGTCAGGGCTCTCCTGACAGCCCCTCCCCCAAAGATGAGACGAGTTAGTTGTGGAGTCAGTGATCGGAACAAACAGCAGCGCACAACGAGAACAGAGGAAAAATACCTGGCACTTGCACCAGACAACCTTCAAGTTTATCCAGTGCGACTGAACTGATACGATGCGCAACAAGATACAGGACTTCTGGGTGCTCTCCTCTGACCAACCAAGAGCGCGTGTGCAAAAACAAACTTTCTCCCCATTCAACCTTTCTTCGCACATCAACAACAATGCCCCTGGGGGAGGGATGACACCTGTGACCAGTCCTGCACCAAAACCACAGGTGACCCAAATTATCTGACCTGGTTCACCTGACCAACCCAGACACGTGTGCCCACTTTCCAAGAATCACGAGTTCACCAAGGGAAAAAGACTTCCCCAGAAAGAATGCACCCACAAAGACAGAAGTTTGGTAAGGAATTGACCAACCTTGAAACTTTTGTCAGAAATCTTGCCAACAACATTGGGTGTCTTTTGGGTTCATGTGCTTGTGTGAATACAGTGTGCTCTGTTGCAAACTGTCCCAACTGTGTGAGAGTAGAATTAGAATGACTTCTCTGTGCCTGCAACTCGTGAGGCTGACATTGATCTGGGTGGAGTGGAAACACATGTCTGTCTGACCAGGTGGTATTCTGCTTCTTTGCGTGGAAAACTTGGGAGGAAGATTCTTGCAGATCAAGGATTGAGGTCAACAGGGTCTAAATCTTGAGCACCATGGTCCTCAATTTGAACAATGGGCATGTTCTGTTCAGAAAAAAAGTGAGCCGAAATGCCTGCATTGCCCACTTCACCCCGTGTCCAAGCCTGCTTTGGGGTGAAGTCTCGCAACTTCACTGCCAACAAACGGCACATGTGAAAGGAACTCAGCCAATGTTGCAGAAAAAGTTGAAACAATTGCAAAGAAACTTTCTTTTGTCTGAGATCAGTTGGGACATGCCCCATCCAGGCCCCCTGGTTCCACCAGATGCAGCTGTTACTGAAGGATGAGAGGTTTGCAACACGTGTGGGGGGTTCACCGGGGATTTGCCCCGGATGCCTCAAGTGACAGGCCTGTTTCCTGGTGCAAGGAAATGAGGGTTGTGTCATTGACTTCCGACCTGTGCTGGGCTGGGCACCATTCCAATGTGTGCAGAATCTCAAATAGAAAAGAGAGCATTTTCTCAACTTGATTGAAGCAGTTTCTTATCTGGATAGTTTGGTGATGCAAGATTCAAAATTTTTGTTGGATACAAAAAGACAAAGATACATTTTCTTTCATCTGAGAAGAGTAAAAAAAGGGTTGAGAATAAACTGTGTCTCATATTCCACGAACTTTGGATGTCCCAGAGTTATCTGAAGTGCACCAACAATTTTTGCTGAGCGAACCCTGGTTGAGTGTCTGAGCACACCAGACACTGTTTGCGCCAAGCATGTTTGTTGGTCAATATTTTGGGAAAGTGAAAGTGCTTTCTTTTGCAATCTTCTCTTGGTGCCACATTGTGATTGTTCGATTGAATGGCAACCAGACTCAGATCAGTCCAGTTCCATGAAAAAAAAATTCACCCAATCTGGTTGCAAACTCCAGTCTTGTTGCCTTTGCTCCCAGACTTGTGCAACAGGACTGGACATCTGTTGTGGTATAATGCTGCAAGCAGCAGCCAGTTTCAAATGTACCAGGCTTTGTCTTTTCTTTTTTTCATTGGTCTGGGTTTCTGGAGAAAACTTCCTTGACAGAAGCTTGGTTCAAGTCCTTTTCTGCTTTTGTTCTGATTGAAGCTTTTGCATGTGCAGCCTGTTCTCTTGTTTCACTTGCAAAACAGGCAAAGAACCTGTACACAAAACAGACCTGTCTTCAGCCAATTCAGCAAATCAGGATCTGCTTGGGAACAACCAGAGATATTGGTTTGAGTTTTGGACAAACAGCTTGCACAGAGGATAAAAATCTTTGCTGGGAAATGAATTCAGTCCAAATATTCAACCTTCAATGATGGTCTGAACATACAACCTTTGCATGTACCTGTCATGTTTGTATAAATAAATGAACAACTTTCAACATGAATTTTTCTCATCTTGGGTGGATCATTGAGATATTATGCGAAAACTTTTCTTTGTCCTTGCTCTGTATGCCTTCCCTGCCATCCACATTAAACAAACTCTTCCTCTTGCTTCTGATTTCTCTATCAGAAGCCAAAATGCAACAACCAGAAAGCCTTTTTTACAAACTCAACATAACTATTTTGAATAAAACCCCCAAAGTTTGGTTCCTGTACATGGAGAAAATGATTTCAACAAGTTTGGAGAGGATTATTGAACTCACTCAACACAAAACCTCATTATCTCACGATGCTGCACTGTCAAAATTTGTTGTTCTGACAAGACATTTTCCCAATTTTGCAAACAGAGATGTTTCATTCACAAAACAAGGCTCGGGGGAGTATTGTCCACTCAGGAATTCAAAACAAAGTTTGGGGAGAATAACTCTTCCAAAACTTGAGAGCAGATCATTCCCACACATAGGGCATATCAAGTACAATTTGCGTGTGACAAATCAGCTGAGAGTAATTTTTCTGATAGAAGATGTGAATATTGGGAGCAATCCACCACAAAGAAACAGCGAATGTGACGACCGACATTCTTTCTTTGTGAGTGAAGGCTGTGAAACTTGTTGGCGCAAGCATTACCAATTTTGTTATTGTGGGAAATATTCTGGTTTCAACATTTTCTGGAAAAAGAGAATTTTGTTGCTCATGTTCAATGTGCTGAATTTGAATTGGGGCTGGGACCATTTTTATGGAATGTACCAAGTCTTTGACACCAACGTTTTGTACACACACAGTGACAAAAGATCTTCTGATGTCCACTTCTGGTCATCCTCTGTTGCTCCTTTGATTCATTCTGTTCTGTTTCTTCAATTTATACAAGTTCCAAAGTTCAAGCACATTTATTTGACAGCACATGCAGACAAAATTTCAGTTTTTGATGGGCCTGGGTTTCAGTTTCCTCAAATTAAGTTGAGAAATGCTTCTGTGTTTTCAACCACATCTTTCCACTGCATGATCAAAGTGCTGACAAAACATGAACATGAATTTTCAAAGATAGTTTCTTACATATCACAACCAATGCCCACAACAACTATCAATTTGACAAAACTCACCAATGTGACCCTGGAGTGGCCCCTGGAAGCACCTCCAAATGACACAGATTTTGAGACAAGGATTCATGATATTTCTGTGGAGAAGAACACAAGAATCAGTGTTCATGTGAAACACCTGAAAGTGAAGCAATTGAAAGTGAATGCCATCCCAAACTCACATTGTGATTTTGCTGGGGTTGCAGCTTTTGAATCAGAGCAAGAAATCTTTCTGTCTTGTGAGCCACCTGAAGGTGCCTTTCAGCAACAAAACACTGTGAACTCAAGAGCAGAGACATTGACATTGGTAGTGTATGTTCACAAAATCCAGAATAACTTGACCACACAAATTGTTGTGAGCAAAACATATTGCAGCTCTGTTGTGTTAGATCTTCCAATATGGCCTTACTGCTTTGAACGAGATGAAATACTAAAATGTAACACAGCATTCAAACAAAAAAAGGATGCCTTTTCAAATATTTCCTTTGCTTACAAGTTTCCAAAGTATGATCATGGAGAGCGCTCATTATATTATTCTGTGCCAAGTGGGCAATGTGGTGTTATTCATGTTAAGGCAAGCCCATCATTTGAAGCGAGATGGGTCACACTGACTCCACTCTCTATGAACCTCAACCAGGAGCCACTGTCAACAACTTTGTATTTTTCTGTGACAGGCTCCTTCAAGGCCCACAAGTTTTCATTCAGCACCCATGCGTTGAAGTTTTTTGGATCTTTTGACCAATTCACCAGCAACATAAAATACAGCAGATGCTCAAAAAGCAGCTCAGCAAATGGTCCTTGTATGGAAGGGCTTGAATCAGTGAGAAGCAATGAAATAACATCACCTCCACTCAATTCACACTTCTCTTTTCATGCAAGTGTGAAGCAGGGCATTGGCAATGAAAATGTCGGTCGGGTGAAGATGCGGTTACTCCCAGGGGGACCAAGTTGGATTCAGATTGTCCTCACAAATAAAACAAAATGTGCTTCTGCTCCATTCTTTGATTCACAAACAAGGCTACAAAATGGCTTTTCATACCACATTCCACAAAAAGCAGATCTTGCCTTTCAGGTATTGTGCAAAAATCTGTCCACTTTTCAAAATGCATTGACAAACATGATAGTGTATTCCCTCATGAAGGAAAAGATGGTGGCTGTGGATCATCAAGGATATATGGCACCACATTGGGATGATTTTTTGACTCTGGTGTGGCAAAGCACAGTTTGTTCATCACACACAGATACTGTGGTGACATATTTGCCAGGACAAATTCAAAGTGTAGTTGTCAACCAAAAACATGACAAACATGTGTGCCTAAAGCTGAGGTGGCATTGGGATTATTTGGAAAAAACATTGCAAACATTTGGTGTTGTTCCACCAGTTGCATCACAAAACAAAAATGTCCTTCACACACAAGGCTCACAATTACATGAAGCATATTTTATCAGCAGACACTCTTCTGCAACCTGAAAGCTCTGAATTAAGTTCTGTGTTTGGTTATCAGACAAGAGTTTGTGTAGCTGTGTACTCGAAGTTTGTAATATTTACCAAATGCGCAGGTATGAAGGTCAGACAGGTCAATGCCCACCGTCAGTAGCCAGTCAATGCTCACAAGGAGTGGCGCATCGTCCAAACCAGGGTGAGGCAACACCTGTATTAGGGACTGGTGTTGTAGTTCAAAAGTCAAAATCATGGTGACACTCTCGTGGATTTGCATAAGGCTGACGGGAAGTCATTTTCACTCACCCAGCATGGTTGAGCTGCCTCAGCAGCACCTGGAGGCTGGAAGCTGCCAACCTGGGAGGAGGAGATGTCACTCTCGTCCGAAAGATCCAGGAATTCTGGACCATAATCTGGTTGATCGAGAAATGCCATTCTTTTGCCCGGAGTAATGAAACGTTGGGGTGCTGCCAAAGAGATGTGATTGCGAAAGGACCGTGTTCGAAGTTGAGCCCACCTGCATGCGGAGACAGTTCCATTTCGGTGACACTGAATGGTACTGTATCAGTCATGTCCAGCGCCCAAATGGCACCAAACAAATCTGAGCTTGAATCAGCTATGCAATAGTTGTGATCCATGTCAAAAGTGAAATAGAAATGGTGAAAAGTGTCCAGGATCTTGCGAGTTTGTCAAGTAAAAACATCTGTGGACCGAGATAAACCCTGGCAAAAACCCAGTGAAAACCACATGATTGTATATTTTGTAACCATAGATATTTCTTATCAGAGTTGTTAGTTTTATGTTGACAGTTGTAGAATTATGTTGTACGCATTATGTTACTGTAGCAAAATACTGCATATTTTTCTTTGGAGCAGAGGGATGTTGTGTAATTGAACCACCATCAATCGAACCCTCGATAGCTGGTTCGATCCCACATGACTCTTTCCCGCTCTCCTCTGAAGCTGCACTTTCAGCACAGCTTCAGACCCCTGAGTATTTAACCGCCTGTATTCCTGTTTTCTGGGCTTCGCTTCTCTGAAGCTCAGGTAAGTGGCAATAAACTGAACCACACCTCCACATGCATGTGACTGATTCATTGCGACCTGGCCAACAGAGAAGGGAGAGATCGGCTCCCCTCTCTGGGGGAACATAGCAACCAGGCTCAGCCAGCTGAAGGCTCCGGAACGATGCTGGCCTGAGCACCCATACATAACATGTCACGTGGCTTTTTGAAGGCAATTAGCGACGAACCACCCAAGACTGCATCACCGGCAGGTTGAAGTCAAGCAAAACCTCACAAGGCCCCACTGCCTCACTCCCACCCACACTGACACCCTCTCCACTCTTCCGCGCACACTCGACATGCCTCCCTCCACCCACCACTCCCTTCCACTCCAACCACCCCTCCACCCACCCAATCCAACCCCCACCCCCCAGTGCCACCCCCACCCCCCCCACCCACACCGCCCCCCCCCGACCCCCCCCACCCACCCACAGGAGGGGGGG
>JAAUXT010016390.1_pt1 | contig 33413 bp, 29 predicted proteins | sample 7278171 | NCBI WGS metagenome assembly JAAUXT01 (sample SAMN14350112, study PRJNA611818) | marine sediment metagenome | isolation source: surface marine sediment (1.8m) | place: French Polynesia: Moorea | collected 2018-08
ACTGTGAAATAATCAAACCTCAAATTTTGGAAGCATATTTCTCAGGAAGCCACAATGTCTCTTCAGATGGAACATATTACTGTGTCCACACTTCTCCACACTGACCTCTTCAGGTTTGAAGAGCTTGCATGGATCTGAACACAACAATCATAAGATTGAGAATTGCTGTGTTGAAGTCTAACCTCAGATGCCAACATAAAATGGAACCAAAGCACTAATCTTGCAACATTGCTGTATCCTCATACATGTTCAGCTGAACTGCACACGTCGTCTGTTACATTGAAGCCTATCTGAAAAAAACCTAACATTGTCAGAATGCACTACAAACTCTTCTTGTGGACCCTACAATGCGGCTTTGTTTCTCTGTGAGAAGACCAAACAAAAGTGTTTCACCATTCAGACACCTCCGCCTCATCAGTCTCAGTCACCTCGCCTTGTGCCTGCAGATCTTAGCTTCCTGCAGTGTTCACTGTTGGCATAGTCACAGGCAAAATGTTTTCTTGCATTTCAGGTCACGTGACTAACTTTGCTGACCTCTGGACAGCTGAACCAACAGCCACTTGGCCTTCTGTCCTCAGCATTAGACACTGAGTGAGATTTATCAGTGACATTGAAAATATGCCAGAAAAATATTTGCTCCTAGGCCTTGTAGTAATTTTGAACATTCATGCTACTCATCTGTTTGGAAACAGAACTTTGTGAGGTGAATGTTTGTGAAACACTGATCAAGTTTGAATGATCTGAGAGAGACCATCATTTTGAAGGCAAAAGACCTTCTCAGAAACATGAATCATTTCCAAATCAAAATGATTTTGGGCTGTTTACTCATTCTGGCTGTTTGTGAAATTCTGTTTCTCAATCAGAAACGAACCCCTTCAACAAGAATCATTTCATTGTCTACAAATAATATGTCTGCCTCCAACCTGGAAGAAGCACATGCACAGAAATTCATTTTGAAACCAAAGTTTGGGAATGGTTCCTTTGTTCTGACAAAAAGTATTTTTCAAGAATGGAATCAACCATTGAGGAAGTGGAATCCCAGAGAAGAGATTTTGACTTTCATGCACGTAGGAAAAACTGCAGGAACATACTTTGATAAGTGGTTGGCCAAGAGTGGACTCAAGGAAATGAAGCTGTCTGTTGTCCAAAAACATGGAATTAAAATAAATTGTCATGGAAAGATAAAGAGAGCTTCAGGGATCTTTGGATTCCAATTTGATTTTTCTCTGGTGTCTGCAGTAGAGAGTCAAGGCTGCCACACAGCACCCATCACAATACTGAGGCACCCAGTGAAGAGAATGGTGTCACACTTTTACTATGCAAAACAAAATATGTGGACAAAACATTTGAAATATGTAAACCAAAATTTGGGTGAATACCTTCATGATCTACCATCCATGATGACTACACACCACTTGTGGCGTGATGGGAAAGTGAGTGGAAAGTTGAGTTTTCTCTTGACAATGTGATTTATTGTTGCATATTTTATAAAAAAAAAACCATAATTTTCACATTGTCCATTCCCAGGCTGGTGCACATTGGTTTGCTGGACTTGAGCGTCATTGGAAATTGCCAAAACTAACAGCACAGGATGAGCTTCTGCTTCTCAACTGGACCTATGTTCTCAACTTGGCTATTGACAATCTGCACAAGTGCTTGTGGTTTGGCATATTTGAAGAAATGGACAAAAGTATAGAGATGTTCACATATCAAACAGGATTAAGAGGAGTGTGGGGAGAAAAACCAGCAAGATACCATTCCTATCCAAAGCCAACACAGGATGAAATGAAGAAAATAGAAAGGCTGATGCCAGTTGATATGTACCTCTACAAGTATGCACAACAGTTGTTCCAGCACAGATGGAATTGGTATCAAAGAAACATAAAACACAACACCTCTGTTGATCCAGAAAGAGACTTGGCCAAGCTTACTCTTCCTGAAGTAATAGATGGCTGTGTTGGGTCCCCAACTTTCTTGAAGTGCAAAAATGAGTCAATTCATCTCAACAAACATCAGATAAACTACAATCGGAAAATAAACCCAAATCGCTATTAGAGTTGGGCAGCAGGACAACTTCAACAATCCACATATGTCTTCATGCTCTCTTGTTCTTGTCTGAGAATTCAATATTGAAAGGGCTCTGAATTCACTCAAAAAGGGAGACTGTTCTTCACAGAGATTTGTTTAAGTTTGAAGAACAGGAATGGACCTGGGACACAAGGTGTTTGAGGTACAAGAAGAACACTACAGAAACGTAACACAGAATTACAGTGACATGATCAAACCTCAACTGTTGGAAGCTTGTGATTACCTGAGGAAATACAACTCAAAGGATAACAAAATGAAGCTGTGACATATATTTTTTCTGACGGAACAACATGTTAATTCATTTTGGCTATTGTGTGCTGAGCAAGGAACATTGCAGCTGACCTTGTCTGGATTCAGGGAACTGAATTTGCCTTCAGAAAAAAAAGTCTTGAAAAACATGGAAAGCTGAAAGAATCCTCTCTATTCTGTCTCACACAGGAACCCAGGGCAGCAGGAATCAGCACAGACCCTCAGTACCACGCATGCGCATTGTTCCGGAAGTCACGACGCTCCACGGGATACCACTTCCGGTCACCGGAAGCTGCTTTGTTTCGTCGCTTCCGCTTCCTACTGGCCACGTGTCTTGTGGGCAAATCTTACACTGCAACCATCTGGTGGTTTTGTGTCAGAGAAGTTTCATTCAATGTGATCCCAGAAATTCCCCCATCTCAGTACCTTCTTAGAACTCACCTGGTCCTCCCACCTCCTGCGAGTTTCACAGCTGAAGGACCTATTGTACACAACATAAAGACTTTTTGCTTGCCGAAGTTGCTTGCTCCTTGTGCTGTTGTTGTTTGTGGCAATAGCAATCTATGTTTCAGTGAATTCCACATCAATAGCCAACAGCACACAAGGAGGCAGGCTTCTCTCCATCTTCAACAACCACAGTGCAGTGGAAAATGATTTCTCCTTGGAAAATTTGGAAAATAGGCCCACAGGAATAGTTGAGGAATCATTTGACATCTCCATGGATTTTGGTCTCTGTGTCAGGATGACTACCAAGAAAAGTAAAGAATACTACAACATGCTGGTGCCTTCTATGAAATATTTCTGGTTCCTCCCTGCGGATCTGACTGTTGTGTTGGATGACACTCCACAAGACAGGAAGTTTGGTACAGTTTGGTGCAAAGTATCCTTACCCTAAAATCTGTCATGAAGAGAAGTTTGATTCCAAGTGCTACCATCACAATGGAAACTCTTTCAGTGAACTGTCAAATTTTTACCCAGAGAATTGCTTCAACAAAACTTATGTTGGATTTGTGAATAGTGACACATTCTTTGTGACTCCTGTGACTCCAGAGCTTCTCTTCAACGGCACAAAACCAGATATGATTGGCATGTTTGGCCAACAACAACATGCAAACTGGAAGAAGGGGACTCTGATGGCTCTGGGAAGGAAACAGGTGTTTAAGTTCATGTCATATTTTTCAGTGATCATTAAAGTTGAGCACCTCATTGAAATGAGACAGTACATGGCCAACTAACACAACAAAACATTTCTCAAGGTCTTCCAAGACTTCTCAGAACTACTGGAAGACTATTCTCAGTTTAACATTGTGGGGAACTACCTCTAGTTCTTCAACAAAGATGAATATCAGTTCCATGCTCAATACCACATACCGGAGTACAAATGGCAGGAGAATGCTTTGTGGCACTCAATGAGATACTATGAGGTCAATGTATCTGCTCAAGTGAAGAAGCCTTTCCCTCACTCCTCAGCACATTTTAGGTGGACCAAGGCAAAACACCTGCCATTCTTATGCTTTCTGGAATCTGCAGGTCTGGAGGTGTTCAACTCTGCCCTGATGTGTGCAACCTCAACAAGGAGAACCCTCTTCAAACTGACTTGTTTGATTTTGAGGGACATAATTGGACCTGGGACAAAAGATGCTTTGAGGTGCAGCAAGAACACTACAGAAATGTCATACAGAATTACACTGAAATGACAAAACCTCAACTATTGGAAGCTTGTGCTTATCCAAGGAATGAAAAAGCAAGGGGAAAATAAAGACCACCCTGGGATTGGAACCTCACACTTCCTTTTGTTCCAAGTGTGCTGAGACAGGAAGTCCAGGTCACAGATCTGACAGTCTCATGATTTGGCCTCAATTACAGCACAGGTACTTGGTTGTGTAGCACCAAAATGCCCCAGTGACACAGAACTACAGACTTGCACAGGAAATACAACACATTGTTTTTGACAAGGACTGGATTCCAACACAGCTCCCATGTCACTTGCCTGGACACCCAACTTTGGCTCATTTGTGTTGAAATGCAGCACGCACTGACCTGTGTTGGAATTCATCATCCATTGACCAGCACAGGGACTTGCACCTTAATTCTGAGAACATTGACTTACACAGAGATGCAGTACCCATTGACTTGCACAGAGATTCAGCACCCATTGACTTGTGCAGGGATGCAGCACCCATTGACTTGTACAGGATACAGTACCCATTGACCAATGCAGGTTGTAGCACCCATTGATTTCTGTACACGTTCACAGCTACCATTAACTTGTAAAAAGATGAAGTTAAAAATCATACTTTAATATTGTGTAGTTTTTGTTTTGCCAAATGGTTTTGCCTTGTAACCTTCTTTCCACTTGCCTGGATTCTTTTTGGTTGGACTTCTGCTTTGGATAAGAACAAAGGACATGTGATCATTTTGGTCTTCAGATCTTGATTATTTTGCTGCATCCCTGTCCTTGGTCAGTTTGCGCGACATCGTTGTTGGGAATCAGCATAAAGTGACAAAATTTTGCTGGTGGTCTCACTCATTGCAAAAATAATTCTGTCTATTTTTGTGCTTGTATTATGTTTGGGTAGTTGGAGGATTTGGGTCAAGGAGTTCAACCTGCAACCAGAACAAGCCAGAAGATTCAGTAAACCACGCTCAAATCACCGTGAGCTCCCTGGGTCCCGGCTTTCTTGTGAACCTGTTTACCCATCTGTGGTTTGTGTTCATCAAATCCAACCCGCTTATCCAGATGCCTATCTGGTGGAGACAATATGGGATTGAGCTCATGTAGATCCACCGCCTGCAATCCGTGATTCGGGTCATACGCCAGATGGCGCGATGTGTGCCGTCTGGACCTTTAAACTAAACCCACCTGTCGTACGCTGTAACACAGACGTGCTCAAACCAGCCAAGGCGTTCTTTTGAATCATGGGTTGCAGGGGAGCCTTGGGGGGAGTCAAAATCATCCAATTTGCAGCCAATTCAAAGTCCTTCCTTCTAAAAACTTTAAACAAATTCACTTGCCCATTTGGACCCCTCTGGAGCACTTGACCCTGGCGTCGTCTTATCTTATTCACCCGTGTACAAGGCACCCCCAACTTTTACCTTGATGTTCTGGTGTCAGGTCCCATTGAAACAATGGCATATCACACCTGTGTGTCACGCCTGTGCGTCTTGTATGGCGTGTGTGAGTTTGAGAAGCCTTGATACCTATGTTAAGGTGTTAGGGTGCTGCTTGTTTCACGGGTGTGTTTTTTTTTTTCAATGAGCAGTACGGTGAGACACACCCTCTTGTTCTGTACTTTGAGACAGAAAGGTGCGTTTTACACACCGGTCGGTGGATACGGAACTACTTTCTTGTGGTGCTCAATTTTGGCACATACAAAGGTGCGTCTCACACACGGCTGGGTACCGTATTTATCCCTGCAAACGAGACGCCTTTCTGCTGAGTGCCCAGGGGAATGTTTTTTATACTTGCAGGTTGCGATTGCTGTTTCTGGGCTCTTAGATGTGGCCGAGCTCTACGAGTGAACATCAGAAAGTCAACTCAACAGAAGCGACGCCTCTTTCTCTCGTGAGGATAAGTATCATCTGACTCGGTTTTCTGGAAGAGCATCAGCTCGTATTTTGACAAGCCCATCCAGGAAGCTGTTGCCATGGTTTCAGGGTTGTCAGGTCACGTGTTCCAGCAGGAGGTCGTCCTGACATCTGAACGCTGCATCAGTTGTCCAGTGTTGCTTCAGGTTTCTGTGTGTTAACGCTTGGTTCACACCGGGTGCGTGACGCACAACGCACCGTGCGCTGGTGCACGGTTGGGCCTGGAACCCATTCGCAATCGGAGTGGTGCATGATCAGATAGTCGTCAGTATGAACACAGCCATGCACAACCCATTACCTCACCACTTGGCTCAAGTGACATCTAATGTGATGTACTGTGACCTTGGGTACGTGTGTGTTGTGACCGTGGGTGCGTGGTGCGCTGTGACCTTGGGTACGTGGTGCTCTGTGACCTTGGGTACATGTGCGCCGTGGTCTTGGGTATATGTGTGCGGTGACCTTGGTTACATGTGTGCGGTGACCTTGGGTACATGTGTGCTGTGACCTAGGGTACGTGTGCGCTGTGTTCTTGGGTACGTGTGCGCTGTGACCTTGGGTACGTGTGCGCTGTGACCTTGGGTTCGTGTGCGCTGTGAATCACTCCATGTGGCTGCAATGGGGCTTCCATTTTATCTTTTTCCATGCAAGGGTCGACCTCTGAGGCTGTCTGCAGTAGTCCTCAAGTTGTATTGGATTGTGACAGTGACAGGACAGATCCTGTGCTGTGTCATACATGATCTGAGAATGTTCACGAATGGTGTGTAATCCATGAGAATAATTGTTGCAGGTGTCCATGTGACAACCCATTGTCCTGACCTGATGTGAGACATACAGAAACTCAACTGAAGCAGCATGAGTCACAAAATGGTGGGTGCTCCTTGTTTCATGGAAATCTATTCTGATTGGTTGAATTTATGTGGGGATGATGCACATGTGATGTTTGGTTTGTGCTTTTCCACTGAACAGTCCTTCACTTCTCCTTCCTGTTTTACAGCTGGATTGTTTTCTGGCCATGACTGCTGGTTCAGTGATCATCATTATCTTCTGCCTTCATGGAGAAGGACACTATATGCCACTGCAGTTGCACAAGAAGGTGAGCAGTGGTGTATCCCAAGAACACAAGGGGAGGGCTGTGCACCAAATAAGGATTCCACCAAAACATGAGGACTACGTTTGAAGATTCTGATGGGAATTAGGCACTTTTACCCAGTTGTTGACCTTTCATTGAGAGAGTGAAAAGTGAATTTGTCCTTTGGTATAGGTGGCCCAATTGTGGAAGAAGCAGTACAACCTTGAGAAACCCCATCAATCACCAGGGAAACACTGGGTTCTAGTTCACTATGAACAGGACCAAGAGCAGCCAGCAGACCTGACCCTTACATTGCATTATCTCTGTGATGCCCTGACCACCAGGTTCCAAGGCTGGACTATTCTCCTGCTGGGCTTCCAACCCTTCCAGTTCAAGAGGTGAGTAAAGAGGGTGAAGCAAGGCTGTCAATCAGAAGTTTTGTCTCACAATTCACCTGTTGTTTGCAGTTGGTTAGGATCCGTCGGACATGCCCTCAAACTATCCAAGACTGTTTTCTGAGTCAATGTGTGTTTGTTCTGGTTTCTTGAGAATGCTGACTTCCACACATGTGCAACATGCAGAGCCCATGAACCAAACAGACAACCTGGTCAGTTATAATTTTCCCAGACCAACCTGCCAAATGTTCTTGATTCAGATCGTCCTTCCGGTCTGAACAAAACGCCAGATCCCTATGGTGTGAAAAGGAAACGCTTTTTCCCATTTGATGCCCCAAGAGCAAAAGCAGTCTGCAATGTGTTGCAATGTGTTGTGCCTTTCAGCAGGGGGTAAAAGCAGTCTGCAATGTGTTGCAATGTGTTGTGCCTTTCAGCAGGGGGTAAAAGCAGTCTGCAATGTGTTGCAATGTGTTGTGCCTTTCAGCAGGGGGGTCCCATCTCTTGGCCTGTGTTTAGCCCCCAAAATACCCAGGGAAATCCCTTGATTTTGGTTTTGAAAATGAGCATGTGATGAGCAGTCCAATGCAACAGACTGGTACACTGTGTCAGTCAGAGTAACACCACATTCCCCTTTTTCAGGTCTGGCAGTTGTGTCTACAAATCAGAGAGAGAATTGCTGCAGTGGAGTGAAGGTCATGTCTCCCTTTCACTGATACACCTTGATGTCCAAGCCCTGGCTTTCCTGTATGTCATCAAGGTAACCAATCAGAATATGGCATCATTCTCACATATCAAAGAGACTGTATACTTGGCAATACAGCGCCCTCCTGGGGCATGTGTACCAAAGACACTGCTTCTCTGCTTGTTGATGTTTCTGTGTTTCACAGGTTACAGCTGTTGTTTCAGAATGGTGCAGAAAATATTTTCCTCCCTGAATCGACAGACTTGCTCCTCCAGGATGATTTCAAAATGCCTGCCATGTTTGATGGTCAAATTAAGGCTGGACTCTTACCAACATCAGAGGTCCAATTTGACCTTGCTCAACACTTTGGTTGTACAGGACAAAACAACAGAACAGAAAAGAAACAGAATTCATTGTACAAACTATGTCATGGCCAAACAGCTGCTGTGCTGGTTCAAGCCATTTTGCCACAAGATGGCAAGACCAAGGCAGAGCATTGTGATCCAAAAGCCCCTCCAGTCATCCTGCCATCTGGAGGGTTTTTAAGGTTTCAAGTTGGTTATGTTATTGTTGGCAAACATGCATTTTGGGCTCTGCCATTTTTGTGCTGGAATGGAATTTGCTCTCCAAGAAAATCTGCAGCCTTGGTGATGATCATGCAGAGACTGTTGTGGTTGTCAGGCAAAAAGATTGTGGCGCAATCAGCCAAATGGAAGAATGAAAATATCAGTGGATACTCAGATCTGGAAATCAATGAAACAATGATTTTACAGTGGATGTGCAACAGTGAAAACCTGAGAAACTGCACCCTCCAACTTGTAACAGCAACAATGGGAATGGGAGCCTTGAAGCAAAGTGACAAGGAAACTATACAACATTGGCTTCAAGCACTGAGTCAAATTGGATACATTTTTACAGACATGAGGACAAAGCTTCACACCAACTGCAATTCACATGTTGTGTTCAACCCACTTCATGTGACTGAACACCACCATGGTGAAGGCCCTGTGACCCCAATTCCCAACTTACCTGTGATCAATCAAATGTATGAGAAGACCTGTCCTCACCATATGAATGAAGATCTGTCAGTCCCAATCACTTTTTCCAAGCCTTGGGTACAATTTGACAATATTCTGCTTCTCATAGTCTTCAACAAACCACATTATGAATCTGTCCCCCACATTGAGACTCTGTACAGACCTTTCTTTCCCTACATTCTGTACTGTGGACCTGGAATGCCTGATCTCAACTCCCCAAACTCAAAACTCGGGAAATATGACCTGAGCTTCTGTCCTTATCCACCAACCAAGCCACACTTCCTGAAGGGAGCATTTAACTATGAATGTATGGCAGCAGCGATCACTATGCAATTTCAAGTGGAGGGAATCTTCTTTGTGGCTGATGATGCTTTGGTTTCTGTTCAGCAGCTGACAACAAAAAGCTTCAGTCACCCTTGGTATCTTTCCACACAATGCACCACCATTGCAGATGTGGTCAGACAAAAAGAATGTTTCAATGGAGTTTGTAACAAGAAATACAGCTGGTATTGGTGGAGACCAGAAACAAAGAGATGTGTGAGACTTGTCAACAGAATGAAGACTGAGTCCAACACATCAACCATTGGCAAATGTTACAGACAACTTGCATTGAGAAATGGGGGTGTGAACAGACTGAACAGTGGCCTTGCTGATGTCTACTACATCCCCAAAAAACTGACATCTGACTTTCTGACACTTTCAAAATATTTCTTGAAACTAGATATTTGGCTGGAGATAGCAGTTCCCTCTATAATTCAATGCACTGAAGGTATCAACAGAACCCAAGTGTTACTAGGAATATGGGGAAAGAAAATATTTTCTCCTTGGCTCCATTTCACGCAGGAAAAGTTCCAGAGCACAGCATTCCTTCATCCCACAAAATGGGGGCACGTTGCCAAGGGCAACCCAAAGTTCAGAGATTTCTACTGCAACAAAGTGTTGCCCTGGATACACGACAGACACGGAAGAATACCAAAATAACTTCCAGATTTTATGATGCACCAAACAATAAGTTGACTTGGACAGAAAAGTAACTCTTTGATGGCTGATCTCCACAATAGATTGTGATGGAAATTACATTGTGTTTGAGTGGCTGATGAACTCATTGAACTAAACCAGGTGAAACTACAGAGCTCTGATTCTGCATCCAGTCCAAGAAAGAAAGAGTTGTATGTTCAGAGTTTTGTTCAGATTTTCCCGGATGTGTCGCATAGACCGAGACGAGCTCGTAATGAAAGGAAATTTCACACTTGTAGCACAAAGAATTCTCTCACAAATCGAGTTCACTCATGCATGTTGTGCTCTCTTGATCTGGATCAATAATTTGTTCTTCAACCTCTTTGTTCTGTGTGTTTGCTGACAATCGAATATTGATTGACGCGGGACACAAAGCCGAGAGGTAATTAAACACGACCGTTCTCCTCCGCTTGAAGCCGAAAATCTCACTCAGGAAAAGCTCCAGTGTTTGTGCAAACGATTTGTGGGCGTTGCCATGGAAACCCCTCAAACGTCGCGCGGTCAGTCTCCAACATTGGAGTTTCGCGACTGCTGTTTTGCCTTCACCAGGGTGAGTTTGTTGAATTCTGATTTGCACGGAAAAAGGTATGGTATCGTCCGGATATTTTGTTTCTTTCTTGCGGTTTCATCACTTTTCACACTGGTGACGCGCGGTCGTGTTTTTGACGTCGGCAGCAAAATTTGACGTTGAATTCAACAGTGGAATTCTTTTACGTCAGCCCAGAAAACGACTGGGCGTCACCCAATGTGAAAACGGCTTTTGGCTTGAGGTCAAAGTGTTGGCCTTTGTACGAAATGTCAATTTGAAGTTTGTTTTTGTTTCTTCTTCTCCTTTCTTTGTCCGCAGGACTTTTTGAGAAAACTGAAATCATCTTCACTCACTCATTTTGAGCCAGAAGCGACTGGAGTTGATCACTTCCGGTTGAAGTCCACGTGACTACCGGACAAACACGTGGTCCACACACGTGGTCACACTCAATCTTCGTGCTGCAGTAACCAATGACAGGCAACTTTCAGGTCACGTGCCTCACTTCGGGTTCTGAGGAAAAACACTGATTGTCAATCAAAACAAAGTGAAGCACAAGATATCACGAAAAGATTTGATTTCTCGCTGACTTTTGCTCCCTGAACCAACATGCCGTGGCGTCACCATGGTAACTGAGTGAAATCTGCCACGAATCTGCTTTGCGGTGCTGCCACCTTCAACATGGAGACCACCCACAGAACGTGTTTTGTCCTGGCCAGCTCAGTCCTGGTTGTTTTCTGCTTCTGTGTACTGTACAACCTCAACGGTGCCACCTACAATCTGATAGGGAACACCTTCTGCTTCTCCCACAACTGCAACACATCTGGGAACTTCAGACTTTTCAGCAGTGAGTCAGTCCCCAGTAGTTCGGTGGCAGTGTCTACAAGTCTCAAAGTAAAAGAACCCATAATTCAGTTTGATAAAGATGGAATCAACATCTCCAGGGATTTTGGTCTCTATGTGAGGATGACTGCCAAAAAGGGAAAAGAATACTTCAACATGCTGGTGCCTTCTATGAAGTATTTCTGGTTCCTCCCTGTGGATCTGACTGTTGTGTTGGATGACACTCCACAAGACAAGAAATTTGGTGCAGAAGTAGCTGCAAAATATCCATACCCAAAAATTTGTTTTGAGAAAAAGTTCAATCCAAAGTATTACCATAGCAAAGGGCATTCCTTTACTCAATTGTCCAATTTTTATGCTGATAACTGTTTCAACAAGACCTATGTTGGATTCATAGACAGTGATACTTTCTTCGTGACACCAGTTGTACCTGAACTTCTTTTCAATGGGAAAAAGCCCCATATGAATTGTGTTTATGGTTTGTCATACATGCCAAACTGGAAGAAAGGAACAAAAAAGGCCTTAAAAAAGAAAGAAGTTTTCAAATTTATGTCATACTTTCCAGTGATTATCAAAATGAAACATATCATTGAAATGAGGCAGTACATGGCCAAACTGCACAAAAAACCTTTCCTGGATGTATTTCAAGACTTTTCACAAAAAATTAATGATTATTCTCAATTCAACATAATGGGGAATTATGTCTGGTATTTCCACAGGGAAGAATATGAATTTCATGCTCAGTACAACAAACCTGGGTTTGTGTGGAATGAAACACAATTCAGGCATTCCATGGAGTATTATGATGTGAATGTCACAGATGAAATTAAGAAGCCTTTTCCTGCCACTTCAATGCACTTTAAATATCAGTTCAAACAAAATATGAGCCAACTCAAAGCCAAAGAATGGAAAACTGCTCCACAACTGATCAAACCTGGAATCTGTAAATCTGGAGGATTTAAACTCTGTCATAATGTCTGTGACCCCACAAGGAAGACTGTTCTTCACACAGATTTGTTCAAGTTTGGTGAAATGGAATGGACCTGGGACACAAGGTGCCTTGAGGTACAAGAAGAACACTACAGAAATGTGATAATGAATTACAGTGACATGATCAGACCTCAACTGCTGGAAGCATGCCATTATATAAGAAAACAAAGACCAATGAAATGAAAGAGAGCAAGCTGGGACCCAGTGAATTGTGCAGGGATGCAGCACCGACTAACTTGCAGCCTCAACTGACTTGTGGGTGCAGCACCCATTGACTTGTGCAGAAAACTTTCTCTCTGTTGCATGTTTCTGATAATTCCTTTGTGAGTTCTTCCCTTCCTTGTTATGAATCGCGTCGGCAGACAGCGTTGCGAGGCAACCGTTTGTTTTGTAAAATAAAATGTCGTTTGTTTAGCACTCGAAAGTGATGAAACGTGACGTCACGCGCCTCCAGACAGCGAGCGTCTGATGGATTCAGACAGACAGACAGACAGACAGACAGACAGACGGGACCCAACCAGCACGACAACTGGCGTTTCCATGTGGAGCTATGGCAACACGTTTTCCTGCGACAGCGTCAAACATATCACGGTAAAAAGTGGTGTTTCACATCATCTCTGTTTGACACAGGTTTTCTTGATTTTCACTGCGAACAGAGGTTGAAACTTCGCCACGGAAAACCTACAGATGAACGATCAGTGGCAAGGTTCCCTTGTTTTGTGGGACACGGCAGGGTTGCTTTTTGAAGGTACCTTCGGGCGTCGTTCGATTTGCCGTGTGGCAGCGTCGGGTCCGAGCGATCGCTCCCGAACAACCCGAGCAGCAACGCTTCTCATTGGTCAGACGCGATCCGGGTTGCCTCACCAACCGATCACAACCCGCGGGCAGCCAGGTACTGCAAATCGAACGCAACCAAAAAAAAAAACTTTGTGGAACGAACGGCGCCCAAAATAATTGGCCTTGTTCTATTTACGCTTGCGGCTCCCCCAGTGAGCCAAAATGGCTGACTCTGCATGCCCCGTCTCCAGGGGCGGAGGTGCCACTGCGCCGGCGGCCGAAAACACACATCGAACACGCCCATTTTTATCGTCAAGGCCTGATTCCCGCGCACAGCGACAGAGGGAGACACAGCATGGCCACGACGCGCACGTGTTGTTGTTGTGGGTCGCGTCACGCATGACGTCTCATGGGGCATGTGACCCTCTCATGGCAAAAAACAGTTTCGAACACCAAAGAGAATAAGAAGGGATAAGAAGGACGAATCTGCGCGAAGTTCGCTTCTCTTGGCGTCACCATCGTGCGATGCCGTCTGTGACCTTCGCGCGTCTCCACGTTGCCTCGTGACGTGGCAACGGCCATGGAAACACGTGCACCAGTCACACACGCGCAAGCACACACACACACACACACAACAAGAGCACACACACACGTACACGCACAAACACAAAAACATCCACATGGACACACACACACACATCGACACACACGCACATACATACACACACACACACACACAACAAGAGCACACACATACCGTACCGTCTCGTGTATAAGACGCACTTTTTTGCCCCAAAATTGAACATCAAAAGAAGGGGTGCGTCTTATACATGAGTTATTGTATTTTTAATGAACCTTTGGTACCAGGAAAAAAGACCAAAACTTGGGGTGCGTCTCATACATGAGTCTTATGCACGAGACGGGACGGTACACACAAACACACACGCACATACACACGCACACATGACAGGGGGCAAGAGAGAAGCTGGAACTTCGCGATGCAAGCCCAGTCCGGCCCCAACCCCGATGTTTGTGAATTTATTGAACAACCAAATAAAATTTTGCGCCTTTCTTCCCTTTTCTAAAACTCACAAGTGCACGACACAACAATTCGGATCACACAACTAATGCCGAGCGTGTTCCATCACACATCTCTCCGTGGCCCCGGGCACCTTCAGCGGTGGGGTACTTACAACGCGTGACATCCCCAGAAGTCGCTCAGTCGTGGAGGTCAGTGACTGTGGCGGAGGAGTCTGATGTTTTATACACGACACGTACACACAAACCTGTTCCCTGCTCACTCAGCGTGGAGAAAGTGCAACTTAAAGAAGACCTCACTTTTTATCGCGTGTTGCTCCGACTGCTGTCGTTTCCGACATTGTTGCTACGTCGTGGTTGCCACGTCGACAGATCCACGTCGCCATCGCTACGCAGTTGCTAGGTTACGTGAAGCATAACGTGGCGCGAACACCAACGCGGATACACGAACTCAGCAGGTACCATTCTCACGTACGCACACACACGCACACACACGCACACTCGAACACCTGCTACAAGCTTCTCAGCTGTAGATCTACAAAAGCATTGGGTGGAGACTGCGAATAAAAAGAAATAACGTCGGAGCTTTTCGTATTTTCAAAATAAATATCTGAAATTGAGTAAACTGTCCTATGCAGACGAGGGTTGGAGGTTCCGCTGCACCGTCGACGCTGACGTCACTGGCACCGGTGCCAACCGTTGGCGTCGCCATCACTTCGGAATTTAGCGTTCTGTGAGGGAAGTGCTGCATTTGCTGAGAGTGATCAACTCGCACGCGATGAAAAGAGATCTGAAAAAAAGATTTTACCCACCGAAAAAGTGGTGAAAATGTGAGGATACGACACGTTTTGAAGAATAAAGTTGGAATAAGGACAAAGGATTTGACGACAACGCAAGGTCGCTGCACCTTCGACGGCGCCGCTGTCGGAACCGCCATCAACGCTACCGCCATTTGGCGCCACGACGCCGTCTGTGTGGCGCAGCGCCAAGAGAGGGCTTACCGTCAGAGAAGGCCATCTTGCACCGCTAAGCGACGGCACTTGACGTTCAGCGTCACGCCATCACGAATTGACGTCATCAGTCCACCGTCGCAGCAACACCACCAAAGTGCCTGGAGATGTGAACTCGCTTCTACGTTGCGTCAGTTGCTGGACGACGTCGCAAAAAATCGTCCTGTTCACCCTCATTTTTGCCGCCAACCCGAATAGAAAACGCGGCATTTAGACGCAACTGACGCCATTGACCGTCACCACTCCGTCAATTCTGCCCCGGTGAAAAGAGCCACATACTGATCGGCACTCTGCGCTGAGCCGGTACGTACGCAGGGCACGTCTACCTGCTGCTGGTTGCCACGCGACGTCGCCATCAACGCCGTCACCAAGGCCAACAACGACACAGTGTGACTGACGTCATCGTACGCCAGCTTCACCGGCACCTCATCCACTGCTGCTGCGCCAACTCAACCCAACGCCAAGAGAGCGTCATCACCGCCGCTGCTGTGCCATCTTGACGCCATCGTGTGCCATCACCATCGGCAGCGCCGTCAGCACTGCTGCGCCAACACGACCCAACGAACGTCAACAGAGCGGCGCCCACGCCGCGTCACGGCAGCACAAAGACGCCGAAAAGCGTCACCAAAAGCAACGTCTCAAACGCCGTCAACGCCAACTTGACGCCATCACGTCAAACGCCACACGTAACGCTCCGCCCAACCACACGCTCTGCGCAGCTGAAAACGACGCCGTGCGCAGACGCAGCAGCAGCGTTCTCCCGAGCGTCGTGACGTGACGTCGTGACGTCATCACGTAGTTGCTAGCCAACGCCGTCCTGACGTAACTCTCACCGTCACCGCCAAACGCCAAGTCGCCGCAACGCCAACAATCACAAACAGGTCAGTTTCTCTTGCATTTCTTTTCGTCCAATATGACGAAAACAAAGGACAAAACTTTTGTCCCAAAGACAGACAACCTTCTCTATTTTGTCACACCCGTGCGAAGATTTCGCCCATTGTTTCAAATGACAAAAGTGAATCCCGTTCGCACCGTCATCTGTCCACATGAACACATGAACCAGAAGTCCCCTGTACACGTATTTTTCTCCAGATTTAACGTAATCTGAACAAATAAAGGTTACTGAGTGGACCAACCCTGGGCCAAGGTCAGCAGACTGTTGAAGTTGAGGTCACCAAGGTCAAACTGCGGTCACTCAAGGTGAGGTGTTTGAGCTGAACGTCGGATGAAGACAGCGTGTTTCCACGTTGCTTTGACTTTGAGATTGTTCGTGACTGAACTTACTCATGCAGAGAGAAAATAGATCGTATTTTGCTTCTGAAACTCAACATGTTTGTGAAGTTTGAGGCTCCTCGAGGCAGGTCATTCAGGGTGAAACATTTCACCCCTCAGTTCGCCCAGCCTCACTCGGGGAACCTTTCTGCTTGAGGCGGATCTAGTTAAGGTTTCAGGAAGGGGGGGGGGTGTTCCAGTGGGTCCGGTGTCACGAAGGGGTATTGGGGCGGCGATCTTACTTCGGGTCACGTGTGTGTTGGGGTCAGGCCACGCAAGAATAATTTCCAGAAATGCACAATTTTATTTTTTCATATTTGGTCTGCAGATTTGTTCTGTCTGTAGGACAGTGTGGCTGAGAAGGTATTTGATCAGACTGCAGTACTTTGAAACCTGGCAATGTTCCAAGTGCTCTTGTCCGGACTTTTGACCGCAAATAAGGCGAGGCCGGTCGGCCTATTTTTTGTTGGGGGGGAGGGACGGCACCTCCATCGCTCTGGAAGACCCGAGATCACGCGAGGGGGGGCGTCGACCTCAGGGACACGACCTCAGGGCCACCTGGTGGCCAACCCGACGGGACTCAAAATTTGCAAGTGATGGGCAAAAATTTTTCTTTTCAAACAGAAACACCAGTTTAAAAGTGAAGCAATTTCTCTGTCGACTGAATAGATTTGGATCCATAGTGGAGGAAGTTTTCTGGGTTGGGTATGGTTCCACCCTCTGACCTCCCTTCCCCCCCCCCCCGCTTGAACCTTCTCACCCCGGGTCTAGGGGCGGCGTTTTTGATGTCAGACTTTCATCCGGATTGGTGGACAATAACGTGACGTCATCGCTATTTCCAAAGCGTTACGACGTGAAAAAGTTGACGCGTGAGAGAGAGAACTGAAAACTGCGTGGGGAAAAGTTTGGTTTGGTTTGGATTTTGTGAAAAAATGCCAAAAAAATAAAACGTTTGTGCATCGAGAAACAGCTGGTTCGCCATTGTTCGTGATTTGCAAAGGTCTTCCACGTCAACAGGTGATGGTTGCAAACTGAATAGCAAAACACAGTGTGTGTGTGTGTGTGTGTGCAAGTATTTTTGAAATCAGACCAGAGCAATGCACAGTTGATGCCACGTAAACACGAAGCGAAGGCGGCTTTTTACAGCACTGTGCACTGGACCAAAGCGTCAAGAGGGAAAAACATTCGTTCCGGTGGGTGCGTTCGCTTTTTGTGTGCTGCTCGCCAAAACAGGTGCACGTTCGATTTGCCGTCTGTTGACTTTCTGCATTTCTCTGCGTTCAAATGCTGTTCGATTTTGAAAAGAGATGCTGTGTTCATTCTGATGCAGAAAAACGCAGAAGTGAACCCAGAACGGTGCAAATCGAACGGACCCGAGCAGATCTCGCCAAATTTGGGCCGTGTTCGATTTGACGTCCAGAAGGAACCAGAACCAGAAAATCCTCATCGTCTATTGGTTGGCGTCATGCCAGAACCAATCAGGAGACAGGATTTTCTGGTTCTGGTCCACAAATCGAACATGGCCTTGGACTCCATTCTTTTGCGAACAATTTCGTCAAGATGACGTGAAATCTGGGCAAAGCCAGGCGAACGATGCTGTTGAATATCTATTTGTTTTGACACAGTGAGACTCTGGATGGAGTGACTCCGCCTCCAGCGAGGTGGAAGGTGCACGTGGCGCCACCTCTGGGTGTGGCAGGGCGGACCCTTGATTTGGTCCAAGGGGGCACAACTCCCTTTCTGGGAGGCTGGCGAAAACGAAACAGCCTTGACGAACAAATCTTGCACCTTACATACAAAGAAATGGGGGTGTTAATTTATGTTTTTGTAGAGGTTGAGGGCACAGTTCCAGGACCCTGCCTGGAACTACCCCTGCTCAGACGCCCCCTGTCTGGATAAAGTGGGTGTGGCATGTTGATTTTGATCTCTGCAGCTTGTGGTCGGTTTCTGGGATTTTGTCCATGCAGAACAGCACATGGCTGTTTTACCCACGATGACCCAGCGCTTCCTTCCTCTATCTGGGAAGCATCGGGTGCTGGGGTATGCTCCCAGGGTGCACCACACTTCTCTAGCTGGGGCACACAGGGTATGTTCCCAGGGCAGACACCCCTCTCTAGCACACAGGAGTTATGCTCACAGGACCCAAGGAAAATAGACTATTGCAGCCAGGAACCACTATCTTTGAGGCAACTTGCCTTCTTGACAAGTTGGTGTGTTTGCAGTGGCAATGGGTTTTGGTTTCAAAAAGCAAATATCATGTGGATTAGCAAATAAGAGCAAGGGCCGTGCAAATTCCCAACTTGCAAAAATTGCAAAACAAAGATGTCCATTCGTTCCTCCTTTTCTCAAGTTAATTTGTGCCTACGTTTGTGAAGTCTAGTCTGTGGGGCTTTTTCTTTTGCAACGTCTTCTTTCATTGCAGGAAAAGAAACACAAATATAAACCAAAAGGGTCTTGGACCCTGGAAGAGACACAACCATGAGACGCGTGAGACTGGTGACGCTGCTCTGCCTTTTCGTTCTGCTTTCACTCTCTTTTCAAACATTTTGGATGAAAGAAAATGGATTCTTATCACATCAGAAAGGTGCAGCAGAAGCATTTCATTCTTTTTCAAGAAAGGGAGCCAGGATTTTTGCAGCATGGGGTCTTGGAACACGGGACAAGAAGAACAAAACTGAACAGGACTCTGCAGCCCAGAGTTGGGTGAATCAGACAAGTGAACACAAGCAAAAAGTCCTTTTTGAAAAGCACAAGCTTGTCATCTACAGCAGTGACTTCCACATCAGTCCCATCCATGACCTGAAGGATCTTCTGCAGCCTCTGGGAGTCAAATTCATAGATCAGAGTCTCTCTGCACATTGTGATCTGACCAAAACATGTCAGAAGGGCCTCAAAGTGATCACCTTCAAAAATGGAATTGGCCTTGACCCCAAGTTAATCCCTGAGTTTTACAAGACCTACAAGGATGACCCCCAGATGGAGTCTGTGGATGCCTTTGTCTGCTTTCACCCCAGCTCTCTGTGTGAGCTCTTCATGCCTTTTAACAAAAGTCTGATAGTTATTGCCTCAACCAGGTACGAAATGGGTCGCACTCCAGCCTACAGATGGACATCCTGGAATAGAAACCTGAAAAAGATTTCACAGGACCCAAGGAATATTGTAGCTGGAAACAATTTGTATGATGCAAAGTACATCCAGTATTTTACAGGAATAAATGCACAAGTGTTGGAGAGCTTCTGTGGCTACATTGAGGACAAATATGTTGGCAACAGGCCAGGATTCTTGCTGGCTCCGGTGAGAACAAAAGGCTTCCAGGCTGTTTTCTTCAAGAATTACACACGTACATGCCAGGAACATGAGAAATGTCCAAGTATAAAACCAGTGAGGCTTCTGTATCATAAATACAAATACTCAGACTTGGCAGCCCACCAAGGGATTGTTCACATCCCATATCAGGTTTCTTACATGTCCATATTTGAGCAGTACAGGATGAACATACCACTTTTCTTTCCATCCAAGGAACTTCTTGCTGACTGGCAGTTTCACCATCAGGTCATGAAGGAGAGAACCTGGGATGGAGTTCATAACAGGAAACCAGCCAAGTCCTCCATCCCACCAGATCCAAGGTTTGCATCAGTTCCTGACCCCAACAATGAGAGGAATATGACTGCCATCAAATACTGGATACAGTTTTCAGACTTCTATCAGTTTCCACACATCACATATTTTGACTCTGAGGCAGATCTTCTTCACAAGCTGAACACTGTTGACTTGAAATCTATCAGCTCAAAAATGAAGGCTCACAATATCAAGTTGAGAAAACAACTGATCAGCAATTGGAGTGTCATTCTCACCAATGTTGCCAAATACAGCAGGCATTTTGAGCATGAACTGGAGAGTTTAAATGACAAACTGAATTCTGCTTCTGTTAGTGGACCAAATAGAACTGGCCTGATTTCACTGAGAAAGGGTAATGTGCTGTTGATGTTTTATCTGTATTTCTGGTTTGTATTGTCTTGTTGTTGTTGTTGTTGCTGCTGCAGAAAAACCAATTGGGTGAAATCCGTAAAGGAACATTTGATTCATTGAGTTGCATTGAGACGATTTTGAATAAACTTTGTAAAATGTGAGATTCTGGTTTTGTCACTTGACACTAGAGGTCACATAGGTCAGAAGGTACCCGCCCTCCAAAGGGTACAAGGCACCTTGGACTGGTGATGAGAAACGCGTTTGCCCCAAAATACCACCATCATGTTTCATCTTATTGTCACATCAGGTAGTTGTTTCAATGAGACTGAGACTTGTGGAGCTTCAGGTAATTGTTTCAATGAGACTGAGACTTGTGGAGCTTTGTCAGTATTTGTGGAGGAATCCTCTGCCTTCTCTCAACTCAACATCCAGTACAATTATCTTTGGTTTCATCACAAAAATTAGCATCAGTCCCATGTTCTGTTCTACAGAGGACTTTCTTTCAAGAAAGGACAGCAATCTGAACTGAGAACTAAAATTCCACATATGTTATGAGGTCAGTGTCCCCATTGAGATGAAGAAACAATTCTGGTGCTGCTGGGAACACCACTGCCAAAGAGTTCATCAAACTTGGCACTGTAGATCTGGGTGTTTAAAATCTGTCCTAGAGTCTGCAACCAATCAATGGTGAGTTCTTTTCAACTTGATTTGTGTCAATTTGGTGCAAAAGATACTTGGAGGTGCAGCAGGAATACTACAGAAATGTGATAGAATTCAGTGAAGCGTTTGAACCTCAAATCCTGGACGGATGTGAATATCTGACCAGTACAAATGCAGAAGCTTTTAGGAGTTTGAATTCCAAGTTTATGAAGCATTTTCACGAACAATTTGGGCAACAATTGCGCAAAACTCTGTCCAGACAAAATGGGCCCAACAATCTCAGTCAACTTGATATTTCATCTGAATGGGCAGAACATTGTGCAACCATTTACAAGGATTTCTGTGGTCACATGATTCCTGTATACATGAGGGAGTTGGGGAGGCCTTGTCAACCAATGGAAGGACAAGCTTCACACACACACACACACACACCAAAACTGTTGGATGGTTTGCACTAGAGATTCAGTGTTCAAATGACAACAATGCAACAGTGTCTGAGATCTCCTACCCCTCTTGGCTCACCCCAGTGCACTGTAAGTTGCTGCCCTGGATGACCCAATGCTATATGACCTTCACTCCCAGCAGGATGACCCACTGCTATGTGACCTTCACCCCTGCAGGATGACCCCACTGCTATATAACCTTCACCCCTGCAGGATGACCCCACTGCTATATGACCTTCACCCCTGCAGGATGACCCCACTGCTATATGACCTTCACCCCCTGCAGGATGACCCCACTGCTATGTGTGACCTTCACCCCTTCCGTGCAGCACCCGCTGACCTCCACTTACCCTGTCCTTTCTATTCTCTCTGACGCAGGAGTTCAGAGTGCACGCCCAGGACATAGTGCAGAAAGACAGGGCGGGACCACGAGACGACCACTTCCGGCCATTTCACTTCCGGTCGGCGGAAGCCGCTCTCGTCCATCACTTCCGGTTCCAACACAGACTCCGGTGTACGGCTTCCGGTTCCTGATCACGTGACATCCGGAATGACCTCTCTGCAGCCGATGGTTCAGTGAGTGAAGGGATCAGTGATCCAGAACTCCCCCAAAGTTGTCTCTCACTTCAAACCAGAACTCCACCTGAGACATCAAAAATTTCCCCATGCATTGGGACATCGAATTGATCCAAAGTCACCCCGAAAGAGAACTGAGATCTGTTTTCAGATTTGCACCACAGGAATTCCACCAAAATGAAGATTGTCAGGTTGAGGAGGTTGCTGCTCTTCCTGCTGCTGCAGTCTCTGGTAACAGTAATCTACTTCTCAGTTTACCACACATCAACAACTTTCAGCACAATGGGAAATGTGTTTCTCTCCCTCATCTCCAACTACAGTCCAGGTAGGATGCTGGAAAACAGCCACAGAGGAGTGGTGGAAGATACATTTAACATTTCTAGGGATTTTGGTCTCTGTGTCAGGATGACTGCCAACAAAAGTGAGGAATACTACAGCTTGCTGGTGCCCTCTATGTAGTATTTCTGGTTCCTGCCTGTGGACCTCACTGTTGTGTTGGATGATACACCTGAAGACAGGAAGTTTGGTGAAGAAATATCTGCAAAGTATCTATACCCCAGAATATGTTATGAAAAGATGTATCATCCAAAATTCTACCACAGCACCGGATTTGCTATGTCACAGTTTTCCAATTTTTTTACTGATAATTTCATTGACAAGAAGTATGTTGGAATTGTGGGCAGTGACACATTCTTTGTAACTCCTGTGACTCCAGAGCTTCTCTTCAATGGCACAAAGCCACATGCAATATGTACCTTTGGTAATACTCTGATGAGGAATTGGAAGAAATCAACATTTGTTGCCTTGCAAAAGAAGGAGGTATTCAAGTTCATGTCTTACTTCCCAGTAACTATAAAAGTGGAACATCTTATTGAAATGAGAGAATACGTGGCCCATCTCCACAATAAAACTTTCTTGGAGGTTTTTGAAATATTTTCCATAGTTCCAAGTGACTTTTCACAGTTCAACATTTTGGGGAACTACTGCTGGTATTTCCACAGAGATGAGTATCAGTTCCATGCTCTGCACAGCCCACATAGATTCTCATGGCAAGAAACACAATTCACACATTCCATGAAATATTTTGATATCAACATCACTGCTGATATGAAGAAGCCTTTTCCTGCTTCTTCAATGCACTACAGGCATCAGTTTGTTCTGTTTGAACAAAAAGGACCAAAGCAACTTTGACCTGGTCAGTGGAAAAAACAATTGGAACTTATCAAACCTGGGATCTGCAAATCTGGAGGATTTCAACTCTGTCCTGATGTGTGTGACTCTGACAAGGAGAACCCTCTTCAAGTTGACCTTTTCAAGTTTGAGGAACAGGAATGGACCTGGGACACAAAGTGCCCTGAGGTGCAGGAAGAACACTACAGAAATGTGATTGAGAATTACAGGGAAATAATCAAACCTCAAATCATGGAAGCATATGAATATTTGAGGAATCAAATACCAAAGACACAAATACCAAAGACAATAACACAAAAGAAACAAATACCAATGAATCAAAAAGCATGAAAACTTTGCAGAAGAGTGTGTATGTGCCAAAAATTTTCCTCTTGAGCAACAACATGGTGTCTCACACAGAACCACAGCAAGGAGAGGGAGACAGAAGACATTTGAGCACCAGGAGCTCACCAGCTCCATGAGGCTGTCAAAGTCTGTGGCTGTGGTCCGGTCTTCTCACTGAAAATGACATGTTTCTGCAATCAACAACCTCAAAGGAGAGAACACACCGAAGTCCCTCAAACTCAACAACGTGGAGAGGCACTCAAGGCACATCTTGGATGCAAAAAGGTGTTGTGAACAATCCTCTTAGTGTCATGCACAGTACAACAGGCCTGAACTCACATGGAAGGAAAGTCAACAAGTACTGTGATGGGAATGTCACTGTTGAGATGAAGAAGCCATTCCTTCCTGCTTCTGTGCACTTCAGGCACTGTACACACAATGATAACACCCTGTTTATCTGGGGAAAGGAAAATCCTCTCCAGAGACTGTCATACCTGGAATCTATAAATCTGGAAGATCACTTCCCTGCCCTGACATCTGTGACACCGTTGAGCAAAGTTCTCTCCAGGTTGACTTGTTCAAATTTGCTGCATATGATTGGACAGGGACAAAAGGTGTTGTCATGTACAGAAAAAACATTAGATCTAAAGCAATGTCAAGAAATACAGGAACATGATCAAACCTCAAATCCTGGAAGGATGCCAATATATCTGATGGAATAAATCACACGAAGGGGCAAACAACCAGGAATGGACCTGGGTCACTTGTCAGACTTTGGGATGCATGCGGGATGCTGCAGACCTGTGATTGTTGAACCACAGTGAAATAACCCTTCAGACCAGGGCTGCATACTTGTGGCAGACACTTTCTGACAGACAGAGCTCAGAAACAACACAGTTGCATTGAAAATATATGGAATGTGAACACTCCCTCCATAAAAGATGTTGAACTGCTGTTGCCATGTTCACAGCCACAGGCCTGTATAAATGGTGTGCCTGTGGAGGTTTACACATCATAAAGAACATGTTTTTGTGGGTGTGGCTGTGACAGTGTTGCACACTGGAGGTACAAGTTCCATGGATGGATGAAATTGTGTCAAGGTGTGGTGCACCAGGCTACGCGTGACAAAAACACCCAGGTAGCAGCCTCACCAGACAAGGACCAAAACGAGGCTTCATCCAGACTGAGCGTGCGCACCACAAACGTTCGAACATTACAGCTGACCTTCAAGGACTGTGACCTTGACCTCACAAAGGTCGCAGTGGACGCAGCGCCCTTTGAATGACCCTACTGACCTTCGAATCGTGTTTCACGCACCATTCCCCTTGTGTATTCCGCAGGAGTTCACCCCAGGACATTGCTCCGGAAGCCTTCATCACCGGAAGCCGCTCCGGTTCAGCACTTCCGTTTCCAAGTCACGTGTCTCCCGGTCAGACAGACGCTCTGAACTCATCCCATCCGGTTTGCGCCGGTCACCAGGGAGACGCGGAAACAGCCAGCGTTCACCCCCACTGCGCACGCGCACGCGCAGGTCAGTCAGAGCGTGCAGTTCTGCGCAGGCGCAGCGATGGCCGTCCACTGCAAAGCCAAGGTCACGCTGTGCGCGTTGCTCGTGGCAACCGTTTTCTTCTCTTTACTCAATCTGAGGTTTCACTACACGATGGATTTCTTTGATGTCTCAGTCCAGAAACGCTCAGCAAGAAGTGATGTCGTCATTGATGACGTCACTACTTCTGCCACTGTTGACGTCATCACCCACCTGAGGGAATCCACCTCTTCTTCACCAGAGGGTTCCTTCAATATCTCCAGGGACGTTGCACTCTATGTGAGAATGTTTCACAGGAAAAGGAGTGAATATTTTGACCATCTGGCCTCTTCAATGAAGCATTTCTGGATCTTCCATGAGGATCTGATTGTTGTGTTGGATGACAGTCCTCAAGACAGGAAGTTGGGTCCAGAAATTGCAGCAAAGTTTCCATACCCAAAGGTGCATTATGAAAAACAGTTTGATTTCAAATATTACCATGGCTATGGGCAAGTCTTAAGTGAGTTGTCTGCTTTCTATGCTGATACTTTTTGTGACAAGAAGTATGTTGGACTCATTGACAGTGATACTTTCTTCACAACACCAGTCACTGCAGAGCTGCTCTTCAATGGTACAAAACCCCACATGAACTGTGCCTATGGCCTTTTAGGGAGTGGAGGCTGGCCAGAATCCACATTTTTTACCATAGGCAAAAAAGAGGTTTTACATGTATGAGCTACTTCCCTTTTGTCATTCAAGTTGAGCATCTGATTGAAATGAGGCAGTACATTGCAGATCTGCACAACAGCAGTTTCCTTAATGTCTTTGCCAATATCTCAAAGGAGAGGTTAGGATTTGTGCATGTGAATATCATGGGCAACTATCTCTGGTACTTTCACAGGGAGGAGTACCAGTGGCATGCTCTCTTTAAACCTGGTATCTATGGGTGGAAGCCCAGTCCTGGTCAGGCTTCCAAGAAGTACATCTCATCCCAGTTCACTGAAGACATGAAGGTGCCTTTCCCCAGGAGTTCTGTGCACCAGAGACACTTTGAGGATGTCAACATGAGACGCAGCACAGCTGAACTCATCACAACAGGCATCTGTTTATCTGGGGGGCTCCAGCTCTGCCCAGATGTGTGTAAAGCTGTTACAAACAGCACCTTCCATGCAGACCTGTTCAAGTTCCATGGCTATGACTGGACCTGGGACAAAAGGTGCTTCCAGGCCCAGCAGCTCCACTACAGAAATGTGAATGAGAATTACAGGGAGAGGATCAAGCCTCAGATTGAGCAGGGCTGCCGCTACTTGACACAACAACTGAATCAAACAAAACCAGGAGCAGCATAATGGTTGTGTGAGTGATAAATCTGCTATGTTGCTTCTATTTTCTGTGAATAAAGGATATTGAACCACAGGTGCAGGGCAGTTATTGACCTGCATCAAGGATGTTGAGGTACACTCATCGCAGAGGTACACACATTGTGGAGGTACATGTAGAGGTACACTCATCCTGGAGGTACATGTGGAGGTACACTCATCCTGGAGGTACATGTGGAGGTACATGTGGAGGTACATGTGGAGGTACATTGTGGAGGTACATGTGGAGGTGCATGTGGAGGTACATGTGGAGGTACATGTGGAGGTACATGTGGAGGTGCATGTGGAGGTACATGTGGAGGTACACTTATCCTGGAGGTACATGTGGAGGTACATGTGGAGGTACACTTATCCTGGAGGTACATGTGGAGGTACATGTGGAGATACACTAATCGTGGATGAACACATGCATCGTGGAGACACATGAAAACATCTTTGTTGTACAAACTCCTTGGATGTACCCCAACAAAAGCAGAAGTACAGGAATGATGCACGTACCTACACGCGTTCTGGAGGTGGCGTGAAGGTAGTTGCCTTTGTGATTGTGGCACGTCTTGTGCCATAAAGGTGCACGAAAACCTGTGTGGAGTTACAGACATGGAGGTACGCACACCGTGGAGGTACAGACCTGGAAGTACATACATCGTGGAGTTATACACATGTATGGAGGTACAGGCATCATGGGGTCACAGACATCACGCAAGTGTTGTCCCAGGAGGTACAGACTTGTGTGTTGGAGTCACATTTCACTACGGAGGTACATAATGCACCACTGTTTGGAGTTCTGCACCTGTTCACAAGTGCACATCTCCAGTAACTTCCTGTCGTTACACGTGCTTCGTGATGTATGACGCACTGACGTATACCGACCCAAGTGCACTCATCTACAGGAAGGAGGTACATGGCGAGTGGAGTTACACGCACTGTGGAGGTACAACATGATGCGTGTCTGTACCGTGGAGTTACACCATGTAGACGGACGACCCTGGGGTTACACTCATCATGGAGAGTGTTCCTGTGGAGGTACAAGGTGACTGCACAACATGGAGGTGCATCCGTCACTGATTTGTGGCTGATCTGTACCTGATGACGTCACAGTGGTGTTCCACGAACTGTGCAGTGACGTCATGACGTCACCCAATGACGCAGCGGACACGATGTTCTGTGAAAGTGACGCGCCTTGCGATGACGTCACAGCTGTGTTGGACGCACCACAAAATGACGTTTATGCTGACGTCACGTCTGGCGCCGTGTTCTTACGCCAACGCTACACGTCGCAACCCACGCACACCAGTTTCCTGAGTGTGCAGACCTGGGGCATGACACGTGTGTCTCTCATGCAACCCTGTGGCCAGGGGAGCATAGAACGTCCAACACGGACGCTACGCGAAGATTCGGTCGTCCCTGGACTGACCCGACGACCTGGAGCCGTCACCACGTCAACGAGCTCAAGATGGCGTCCGAGGCGACGTGGCGCTGGTCGCGCAGAGACACAATCGTCCTGACGCCAAAACAATCTGCATAGATCTGACATCACCCTGACATCATGTTGACGTCACCCAGATGTCACCCTGACATCACCCTTATGTCACCCTGACGTCACCCTGACATCCCTGATGTCAGTCACCCTCACCCTCACACTGATCTGAATGGTGACGCCACTCTTACATCACCCTGATCCAGCTTTGATGTCACCCTGACAACGCTCTCACGCTTGTCTCTCTGACGTCACCCTGACGTCACCATGGTGTCAGTTTCCCTGATGTACCTCACATTGACGCAGCTCTGACCTCACCTTGACGTCACATTGATGTTGCCTTGACGCTGCCCTGTTACATCTGTGACAGAACACTGATTCCGTTGGACATTACGTTGGACGTTGTTCGGTTGTACCTTCTGTCCGCCGACCTTTACCATATGGATTCACTCAGGAGGGTGCACCAAGTAATACAGAATTTGTCTGCCTTGCGACTCAAGTAAAGACAGTACATGTAGAATCTGTTGATCTGTTGTGTTTTGATATCTGATATCAACCACACACGCGGTGTCTTTACATGTAGCGTTGAAGTGCGAAGTCTCAGAATGTTTTTAACACGCGATTGTTCTGTAAAAATTGTGAATACATATCCGTACAAAGGCAAAAATTTCTGTGTCATGGAATTTGCGTTCAATAGGGAGATAAAGCGACGGTCACGATAACGTGTGCGTGGCTCGTGTCGAAACGTTGCGTCAAATTAGAGAGACCGGATCCACCTCGAGGTTGAAGGTCTGCAGCGTGAGGTCTGTGGGTTCTGGTCTGCACAGATTCAGGCCCGGTACCCATAGACCTCAGGGGTACGAGTACCCATGCCTCTGGGTGCCGTGACACCGGGTTCGGGGTTGGGAGACTGTGACGTCGCCATCATTTCTGGACGCTGTGTTGCTGGCGTCCATGACAACGGTTCTCGTTGGACGTCACGTTTTCCGTGAGAACAACGCCAGTCATTCTCCGCTGAACTCCCCAGCCTTGCGCTGGCATTACCAACGTAATGACACTTCTCACATTGGGTGACGCGCTGTTGCCTTTTTGACGTCAGCGTCAAAATTTAACAGTAAACCCAATGGTGACATTTTTGAAGTCGACCCAAAAAAAAACGACTGCGCGTCACCCAACATGAAAAGCGGTGAACGTTGGCCACAACGTAAAAGGAAATATTTCCGTTGGAAATGTCAACGTCAGCTGGACAGCACATTGGCGCCACGGGCCTCAACAAATGTTGACGTTGACGTCGAAATTTTATAGTCGGCGTGAAAACAAGAGACCACGTGATTGGCGTCAAAAGTGCAGCAGGCCATTTTTGACGTCAACCCTCACGACGTCGAAATACGTTGACGCGCGTCATCGAAGTGCAAACCGCTGCTCGGCAACGTCTCGCCTCTCGTACGAGACAACGGAGAGTGTTTGGGTCAGTCTATTCCCCCGCGACTTGAAAGCATCGCGTAAAGGTGTTTATAGTGGCACCGTCAGCGTCAAAAACGTCGACGTCGACGTCAAATTTCATGGTGGACAATATTCACCGTGAGGAGTTGTCACATTGGCGGTGCATGTCAATCACGTCAAAGAGACAACGCAACGTCAACATGTTAGACGCAGCTTGTGAAAACGTTTGTCGCGTTGCTGAGCAACCGCGTTGCCACGGGGACGAGCGTCTCCGACAACCACGTTGGAAATAATTCCACGCCGAACGCAGCACGCTCGACTCAACACGTCACGTCGCCGTGACGTGACGTAGCGTCGACGTCGCCAACACTGCGTCACCAGGGGCAACGGTCAGCGTCTCTGACGCGGACGCTAAAATTGGACGTTGCCTCCTCCCTGATCGGAACAGCGTGAAAACGCAAAGTTCTCTCCGTTACGTTACGCCACAACGTAATTTTTGCTAAAATGGCGTCGGGCACCACAAACCCCCAAAACTTCATGTTCATTTGAGATGAATAAAGTGAAAGAGAGAAGAGTTGAAACGGACTTGCGTCAATGACCAAATTGACCTTTATTTCACAACGTGCTGGCAAGAATCAGACAGTACAAATCAACTGTTTCCGAACCCCCCCCACCCACCCACCCCCGACCCCCCTCAACCGACGATGAAGCCTGTTCGCATTGGTCACTGAAACTTGAGTTTTACCATAGCTACTCTGTACGTGTTAAACTCACCATACAACACAGCCAGCGAATCTGTCTCCTCGCTCCAACACGCTGTAACAGGCTCCCCTATTATCGCCCGCATTCCACGTGGCTCCCCTATCATCGCCCCTATCCCACGTGACTCTCCCAATATCGCTCCCTACTGCATGAGCACAGCTCCCAAATATCGCCCGGTCAACACGGAAAATGTCTGGACGCACTTGTTTTCCTCGTCGCACGCGAACACGTGACCCCGCGCGTCCGTCTCGAGACTTCCGGCGCAGAACTTCCGGTCCACCCCCGGAAGCTGCTGCCCGACCCTCCAGACCTCGGACCCGGTCTCCAGCTCACGACACGTGATCTCAGGGCTCCAGCGTCGCCTACAGAACGTCTCCCTGTTGGTGAGCACGAACTGCTGACCTCCAAAGGAGGTCAAGGTCACAGACGGGACGCCGTACCCCACGTGGAAGTTGTCCGAGCGTGGAGCCCACGTGGGAGGGACGGTGCTGCAGTCCAGCAGGTACAGCTGCTCCTGCAGATTCTCCTGCGCGTCACACGCGGCCACCACTCCCAGCAGGCTTGCAGGGCCTGCAGGGCGCACCTTCAGCGGGCGGTAGGGGGCGGTGGGGTGCGACAGCAGGGGGCGTCTCAGGTCCTCCTGCGCGTAGAAGTCGATCCTGGGGTGACTGTAGTTGGCGCCACTGAAACTGTAACCATTGCTGTGGGTAAGTTGTGGGCAAAAGTGATGGGGGGCACCATCAAGAAGAATGATGCATTGTGTTCTACGAGACGCTTGGCAAAATTGCGTGGGACACCGAACCATGTTTGCGTCACCCCGACGGTGACGTGCCACGACGACGCCGAACGTACAACAGCTCAACCTCGCTACTCACGGGAAACTGAGCGCCACGCAAGGAGCCTCCCCGAGATGCACCGCGGCAATCCCGGACGGGTGGTGACCGGAAGTTGCACCGGAAGTCGTCTTCTCCCCGCTTCCGGTCAAACCGGAAGTGGTGAAGCTGCGGGTCTGCAGCTCCTGCCCCGTCTCTAGACTGAACTGCTTCAGCGCAGGCGTGTCTCCATGGAGACCATGCGTGAAGAGGGTGTGGTCTCGACCCAGGGCTACCGGGCCGGCGACACTGAAGAATCTGTGGGTCCGGTGCAGCCCTGAAATGAGTGTAGAATCGCAATGTGTCCTGAGAGATTCGAACAAACAGGGTTTTTTTTCACACAGGCGACACGGCATCAAATTTTTGACGCGACGCCAGGAACGGACTGGACCATTTTTTGGCGCTCTCCATTGGGTATCATGTTGATAAATTTGACGCCCTCGCGTCCAAAATGTTGACGCCAGCGTTCAAAACTATTGGGGCGTGGCCTGAAAACGTAATCACGTGCACAGTGGGCGTTGCATCTCCATGACAACCGCTCCAGCGTTCTCTACATACGCGGAGGTGTGATGCGATCGAACAGGATTTGAGCATTTCCAATACAAGTCGAGATAAAAAAATCGATTTCATTGATACCAGTTGCCAGCGCCACGCGTGCTGAACACGTGACATGTTCATGGTATTGTCGCTCAACCACGTGGTTTCGTCCCAACAATGCCGGACACACGGCATATCATTCTGCAACCAGGGGTTTGGGGATCAAGCCACCCCGCCCCCTTCCGAAAAGTATCATCCACAAATGTTGCTCTCATGAATGAGCTGTGTTCGTTTGTGTTCAAGCGACAATTTGCCCCCCCCCCACCCTCCGCCAGCCTGAGGTTGGCCCAATTCACTGGAAACTATAGGATTTACTTGCTCACCAATGACAACAACTTCAGTCTCCGTCACCACGTGGGGCCTCTGGGCCTCGCGTCCTTCTCCGCTTCCGGCTCCACCCTCACCCGGGTCTTTCTGCGTCCCCTGTTGCCCGCGCCTTTCACTTCTTCCATTCTCCTCACCCGGTTCCTTCTGTTTCTCTCCTTTCTTCTCATGGTTTCCCGCTTCTTTCTGCGACTTCTGTTGCCCGTTTCTTTCTCTAACTGCGTCCGTCTCACCGTCACCCGGTTCTCTCCGTGGCACCTGGCTCCCGCGTCCTTCCTTGCGCAGGTTCTTCAGGATGTACCTGTTCTCGGGTACCACGTGGTCTCCCAGGTAACGAGCGTTGTCAAGGGGGCAGACCAGGAGGCCCTGCGGGTGCCTAGCAACCAGCTCCTGTTTGCAGGTCCTGCAGAGCGTGTGCGTGCAGGGCAGGAGGAGCGGTACGTGCCTCCCGTCAGCCGAGTAGTCCTCGAAACACACGGGACACTGCTCCGTGTCATCAACGTTTGTTGCCATGGTGACGACGTAACTACGCCGGCGTAGCTGTTACGGAGAACGTGTGCGTACGTGAGCGCATGGAGGAATGGTCAAACCTTGTCACGTGTTATCACCTTGGATCAATCAGCTGGTTTCACGTGATTCACACTGCATGCGTCAGGCGTTAACATTTGCGTCAAATTTGCGCCGTGCGTCACGGTTGCGTCACCTGAGATCAGGTTCCCTTGACAATTCTGCGTACACCCCACCCCCGGCCACTCGTGTGTGTGAGTACGTGTGTGTTGATGTGTGAGCGTGTGTGTGTGTGTGTGTGTGTGTGCCCACACGTGAGGGAGGGTGTGTGCCTGCGAGTACCCCTCACTGTTGCCCTGGAAGAGCCCGTGTGTGTGTGTGTGTGTGTGTGTGTGTATGGGTGTGTATGTGCGTTTCTTAGTACGTGTGAGTGAGTGAGTGTGTGTGTGTGTGAGTGAGTGTGTTTCTGCGTACGTGTGTGTGTGAGTGAGTGAGTGTGTGTGAGTGTGTGTGTGTCCAGCAGCAGGAGCGGTCACGTGGTAATATCCCGCACCACATGTTACACGGTCACTGCGCACACGAACTGCGCACCCGCTGTGAACCGGGGTCATGTGATAAGAACACGGGATCGTCCTCCAGCTATTGATTGCCGAAACGTTATAGCGAAAATTGACCAAAAATAGCTCCATGGAGCTCGCGGTGATTTGAGGAAATTTCAGTTGCTCTGATTTGGCTTGCTCTGATTTGGCTTGCTCTGATTTGGCTTGCTCTGATTTGGGTCAC
>JAAUXT010120057.1_pt1 | contig 33344 bp, 32 predicted proteins | sample 7278171 | NCBI WGS metagenome assembly JAAUXT01 (sample SAMN14350112, study PRJNA611818) | marine sediment metagenome | isolation source: surface marine sediment (1.8m) | place: French Polynesia: Moorea | collected 2018-08
CAGTCTGCACTGAGGCGGACAAAAGAATCAGCTAGTCAGATATTGTCTCACATCAACCACCCATGACTGTTGCCAAACACGCTGAACATGCAGAGTGCCAGAATATGTTGATAGATCCTCGTATTCTCAAGTCAGACCTAAATGCTCGGAGTCTTACATGTTGTTGTACCAACGGTACAAAATGATCTGGTCCTCAACTTGAAGTGAATTTAAAGAAATTGTAACCCCCCCCCCACACACACACACACACGAGTTTGCTCAGTGCGAAGTTCGTCGATAATTTACGTTGTGCTGTCCAAAAGGTTTCACTGGATCACTTCTGCTTGAACGTTTTTTGCAGACAAAAGTGAGCCACGTAATGATCACTGACCGCTGTTTGATGGTCAAAACATCGAACATCGAACAGTGCAGTCATTCAACTCTTTGTGCCAGTTTGAGAGGGTACAGATACATTCTGGCAGTGTGGGAATGAAGTTTACTCAACACTGAAGCAAGCACAATAAGGTAGGAAATGTGAGAAGTGCAGATAGTTTATAATTTCTAGGTGTATCCAATGCACACCGTACTATCGGCCAAAGAAAACAAAGGAAGTCGGAAAACTTGAAGATAATGAAGTCATAAACAGTGGACCAGAATCAACGATCGCACCAGACAATCCGCTAATCTGCACCCAAAGACTCACCAGTGATCAAGATATTCTAGGATTTCGCGTGTATTCAATTCACATTTGATGAATCTCTGAACAAATCTGACAAACGCGGACAAAACGTCAACTTCAGATTTGGGACGATCTGATGCCGCACAAGCCACTGGAAATTCTTTTGGCTGGAAAAAAATCACAGTGCATGAGTATGTAGATTTTCTGTTGCTTTGTGCGACCACTAATGTCCTGGTCAACACGTCAAAATGCGAATGGCAGCCAAGTGTGAAATCGGAAGCCGCCTGTGGGAAGGGTTACCCACTGTTGTCAGGGAGACCGCCTCAGTCCAGAATTGGACGTGATGTGTACAATCAGCATCCACTTGGAAGTGCCAGTGTTCGTCAGCTCCGAGCGCAAGTTACGCATCCCGAGGGTTTCGATCGGGAATCAGTGACTCGCGCGAAGAGAAGCAGCTGGTCGAGAAGAACCACCGCGGTGTGAACGTGAGCGGCTGGAAATGCGCCGTCGTGCTGCTGCCTTCAGACTTTTGGCCCTGACCGGTCTTGGATGCAATTGTGTTTGTCAAACTTGGCGCTTTCCAAGGTTGCTGACCGAACACAAAGTGTTTCGGAAATGCGTACACAGAAAACATCCAACGCGCAACAGTCAAGCAATAAATTTGGCGCTTGCAGAGAGTTCAAGCGATTCCACGGTTCAGGTTCCTGTGAGAGTATCAGATTTGGACTCGAAGAAGATTGCCACAGATAAAAGTAAACGCACCACAGTAGTCTGAAACGTAAGACTAATCGAGATAAAAAGTAATTTTCCCCGCTCCTGCAGGATTCACTCTGCACGTCCGTCCTATCTGCCGTGCGCATCTCGCCTGGCATCTGGAAATGTGGAAGATTCAGCAACATACAGTTTTGTGAACCAAAGTTTGATGCTGAAAATTTTTGACGGCTCGTCTGAAACCTCGAGAGCAGAACTTGACATGCAAAAAAATGAATGAACCAGTAAGTTTTGAAACTCCTCGAGAAAGTTCTTTCCTTTCCATCCGAGAACCCTGAATCTGTTTCTCACAGATAAAACTGGTCTGGGATGTCGGACGTGGATGAGAAGCCTCAGACTGGCCGATGAAAGCTACCGACAACAGCCGGATTGCCTTACAGGTATCAGGTGGTGACTCCGCGGTGTCAAGTTCACTCATTAACCCGAATCAAGGGAATCTCACCCACCCGAAGAGACACAAGCATTCCTGGAAGAACCGACCTGAGGCTGACAGCTCTTGTGAGGGTCTGGTGTCTGAAACGCAGGTCAGAAAAGCTTTTCGGTCAGTTTTCTGGTCACAGCTGGAAATACGCAGAGAGAATTCCACATGTTTTTGACATACTCTGTCCTCTGACCAGTTTCAGTATCAAAGCTGAAGATACGCTTGTTCCTCCGAAGCTTGTGTGATATGATACGCGATGTTTGCCAGACTCGGTATCGAGCCCAGTTTTGCCATATTCGACGTTTGAAGTGCATTCCTTCACATCGCTTGCTCAGTTCATGGTGACTTTGAACATCCATCTGCAGATGAGGAACACGATACGCTCCAAATTATATTTTGATTTGTCCCTGGGTGGCAACACATGTCCTCAAACAGGACTGGTGCAGCTCAGACGGGATTTTCCCCCCAAGAGATCCGACTCTTTGCGTGAGGTTGTTGGTTGTCATTCACTTTCAGGAACAAAAAGGTGCTGCATTTTGTACCCCAGCTCTAAATTCAAGCTGACAGGTCCAGACATAAACAAGGAAAATCGCAGCTGTGTTTGCGCATCAAAGTGTACGAAAGAAGTCAATTGATTTTATATTTTTTTCTGGGTGAGGAGAATGACAGATCGCGGAGAGAAAGCTGAACGAATCTTTTCCTTTGCTGCGGCTGCAGTTGGTCAGTTCCAGTTCCACGACCTTCTGGGCTTTGTGACCAACCACACTCCTGCAGACTTTTTCAGACTTTGGAGCCAAATCTGAACGGAAGGGTCGACGCGTTTCTTCTTGTCTGGTGTGGTGAATTCAGTTTTGCTGACATCCATTGTCCAGAAATAAAGGGCAGAAAGTCCGGAACGCCAGGGGGAAAGGCGTTCTGTGTTTTGAAGTGCAGGAAACTGCACAGATGTACTTTACCTCCCTCAGTGTTTGTTTTGCAGAGTCAATTAGCCTGACCTTCACTGAGAACGGTGTGCATTTCGACGGATGTCAAAACGTGTCGGAGAAACCACCTTTTGTGCCAATCTTCCAGTCATGATCCGAATCAAACCACAAACAACATCAAATGCATGAAACCAGGGTTTGAACTTTTAAGAAAGCAGCTAGCGTGTTGAGAATGCTGCCAGAATGATGTTGAATGTATACTGTAGTTGAGAAAATCCATTCAGAGTTACTATCTACGAGTGTGGTCAAAGTTTCACAAAAAGTGTGCACACACGTGTTTTCGGTTTTTGAATTCTGTAGAACACTGCCACTTCACTTCCTGAACCACAGTGATCTGGAGATATCTTCATCGCACGAACACCAAGGTTGCATCTGAGTGACTGTGTGGTCCGGAAGATGTCTTTAGACGGGATGCGCCTTCTGCGCTGAAAGATAGACACCTGGACGTGTTGCTGCGGACTGCTGTCTGTCACTAACCAAGGAGGTGTTTAATTAGCAGCGTGTGTGAGTGATTAGCCCAATCTTCGCCCTCATCCAGATGGAATCCGTTGCACAGATGAAATGACAGAAGTGATGGCTGAAGTGGGCCAAAACATTAATTGAGGAACATCACTCGACCAATTATGTACCAACCACGCTCTTGCTTCGGTGAACGAAATGCTGAGCTGAGGTCCTCGAATGATAACGGGCGGCGAACAAAGTACGTACACGTACCATTCATTTGTTGGAGAAAGCAGTTGAAGACGAAAAGGCAAATTGCCGCTCGTTCACCAGAAATGCGAGGACCCCAAAGAGAAGTGTACACTGGACAGTAACAGTGGACACCTAACTTATTGCCTTCTTTGTTTCTGCAAAGCGATTCAAGTTTTCTGAGCATTTTTAGTGAACGAGAGGTAACGCAAACTGACATGTTTCATTCTCGCCTTTCTCCGGAGCGCTTTTCGCAGAGTCCTGATCGACGGCTTTCATCTGGTGCAGAGTGTACAGAACGTGGAACCAAAACGGCTCATTAGCGATAAACACCGCGTTTTTCTGTGAGTTTTGCGGAAACCCGATGAATGTTATCTTGGACTGCTTTTACTGTTGTGATTTACAAAAAGCACTTTTAAATTTACACTGGAGGCTCCGTTTCAGACAACTCTCCAGAAACAGTGTGGCCGGAAATGTTTTTTCTCAGATCACCATTGCAAAGGTTCAGCTCGAACTGACGCCCACTGCTCTTCAAGTCGTGTGGGCAGCAGCGCATCTCACCGCCGCAAAACAAAGGACACGGGGTTTTGAGTTTCTCGTGTCATGACGCCGCAACAGGATCCTAATTGGCCACCTTCCGTTTCACTGCAGAATGTCGAGGAGCTGTGACGGTTCCTGTGAATGTACACACGAAGCAAATGCACGATGATGTCAAGTTCAACCTTCTTTTGACAAAGATATGAAGAAACAGCAACTTTTCGCACCAACTTTTTGAAAGTTACACCTTTTTGAGCAAAAACGTTCAAATCGTGTGTGTTTTCGTACCAAGATCATCTTCGCGTCTCATTTTCGACCAGACTCCCATGGATACGCGTCAGTGCGATGTTTTTTCTTCTTAGAAGCTGATACATGACAGCAAAAGTGGCTAAAATTAGTTTAATATTCTGAAATTCAGCTGCCGATGCCTGTAACTAGCACCTCAACCACTAATTTACACTCTTCGTAAATTAATAAGGCCTTTTATTGCTCATACCTCTCGTGACGAGCAATATTGTGGGGTTGTTGGAAAAAGCTTTCCCCCACGGAAACTGTATCCGTTCAGTCAATACAGCCGCGCACCTCAAGCCAGGAATTGTCCTTTCCAAGCTGTCAGATCAGTATCAGCACTTTACTTTGTAGTCGGATGTACCATGACGTGTCTTCGGTGCTCTTCTACCCCCAGCTAGGTGCAGAATTGAATTTTTCAGGCTTCTTGTGTGGTTCAGGTTATGAGCAAGAGCATTCGTGGATGGATCGGAAAGCTGATATGACAATGTGTGTGGCAACAAGGAAAAAATAGCTCTTCTTTCAACAAAAAGTGCCAGCCAACCACAGTTCACAAGATCATGAGATTTTTGTTGCTACATCCAAACCCAACAGCAAAAAAAAAAAAAACACACCCTGAACTTGTGAAGAGAGGAAACCGTTCTTATTGCTTCGAACAAATGAATCTGTACAAAGCAAGTGCAGAACACAGGAGCTGTGCTGCAGAAGAGAACTGAAACGGAGCCTGAATTGCTGAACAGACAGTCTGCACAATCACAATCACCCAGAGGTCTTGCAGATATGTGGCTAAACTGTCACAATCTGAAGCAAAATGTTGTGCCCTGCAGCTTTTAGTTAATTACCCTGTGCTTTCTTACAATTATCCAGGAAAGAAACATCTCCCAACAGATCCAATGGCAACGCATGGAACTATTCCTCGCTTGGAGCCGAACTAATTGGCAGAAAATCTGACGTGTGCCGTGTCAGTTTTGCCTCAGCGAAAGGTGTCTTGTTGAGAAAATACAGTAAAACAACTGGAAAAATCTGTTTTACAAACAGGCGCCACTGGCAGTATCATTTCTGGACTGAGATGCGCGGCAGGTGCGGCAACAGAGATCCACGAGATGCGAGCGGCTCCCGACCTGGGAACGAAGCGGTGCGCGAAGCTTCCTCGAACCTTCTTTCGAACGCTGTGGGCTTCGTCCAAGCGATCTCCACCTCTGGACCTTGAGGTCAACTTTGGTATTCCTGGGACTCGGTGTGTTCAAAAAATGGTTCTTTGATGCAGACGCTGTCCAAACTTCTGTACGTTTTTTGTGAGCCAAGGTGATCTCTATCACTGCCCTGTGTTACCAGAGACTACAGCAGGAAACACAGCCAGTTCGTTTCAGCAGCCTCAACCACTTGTCTCTGAATAATCAAGACCAATGGGAAGCAGTGCTGACGGAAACCAAATCTTTGAGTTTCATGAACATCTCACAGACAAACCCCTTCTGTCCTGTCTCGTGTCCGCAATCGTCAACGGTTGCATTTTCGTGTGTTTGTTTGTTTTTCCTCTTCTTTGTCAGCTAATTAAGCCATGTCACATAAAACAGAAGATCACAACCTGAGCTCACAGAAGTAATTTATGGGTGTTTTGAATGGGCAGCAATCTCAATTTTTATGCCTGTCCACATTGTCACAATCCATTTTATGTCGACTTTTATTGGATCTGTCTGAAAAGTAATGCTGGGTTACAATTTCTCAAATTGATATTTCATAATTAATAAGACCTAGCAACACAATAGGTGACACATGTTAACTGGTGCATTCTTGAATGGAACTACACACGGTACATCATGATGGTGAAACTACAAAGGACGAAAAGCTTTCAGAAAATGAATTATTTACAATTTTTGCAAACTGAATAGTTCTCTTGACGAAAGCCTGCAAACGATTGTGGGCCAATTGTGGTGCAATTTCAAAATGGACGACGCTCTGGTGTGTTGAACGCACGCAAGAATTCCAGAACATGTCAACGTCAGAATGCTCCTGCGAAAGCAAAGTCAAGAAACTTGCAGACGAATTGGATAATCAACGAGAAAATTGCTGTTCGATTGAATCTTTCACCGCACTCGCGCTTCCGATGATCACGGAGCACGTTGTGCCAGTGTTGCATCAGCTGCAGGAATTTTCCTGAGAAAACAGCAAGCGAAGCTTCTTGTTGCATCCCAAAACTGGAGCAGACGCAACAATTCAAGCTTGCAAGGATTCGATTCCAAATCACACAGAATTGGTTCAGTGCTGCGGTCACAGCTGCTTCACGCGCCAGATCCAGACACCAGTTGTGCTTCTGCCACGAGTTGAGGCTGCCAAACCGAAATCACACCTCGTCTTGAAATTGGCGTGGAGAAAAATGTGGAAACATGTGCGATTTTGTGCACCATGAGAACAAAATCAATATCATCCTCAGGTTCTGTCAGAATGACTCGTTCTCGAAGTTTTGTTGGTGAATCAGAAAAGTGTTTTCTCAACAGATTTAAAACACCCAGAAGCCAACCCTTTTTCTGGTGCACCGACGAAAATCGGGCGGATGTCTGTCTCACTCACATCAGCCGAGTTTGGCAGTCAGGTGATCGCGCTAAACAGCACTGCAGTCGCAACCCGGTTGCAGTGCCAAAACTGTCCGTTTTGTTTTACAGCACTAATCATGCGGATGTAACTGGACCTTTGTTATCGCCCTATGAACCGTCCTGCAGCCTGTTTACTTAGACGTGGATATCCAGATGAACCCAATGAAAGCTTTGCTTGAAATACCAACGGAAAATTGAGAGTGAAATATGTGTTGTCAATCATTGGCTCAGACACCCTTGCTTTGCCAACGGGGGTGAACTGGAAGAAGTGGATCTATCGGTGAGCGATCTAAATCAGAAGCAGACGCGGTTTGTGTTGTCCTGAGACGTATCCTGGTTGCATTAGGATTTCTTTTCCAGTGTTCTCTGAACTTTCTGTTTCTCGAAAATGCGCTTGAAGACTCAGTGATGACGCATTGCTCGATCAGTGTCAGGCCTCGCCAAAGTCCCTGTGAAAGATTTGCATCCGGTTAACGAGCAGCGAACACCCTTCACAACACGATATCTGCAAGAGAATCTGTTCGTTGTCGGGATCTTTCGCCGGGCAGTCAGAGGCTTCTTATCGCTTTGCGGCTGCAGAAGCAGTTAATTAAATCGCCTTCGCGTGCCCACAATGCCATCTGCTCAGGTTGTTTCAACGAAACCAGCGAATTTCACAAACATTTTGCTGTGATACATTGAGCTTGGAAATATGTGTCACAAATTGCACAAGAATGCACAGACGAGAAGCAGTCTCAGAGCTGTGTTCTTTGCCTGTCCCAGCGTCCACCTCCAGAACGTATCCAAAGAGTCCTGATCGTTTACGTAAAAATCAAAAATAAATCTTTATTGAATCGAAGTTGTTTGCCACAGCTGTTTTTGCCCACATTCACTGTCTCGGTTGATCATGAGTTTTGCGTTTTGGTCAAAATTTGCGCGCTTTTGATCTGTGATGTGCCGGAGGTAAACAGACAGACAGACAGACAGACAGACAGACAGACAGACAGACAGACAGACAGGTCAGGTTCGCATTGTGTTGTAAAGCCATCGGCTTTTTGTGGGGGGGGTGGAGTGCGCATTTTGTGTGGGAATTGCAGCTGAGGACTCTGTAAACGTATCACTTTCACTGGAGGCTGTCGTGATTCAATATTGAATGGTTCGAGGGCGTATCGAATTGGCGCGCCCCGAGTTATCTGATCTTTAAGCTAACCATCTGTCCATCTGTTAAATTCTAAGAGCAGCAAGATGGTGCAAATCTATCTCAGCGCTTCACAAGAGGCGCAAAACCCGAGTCACCTGAAATGAGTCGAAACCAAACTGTCATGATACGTAACAAAAACATCTTTTGATAATCGGGATTTCCGAGTTGTCAAGATGCTATATTTTTGCCATTGTTACCGAGCCTCATGTGCGCGCCTCAGCCTGCTTCTCGTATCACTGCAGTTCGTCCCCTATTGTGTGTGTGTGTGTGTGTGTGTGTGTGTGTGTGTGTGTAAATGTGTTTGCTTGTGTGTGCGTGTGTGCTTGAATGTAAACGAATGATTTGGACTGACAGTACAAGAAACGTGGAAAAAACACATCAGGACGTGCTCATCTCATTGTTGTCGTGTGGTGAATCAAAAAATAAACCAACCAAACACGCAGAGCAGTTTGCGTCAAGAGCTTTCTGCCCCTTTTTGACAAATGAATTTCTCTGGAAAGTTGATCTCCCTTCTAAATTTCTGCCAGTATCAACAGTCGATAACATTTTCAATGGAAGGTGTTGAAGCGACGCTGTTTGCCCAGCATTTAATCGTAATTCCATCTTATTCTATTTCGGTGAAATTTCGTCTGGTCGGAACCGAGGTGATGATTTATAATAGGAAGTTCCAGGCAGAAATTCAAATGGCTTTCATTTGAGGAAGAGTGGACGTGAACAGAGCACACAAAAGCTTCAGCTCCCCAGATCCAACCTGCACGTCTCCATCCCTGACTACAAGTTCAAGAAGTGAACCCAGTTGGCTGACAGTGACGAGAAATTCTTTACGGTCAGACGCGTCTCGTCTCTGGAGCTGGTGAAAGCTTGGAAGTGAACACGAGTTCAGCAAGGAAAATGGGTTCCACAAGAGATCCAGCAACACAAACTGAGGAAAACCTGTGCGTGGAGAATCAAGCAATTTATGGCAATCCAGTGCACAGGGGTAAGAGAATAAAAAGATCGATGAAATGATAAATATCGTACTTCCTTTCAAGCAGTCCAATCATGCTTCATTTGCTGAAGTATTGCTCTGTCTGTTTGTTAATGGAATTAAAAGTATAGCTGTCAACATAAATATTTCACTGCAATATAAAGTGACAACAGTTCATTGAAAAACGCATGAGGTCAGGCTATTAGACATTGGAGATATACGCAAAACTACGACAGCAACATCAGTGATGTTATTAATGCAAGGATGGCATGAATCTGAAAGGTGGGATTGAGGAACAATTTCGAAGTTGCCTGCAAAATGCTGAAGTCAAACTTTGCTCAGAAACTGAGGGGGTCCTAAACGCGCCGAACTCTTTCAACAAACATGGATGGCTTTCAAATCCAAAACAAGCGAAACTTTCAAATCCAAAACAAGCGAAACTTTGTTCTATCACAGAAAATTGTGAATTGAAATTTTCACGGGAGGAGCATTAAAAATCACATAGGTCATGATGAGGTCCCATTGTGTGGTGAAAAAGGCCCAGGGGAAAATACAACGATGCCAACTACACAGGGTGGAGGCCGTGGCGTGTTGCCGACCGAGCATCTCGACCTCTCTCTGTTTTTTGTGTGTCTTGTGTCCACGAGGCAAGACCCAAGTCACCAACAGTAGGAAGATTTCAAGCGAATCAGTAAGCCACAGGACGATTTCCTTCGTGGATTCACGTTCTGGTTGAACGTGGATCAACCCTCGAGATCAAGCGCAGGCCGGACGTGTCGTGTCGAGCCCTTCAGACGACAGTGGGACGTTGGGCCGCGCACCGTGCTGCAGCTCCAGCAGTCACGGTCCACCAGACCCGCTCCATTCATCATCCAACTTCTGTGGATAATGTGTGGAACCTGTAAATAATAGATTGAAATATGTTGCTGCATGCGAAAACGAAACCGCCGAATGTCAGCCGATTAAAAGTTAATGCACGGATTGTATAACTCTGTTTGTATTAGAAGGCTGACAGGTGAGGAGAAGCAATTTCACATTGTGAATTAGCTTTCACGGGAGACAGGGGCCTATGTTTCATTTATTTGTGGGGAATAAATTTACACATTTTTGTGTTTTCAAACTGAAATAAATTTCACGCGGGCCTTTTTATCTTCTCCTGTCTCTTTGAGGAACACAACAAGGCTCGAAGCGACTTGACAATTGTTCTGAGTGTTTTGTTGGGTGTTTCTGTCCCAACCCAAGAAGCAAGTGTGCTGGAAATTGCCGCTGGTCTCTTTCAGGCCGACCAGGCACGTATCTCAAGCCCAGGTAAAAGTACACACTTGGTACTTGGCCAGATCGGTGAGGAAAGGCACTCACAGAAGGAAGACACCAAGAGACTGGGGCAGTTTCACAACAAATTTGAGACCCCTCCCTCACAAAGTTGGAGATATCAGCCACACAAACCTTTAAATTTGGAGTCAGGCCAGATTTCAAATCTGGTGGCTGGTGGCCAGCCAGTACCTGGTGATTTACTGGGCTTGACACAATCCACTTTCGCCGGACTGGGTTTGGTGGCTGGCCAGCTGCTTGTGTTTGGCAAAAACCCAGTCCAGACTGGCTGTGTTTTTCAGGTCAGCAAAAAGACCTGCTTGAGGAACCAAACCCAGGCCTCTTACTCGGTTTGGTTTGGTGAAACGATGAGACCTTTTTCATGTTCATCAGTTTTCTGGGTGATTGAGGAACTTGGAACCCACATGTCTGGACCAAGGAATTTGAACTCCTGAAAAAATGCATCTCCATTTTTGGCGTCAACCACACAGTTTTCAATGTTAGAACCTTGTCAGATCCCGGTTGGGCCCATTTTCCTCCTTCATGTGTGGCAATGTGAAAATAATCGGCGGCCCCATTGTTTGAGAGAGAGAGAGAGAGAGGGGGGGGAGAGAGAGAGGGAGAGAGAGAGAGGGAGAGAGAGAGGGAGAGAGAGAAAGGGGAAGAGAGAGAGATCTTCTGCTCGTAGGACAATGAGAAAGACATTTACACAAGCCAGAAGGAACTCGTACTGAACTGCTGTCAGGTAAGTGTGTGTTTTGTCAGGGTCGGGAACTTCTGATACACACAAGCTCAGGACAAGATGACATTTTTGCTGTGCTGTCTTCAAAGAACAGAAAGACCTGAAACGCAGGTATTCCCTCACGGACATGGCGAATGATCCCTTTCTAAAAGACAGGATTCTCAAAGACAAAAGACGGTGGAACTCCGCGGGCATTCCTGACACCCTGAAAGAGAAACTACATGGAGACCTAGATGTGAAAAACTCACTTTCCTGGACTCCACACACATTCCTCTTTGCACCATCGATTGCCTGAAATGACAACCAGATGGCATCGTTGAGCTTCGCGCGAACCTGAAATGACATCAATCGTCAAACACACGAACACAGGTACGAGTACAGCAGCCACGCAGAGCGATGCTTGAAGGCTTCCAGCCGTAGTCCTGCCAGGGTCCGAAAATCATCCTTGCAACAGAGACCTCACATTTGCACAGCATGGAGACCTTCGGATGCTTTCTTGTGCAATTTTACTCAACTGCAACTGTTTTGGTTAAACAGCTCCCCATTAGTATCATAACGTTGTTGTGTTTACGAACACCAACACTCGAGCCGAGAAGCATGAGTGACACACAGATTTTGTTTGATTAAATTACTTAGTCAACAGATCACTCTCAACGCCTGGCTTTCGCGCTATTGTCGAGTCATGTCCTCATAATTGATGTTATGATTGCTTGAAACAAAGCAGATTGCTTTCACAAAAGGCTCAAGTGATTCCCAATGAATCGGAGACCAGCATGTAGACTGTACATGTCAAATTGAAAACCCCCCAAATTTTAAATTTGCATCAAGTCAATCCCATTGTAGCGCTTCTTCTGGATGCTGCTGCTTGAAACAACGGCTTTGGTTGATGAGTCAGTTTCTGATGAACGAAAGGAACTCCGAACTGGCAGAGCAAAGTGCTTGGCAGAGAAAGAACCCCTGTGAAAAAGGTGAGCATAATTTCTCTTCAAGTTACCTTGTTAGAACCTCCCTTTTCATTTTCGCAAAATCAGTTCTGGATTCTCGCCGTCCTTTGGTTCTCCTGGAGAGTCTCTGCAGAAGCAAAAGGATTGGTTCAGTCGGACAATGTTTTTGGTTGCCAAACTGGAACTGAACGTCGCGATCCAGTTGCTCGTGTTGTTGACATTACAGTTGAGATGTACGTTCAAACATTGTGGACAGAAAACATCACCTCTTGTGCTGTTCGCATCAAGTGATTCAAGATCGAGGAACGTTGCCCAATAATTTGCCAATTTTGAAAAACAAACATGCATTCGTGAATTTTGTCTTTTTCACTCCGACGCAAACAGTTTACATGACACATTGACTGATAACACTTCGTTTACTCGAAGAAGGTGTTAAAGCCTGGGTGCGCACTTGGAAATCTAGCCCTGGGTCCCTGGATTGGATTACCGAACTATAAATTGTAGATGCGGGCTTTTATTATCAGGTGTGTGCACCCCATTTCAACTCGTGAAATTATTTTGTCGGAGGCTTGTGTGCACGGTGCCTTTGTGGCACATTTCTTGAGTTGAGTTCGTGAAAAAAGCGGGAGAGCAGCCAACAAATCTGATCCTGTCCGACAGACAAAATGTAATGCTGTAAGTTTCTTGCAATTTGAAGCCGAGCCCAGAAAAAAGTGGTTCTGCTCTGTGCACAACATTCACAAGGTGTAACACTTCGTTGTGACACACCATAAATGGTTCAAATTCATTTCCCCCACACCGCCTGTGTGTGAACTCCCATCAGTTACTGCGCAACACAGGTGAGGTTCTTATTTCAATGCGATCATTCATTTTGATGGCAAAGATGATAATCTTGACACACGATCTTGGATCTCTCAAGTGAATCAAGATTTGGTGCAGATACACGAAAGAATAAATGTGGTACAAATATTTGTTTTCACCTCTTGTCCCACACACCACGAACAGGTGGCTGAAACAAATTGTGAACACAATCTCCAAATCGAGAAACATTCTTTGACGGTGATCAGCGAAACAATTATCTGCAGTCGATCACCAAACCCCAGAAATCTGTCTCAATGATCTACGCTACATCTCCTGACGGTGAAATATCATCGAACGCCATTTTCGTTGTGAAGAGGCAGCGACAAAGCGAACTTCTTGGCGCAGGTGCCTTCTGTGGACCTGTGCAGCAGGCACGTCGCCTTGAGCGTGAAACTCGAGCAGAGAGCGTCACAATTGCCTCGTACTCAAGATGTGCATCAACTGCCTCTCCTTCGACAAAACAAATGTACAAACTGGCTGAAGGCTGCTTTGCATTCAAAACGAGCAGTTTCACTACACAAACATGGGCCCAAAAGAGATATTCACACGGAAGTTCCTTCGCTGAATAACGCCATATTTTATCGTGTTTGGCTTTCAAGAAAAAAAGAATCGGACTTGCCTTTTGGATGACCACTCCCTCTTTTGCAACCACCTTTCCTTCCGAAAAGAGAAAATGGAAGTTTAAAGAGTAAACTCTGCCGTTGTGGCACTCACGCGAGTCTTATTTCAATTTACTTCCCGTGAGAAGCAGCCATCATGTTGGTGTGAACGTTTTCGTGACTGGGACACAGCTTTCATCAGATCATCAGAGGCCAGGGACCAGGATCCTCCCCTTTGGGCTCCTCTTGTTCCCTTGCAGCAATTACCTTTGGCAGCAAAAGCTTACAGCACGCTACCTGCTCCTATTAACTCTTCTAGAGTGTCCTTTCAGACATATTTACTTCTAACTTGTGTCAACTTCTATTATGCCAGCAGGGTAGTTACGGCTTTTTCACCATTTGCATATGATTTCAAGCTAACTTACCTCTTCTGATGACTCCTTGTGGACATTATTGCCAGAAAGACACGCAAAGTTCTGTCCTGCAGGTTCTGACCGCCCCTTCCCTTCAGCTTTCAACGAATCCGCGGAGAGTGAACCCATTTGCGTATCCATTGGCAATTCTTCACGTGCTTTTAATGAAAGACCTTGTATTGTTCTCCCCTTTATTCTTCTGTTTCTCTGTGTACACCAAGCTGAATGTTGATTGTTAATTCATCCACCAGGCTCCAGGCAATCTGGGCATCAAATTTCGCAGTTCTTTCTCAACAGAAGAGGCGCAGTTCTGCAAGAGGAACTGATCAAGCAAGACTGAACTGCACAAGTCTGCCATGAGAACCTTTCACAGATCCCACTGTCCCACAGCAGGATTGGATTTGGGTCCACTCTTCCCGCTGTTTGTTATTAGAAAGTAGCGCAAATTCCATTCTAGTTATGTCAGTTAACAGGATAAGACAGTCCTGAACAGCAAAGTGGTCAACAGTTGAATGAAAAGCGTGTGATACTGTTGTTTTAAACACCTTCTGTCGACCGCACCTTTCTGGAACTTTTAACCAGGGACTTTCAATGATTCTCCCTTCCAGTTCTGTGAGTCTAGACGCAGGAGGAATATAAAATAGATCTTGGCCCTCCTTTGGAAAAACTTGGTTGATTTTGGAGAGCTGATGAAGTACAACTTGTCACCCTCAGACTTGATATGTGTGTCTTTGTAATAATAACGCAGTGGGAACTGAAAAATGATGGTCTTTGAAGTGTGTAGAATCCTTCCAAAATCCATTCTCGACCTCAACACATGGGCTTTTAACGTATAATCTGATATGGTCACGGGACTGTGTTATTACCTACTAATGAGTAGTATTCGGTTTCAGGTTTTGCTACTTTGCTTTTGACCGGGTTTTCAATGAGAGGAGATGGTGCTGACAGCAAAACCTCTTCAAAGGCATACACTATTGTTCGAATTCAAGTATTCAGTCAGGACTCTTTGAAATCATGCTGTGGTCCTCTCCGCCTTTCAGAAACTCCCACATGCGTTCCAATTGCACGGTGGTCCCTGGATTTTCCAGCGCACTCAAATAAGTTGTCTCAAATTGTTGCTGTTTGGAGGATTGCATCGTCCACATGCAATCCGTGTGTGCAACGCACAACGATGTATCCAAGGGAATAATATCATGAGGAAAAATACAGCATCTGATCAAATGCCAAACAAAACGCTCGGACTGGTGAACCACGAGCGATCCCGCTTTCCCAGCTTCATCACGAGCTTCTCTCTCCAAATGTACAAACAAAAAGCCCCTTGTCAACAAAACTTGAACCGCATCGACAGCAGCCTCAACCAGCCCAAAAACTGATACTCCGAGAATTGTGCTCAAATTATGCAAACTCACACAAGGCCCGTGCTGCACTGTGCAAGCTGGGAACCCAGAGCCTTGTTTCAGCTGACACGTGTGAGTTTGAACTCGTTTGGTTCGCAAGTTTCGTCAGATTATCCCGAAACAAAAGGGCGAGATTTTTCCAAGTTCAGTACATTGTCTTCTATCGAACGCAAGCGTAAGATCTGTTCTCTGGTCTTCTCTTGAGTTCACGGTTGCAAAGATACAACCACCATACAGCACGTTGGTGTTCCTTTGTCCTGCATGTTACCAAAACTCATGCACGCTGGTGTTCTTGTTTTGTTCACCTTACCCATTTGCACTTGTGTTAGTTTGAGAGGAACACGTTAACATGGTCAGTTCTTTGTTGTATTTGACCACATTCTTCAGTTGCTCATCATGCCCTGTCTCCTTCAGAACTCTTCTCTTCTGTCTCCACAAAAGCGCAAGTCCACGGTTCCTGACATGGTTCTAACTTCGATTGTCAGTTTTGCAACGACCGTGGCCAGCACAAAGCACACTGAATTTTCAGGGTTTGCACGCGGGAGAGCTTTGCCCAGATCAATTAAATGCACGGTAACATTTCCTGGATGGGAAATCTGATGTGTTCCCAATTATATTTGTTGAGTTACGGAAATTAATACGAGGGCCTCGTGTGACCAACTTTCCTGATGTGTGGCTTATTCTGTAACGGGTCTTCTGGGTCAACAGAGAACGTCGTATCCCGACGAATATTATTTGTCGAGTCAATTCGGGGAGTTTTGTCGAGGGGCCCCTTTACCATGTGGACAGATTACCAGGGCGCAGTTTTGCTGAAGAACCGTTTCCACAGACTGGCTGCCAGAGTTGTTCTGAAGTCGAAACGAAACTGGATCCGAAAAATTCAAACGTTTGTGTGACAAAATAGAAAACCTTCTCGAACTCTGCGCCGACCATCAGGTCAAAATAATATTCTTTTCATGAAAACAAAGTATTCAGAAAATATTTGGTTACAGCGTTGACCTCCGTGGAGCACAATGTTGACAGTCAAAAGCCGGTCGCACGTAAGGCTCTCGGTGTTTGAAACAAAACGAGAATTCAAGCTTCCAGCTTGCAAAACTGGCTCAGCTATGTGCTCACCCTGAGTGGAATCGCACCTCTCCACCAAGGACAAGGAGAAAATCTCCGATTTCTTGAGTCATCGTGGCAAAAATGAAGACATGGCCTCGCAATGCTCACATGTATGGATTGCGCTGAAAGTGAGCACACAAAAGCCAATCAATGATTTGCAACACGAAGCTCCCTTATTTCCGAAAACACTGGAAAGAATTTTCTGAGTGTAATTAGCTAATAATTAGATGATATCGATGACAGTGCCGGAATGGGGCTAATCTAAATGCAATATCAGAGAAACGATACCCGACTCTGCCATTGATCGACGACGCATCTCGAGACGCCGCAGCGCGGATCTCAATGCGGAACCGACGGCGACGCGTCAAACGGCCTTGAATCCAAAGATTCACGGATTGATGCAGGTCCTGCTGTTTTCACAGACTGTCAAAAGACAGAACAGGAAGATGTGGAAGTGAAACGATGGCAAGTCGGTTTTGGTGATGGAGAAAGCAACACAGATCACCTGATAAAAATTTAACGTTTCACACAGAAGGCGTGAAGGGGAGTGTCGCTGTCGTTGGTACAGAAACTGCAGCTGCAGACTGGAGGGTTAACATCTCCGGAAAATGTATACAGGACACGAACTTGACAAGTCTGACTTCACCTGCCTCATGCGGAGGAAAAAGTCCACACGAGATTTGATACTTTTCAAACTCAAGTTCATTTGTTGCTCTGTTAGCGTGCATCCATTTGCCTGGGGCGATCTTGTAACAGTCTCTAAGTGATACAATTTCAAGTTGTCTCTCCACAAAAGTAGCAAAACTATCATTAGTACCTCTCGTAAAACTTTTCAATTATTTTCAAAATAAGATGGAAGTCCAGGATACATTACACGGAGTTTTGTTCGAGCGGACAGGTCGCCAATGGCTGACGAAGTTCTGGTGTCGTCTTCTGGCTCTGAATAAGGCAGACCGTTATCACTTTCCTCCTCATCCTGTACATCTCTCCCTGTGTCCAATTTTGTCATCTATCACCCAGGTCACCTCAATTTGGACAAGAATAATAATGAGTAAAAGAGATAACTAAATTGAAGTTATGTTCAAAAGTTTGTAATGTTCCAAGTCCCTTCTCATGACATCTTTGCCAGAGGGCCTGAAGTGACCAATTATGAACTAAAATTTCAAACGTGAACGAAATGGCGCCTTGAGCATCTGGTCTCGGGCAAAAGGCAACAAAGAAATGTGGGATGGTGGCACCAAATTTGAGGGTGATCATCACAAAACCTCATATCGCACCAAAAAGTTAATTACAGATGTCCTGGGGTAGACATTTGGGTAACAAATGGCTGGGTATTGATTTCAAACTGAGTGCAAATCTGGCGAGGACTTAGAGGGGCATCTCTTGGTGTCAGATGTGCACAAATCTTGTGATGCTAGAACGTGAGATGCGGGCGAGGCAAAGAGATTGGTCACAGTCCCTCAAGGATCCCAGCGCACTTGTAAACTTGTGATTCCGGACACTTCTGAGTCTTGTCACTCGGTCTCTGTTCCCGGTCATTGTTCGCTTTTGACACAGAGGCTGCTGCGGTTTCACCTGACGTCACACTGCAGTGCAATTTGTTAAACTGATTTCTGCCGTAAAAGCCTTTAATTTGCGATGCCATGAAAAGGAGAGATTATGTTGCGCAGACATTGCAGCCACCCTGACTTCTGCTCATTTACTGCAACTACTTCATCAATATTATTTTACAAATGTTGTGTGCACGCGATTCCCTCCAGAATTACCTGTGATCAAACAGGTCTGCTGTCTTCACTGGAAAGCAAGGCCCCCAATTTCAATAGAACCTCAAAATAAACCAAACACATCCATGGGCTTATTTATTTGAATAATACTGGCGTTTATGTAAATGATTTCTTTGCCAATATTGTATAAAGGTACTGGCATATCATGTCATAAACAATGTTCCCAACACAAGGCACAAGCGTGGCACCACCAGATTCTTTTCCCCACCCGAGCAATTGATACACGCACCGCTTGTTTGTCTTGGCTGAGAAATCCTGCAAGAACGAAATGAAGCCTTCCTCAGTTTTGGTGCTCCTTAATCGCTTTTTCTCTTCCTGTTTGCCAGTGTAAGTGAAAAGATACACACGATCATTCCATATGAGTACCGACTGAACTGTACCAAGTTCAGTGCAGATTGTGAGAGAGTTCAACTGAATGTTAAAAGAGGGCAGACACTGAGGTTTTGGTTAATTCCCACAGATTTATCGAGGCTTTGTGTCCGAGTCCTCTCTTTTCTTGTTTTGAAGCTGGCTACTTTTGCAGGGCGTGTTTGTCCACAAAGACGAAAGCGACAGCGCTTCAGGGAGACTGCTTGAAAATTCGCCTGGCATTCAGTGCGTGTATCCTTCCAAACTTTTGATCAATCGTACATTATTCAAGGCACATTCTGGTTTCCTGAAATTTTGCATTTCAAATCCACCCGACTTGCTGTTTCTTCCGCTCGCCTTGGCGTGCAGCTGCGGTAAAAATTGAGGCAAAGCGTCGAGAAATGTTGATTACGACACGTAGCTTTACTTACATGGCCCAAAGAGGGAGGAGAAACAACGGTTCCTCCCCACCAAGTCAGGTGAGGCTTTGGAAACGCTGCAGAGCTTCCAAAACATGTCAGAAGTGAGCACTGCAACAAGGAGAAGTTCGTGCAGAAAGATCTGCTTCGTAAATCTTGTCAATTCGCTCTGAAAAGACGACTTCGCTTTCACTCATTTGTCATGTCCGTGTTTTTGGTTGAACTGGAGATTGCGAGAAGAAAATCCTTTCAGCCGCGATGACTTGTTCTACAAAACAGCAAGTGTCAGGTAATCAAGAAGGAAAGTGCCGTGGACATGTCCACTCCACAGTCTTGTGCCTAACAGACTGCTGAATCTATTTGCTGGTTGCTGAGGGGATATAGTATTGCTGTTCACGCACACCCAATACCTCAAAATCAATTCGAGTGAAATGTAAATATCGTGACAATCGTGATAGGAGGACATTGGGAGAACCTGAGTGTCTTAAGTTAATATTTTGAGCTGAGTTTGGCGAGCAAATGAACAAGACGATTGGGTTTCAAGCTTGAACACCAAGATCGATCGGGGCACATGCGGTCAGTGTTTGAGGATTTCGCCATCTTCTGCGTTTTATAACAATTCTTCCATGGTCAGTTCGAGTAGGCTTCAGAAATACCGGTATGTTCTGATGGATTTGAGAACTGACAACAACCTGTGTGGGGCAACTCGGGGAACAACGTCAGTTGCAACACAAGAAGCCTGTGTATTTCGTCTCACCTTCGCTCAAGCATTTTAGCAGAACCGCTAAAGGCGAGAAGTGTCTCGAACCCCCCGGTGATTTTTCACATCTCGTGTACAGTCTCTTATCGCAATATTTATTTTCCGATTTTACGGGGATGCTGGCCTAACAGTATATAAGCCACTGCGAAGCCGAGGGTACTTGACTACCCGACTTCAGGTGAATGGCTGGCCCGCAGTGGCGATGGCTGCGGGTCCCTCTTCACCGCTGCGTGAAACCCACAATGACCTGCGCCGTGCACCCCGCAGATTCATGCGACTTCCCTCAAAGCACAGTGACAAAACTATCAAATATCCAATGCCCCATTGAAAGGCGCAATACTTTGAATTAACATCTGACAATGCGCGGAACAGATTAGATAGTCCCTCAGAAACATTCCTGCAGATAAAACTCTATAATTTACACGGCCTTTGTGAGGCATCTGCTGCGCGAGGTGGGATGAACCGAAGCCCGTCATCCTCCACAGGCTCAACCCTCTTCTTCTCCAAACATGGAATGCCTCTCTCTTGACGGTTACTCACATCAACACAAAAAGTAACGATTTTTGGGAAAACACACGCAGTGTACGTGTTGGTTCATCGATCGTGAGCAACGTTTGTTGATAGTGTGGATGATCCACTGTTGTTGACTTGGTCGTCATGAGAAACGGGGACGCTTGGCTTCAGGAGATTTGTCCTCCTGTGTGCAAGACAATAAGGTGTCCAAGTCTTGCTGATCAGGAATTTATCAGAAGACAAATCAACAACAAGGAAGTGGAGAATCTGTGCAACAATGGGAGGGTCACCTTCAAAAGCAGACTTTCAAAACGAATCTGTTTTCTGGACGAAAACCCTTCACCCCAATCGGTCGCTGTGTCTCGTGATTCGAAAGCTCGTACTTGTCAAGCAAGGTAAAGCCAAGCTTTAGTTTTACGCAGTGCCTCTAAAATTGTCCCTCCATACCTTGTCGCATCAAATCTGGTGTCGAGTTACATTTTACATTGCAAGTTAGGATGAATGATGTTCCTCGATAATTGTGCACTAATCATCATGGCAAAAGTATCTTCTTCTATCTTGTCTTTGGGGCTTTCTGTTTGCTTGGCCTTCTGCCCTTATCCACTAAATCTCCTATTTTGTACTATTTTTTCGTCAAGAGAGGTTTTGAGCTTCCTCATCCTTTACGGGCGCATCGTAGCGAGAGACACCTCTTTGCTGGAAGGGACTCTTTGGTTCGGATTGAATTTCAGCCCGTTTTGTACTGTATATTTATGTTGAATTTATCGGCAGTTTGCAAAAATTAATAGTTCTTCTTTTTGGCCGTGTCTTACACGTCCACTTTTCTTCCAAACCACGACGAATTTCAAATCCACCGATGCGTCGACCACGACAGTCAGCAACAATGGTCGATGGCAAGGCAAACCTCTTGGGGGTAAATCTTGTTGAAAAAATTCTTGTCTCTACACTTTTTGTAAAGCTCATTTCTTCTTTATTATCCACAGATGGGAAGCAAAAGCGTTGTAGCTGTGGCTTTGCAGATGGGCATCTCTGTTGTGCTGAGGGCACCGTGAATAAATGGCACCAATATTGCAGGCAAATTTCAGATTGATTGTGGTGGCTTGATTTGATCAGCAAAACTCGTTTACTCGATGATCACTGCAGGATTGTAAATTGTAGAGTTCAAGTCACTTTTTCTTTGCCTCAGATCGGCGACAGATCACGCAGGCTGCCTCCAGTGGCTGCAGTGTGAGGGGAGGGCGGAGCCTCGCTGTGCAGCGGACGCCTCCCTCTCCACTCACGTCATCCGTTTCTCGCCGTCACTCAAACACTTCGCCTCACATGTGCCACACAAACAGCACATCAAAAACCATCAGATCCTAACAACTAACTACTGCGTATTTCCACCACCAGGGTTGTAAGTTAGACAGTAAGACCCGTTGCGAAACAGATTTTCAGGTCACTTTCCTTCTGCCTGTCTATTGTACAATTAGCAGGGAGCTGTTTCTGCCTTGTGGCCCAGGACTCTCAACTTTGTTCTGCGAGTGACTTCGCAGGCGCGGATAGAATAGTAAGAAACCCCATCACGGGTTTCTGCATCAGGAGTTTACAGCAACCGGGAGGACTGCAATTTTGACACTGACGACAAGAAAGACAGGAGTGGCCTGGAGATCTGCAACTCTTGAGGACGAGTGAGTGAGAAGACCCAGCGCGGCGTGAATCGAGCGACGAGCGGCGCGACGACATGGCGGCGGCGCGGGATTTAATCCACGGCGCCTACGGCACGACCATCATGCAGAACCCGTACTACACAGCGGCGGCCGACCGCTCCCTCCCCTACTACGGTAAGTCACACGACCGCAACCCTTTATAAAACCTTCAGTGGAATGTCAAATGTATTTGCAAGCAACATGTGCAAACAAACATTTGTTCAAGGCAACACCGCAGACCCTGAGATCATTATTTCATACAGGTGAGCTTTGGCACTGGTCAGCGGAGTCACTGTTGACTGCTTGTCGTCCTTGTGGTTTACTTGTTGACATCCCTTTTGTTTTGCTCACTGCAGATTCGAACACTGTGAGGTACGCTATTCACTGTAACTTGCAAAGCGATGTGATCAAGATCTGTCCTGAAAGTCCAATGAATGCACGCGGTTTCAGTTTGAGCACTTTCCCTGGATTTTCGTCTGCATGATCATTCAAACACAAATTTCTGCGAGATGTGGAGTCCTGCCACTGGAATTATCAAACTTATTTCTTCAAGAGAGGAAAGACCTGTCAGGATCGGGTTTCAAAACTTGGGGTGAGAATCCATATATTTGTCCATCCGGACCTCAAGATGCTGATTAGAGGATGTCCGTGTTGTCTGGATTGCGGGTGTGATAAGCGTGAATCTGCTGAAAGCATCCAAGCGATCCTATGCTCACGGAGGGCCAAGGGAGCTCGAGGGGTTCGAGACAGATCTGCTGGTCAGGCCTTTCCCACGGTAGCCCAAAACGTTTCGTTGGTCACTTGAGATACGAGCTTCGTCTTATCTGCGACTATCAAAACATTTTCACCAGTTTGTCCGGACCAATAGATCACAAAGATGTGAACAGTAGTGACTGTTCATGTCGCGTTGTTTTGGTTTGAAAGGAATTTCAGAATTTAGTGAAGATTCTTTTTTCGAAAAACACTCTTTTCATCTTTACAGAAATGAAACGCCCATGCAAATTCCAGAAGTATTCACATCATTTTTACCCCTGTTGCTGAGATCTGGAAATTCAGCAGAATGTCCACTTGCTGCAGATGTTTACCGACACCCAATCTGTGTAAGTTTAGAAACTGAGCCCTGTTCCACAGGACAGGACGGATCCTGTGGAGATCTTTGTTGTTGGAGACAAGGTGCTGTTGACTTTCCCAAGTTCTAAAACTGGATCTGGAGGTCACGTCCAGTGGCCAGACCGCAATGACAGAAGCACAGAAAAGAAAACACATCCAACAGGACGTGACTCCCGAACCCGTCTTTCAACTGACAGGCAGCTTCAGAGTCTCATCTTTCACAAAAATCAGGAACACAACCGAGGCCGCGGTGCTAATTCTTTGTGGTCTGTGTCATTATGACCGGTCGGCACGCATGATTCACATCGGCGGGACGGACGCAGCGGCGTCGCGGCGGAACTGCGCCGCCCGACCGCACCGCCGCCTCCCGATCGACGGGATCGAACAGAGCTCGTTATCAGCCCCGCGACATCGGAACACATCTTACACAGCTCAGTTCGGATTACACAGCGCAAACATCTCGAATGGCACATAATGAATCAGCCTGTTAATAGCACAGCCGTCCTAAAACAATCATCCCACGAGATGAGTATCACTTGAAGCTTTTCATTCCTTTGTGTTTCGTGCCTCAAGAGAAAAGGCTCACTTGATTGCAAAATTGCAACGCATGTTGGGCATGTTGATGATATTGCACCAGATTCAGGACGCTGAACCTTTTTTCTTTTTGTGTGACAATTTTTTGCCCAAAATGAGAAATGAGAAAATTCCATTTCTGCAAAATGCAATTCAATGGGCGACAAGAAACTCAAATGAAGAATTGCACAGACAAAACAGTTCACAGTTCATTTCCTTTTGAGAAGTCTGTGGTGGTTTGACTCTTGGAACGCTAGATGCACATTCAGTAATCAGTTCAGTGATCTAAAAATATTCATTTATGTGTCTGTAGAATGCGACAGGAGCGAGGGGCAGGAAACATTTTGCTGATATCCGAGATAAGTCGAGGCAAACAGCCAGAGAATGTCAGACTCGGTCAAGCTGCCTTAAATAATTGAAATAAAATTGATAAAACATTTGAGATGATTGACCGAGGTGACCAAAGATCAGCTGTCTTGTGGGCCGGTTGAAATGATATCGCAATGGATGTCGACGTCTCTCATTTCCTGACGAACTTCAGTGTCCTCAAAATAAGCAGAGTCAAGATTTGCAGACAAAAGGACATCCAGCCAAGTTGCGCAGAGCACGGTGCAGAGCAAAAAGTAGAAAGGAGGTGTGAAAGTTTCACCATTTGACAGAACACATTTGTCGCAGAATCGACAAAATGGAATGAGAACATAAGGAAAATCAAGAGGCCAAAGTAATTGTGCTCACACTTCCTGGACAATTGTCGCCATCATGCACAATCTTTTGATCATCCTGTGCCAAATAACCAACCAGAGCTGGTTGCTCTGATGTCTAAGCACTCAAGAAATCTTTCTGCCAAAGTTTAGACTTGTTTTGCTGTAAACAAATCCTACTTACCTCCAATTGAAAAGTTATCATGTACACCGCCTGAGCGCAATTCTACGATTACATCATGGGATCCTGTTCTTCACATTTTGCGCATTTCCGAGAAACCCACATCGCTTGAGGTGCCGTAGGATGCGCAGGAAGAAAGACGAGGCGCCGCGGCGAGGTTCGCGGCGGCAGTTGCGGCGAGTCGCCGGAAGCGACGGCGGGCGCGCCTTCCGCCTCCGCCCCGGGCCCCGAGCGCTGCCGCTCACACGCACCTTCGATCGCACACACACAAAGCTGGACGCTGCATGCAAGAGCTTTCCAGACACGCAAACAGTGTCTTCACAAGTCGTCTAGATTTACAAGATAAACGGAATAATTGGACCAGGTAGACATTCAAACAGTGTCATCATCTCATGAAATTGTTCTATTTTGTTGCTGTGAAGAAGTTTAATTAGAGTTTTCAAATTTCAATTTCATCCACATTGTTGCTGGAGACAGTCAAGAAATGAAATAGAAAAGAAAGATTCTGAGATGACGAGGATTGTCATACATCGCCCGTGGAGGGAACTCTAGCCTTGTAAGGGAATCCGAAGCTGATTCATGCTGTTTGCTCGGAGGCGGTGCGGCAGCGAAGCGGGCGCATGTTGAGCAGACAGGTTGAAGAGACCCCCGTCACTGCCTGCTTGAAGCTGTCACTTCAACTCAGTCCGCACCGTGCCTACCTCAAGCACCCGTCCTCTCTAATGTCTCTCCATTGAACCAATGCTATGAAAGAAACGCACAAGAGATTAACAACCCGAAAAGTCTTCAAACAATCTCTTCCCCGAAAGCAGAAATGGGAAGAAAGATTTTTTTGCCAATCAGATAGAGATCGTCAGTAAAGCCGCATTATCTCGAGGACAAGGATCCATTTGTCTTTGGGAAGCTCTTTGGCAGTTTATCTACAGACATTCCAGTCGAGAAATGTTGATGAATGTGACACCCTAGAAACATGTCAACACAATGCATGTGATTTTTAATCAAGATCTGATGGGTGCACTGGCAAATTCGTCTTCCATGACAGTTTACCAATGTGTTGAGGGAATTCTATTCCATTTTCGCGCACATGGCAGAGCTGTATCATGACCTGCTTGGATCAACAGCATGATGAAAGAGAAAATTAAATTCGATTCTTCCACTTTGCACTTGAACCGTCTGATTTGAATCTGTACCGAACTCCCTGCTCAAACTCAGAAGAGTATTGCAAACGATCTGTAATCTGTGTGATGTGACTCAAAGAGAAATTGTTGGGTCGAAGCCGTCAATCAGAAGACCATCGATGATAGCAATGGAATACAGCTCGGGAAAATAAAATGCTTGTCAAAAACACACTTGTGGGGAGTCTACCAGCGAAAGGGACGCAGCTGTTCTCGAGTACTGAAGCTCATCAGAATGACTCCTGCAAAACTATAAAAGTCACAGCACAAAACCGTCAATGGCAGTTCACCTGTCAACCTGCAGATGCTCGTGTGCACGCTCGATTCCAAAGGTGCTGCAAGCAGGTAATTTTAATGGTTTAATAACACAATTAAGCCTCATTGTAAAGGAAGACAATCTCCCTTTGAGCCCAGTCATGTCAAACTCGAATGGCCCAACCGAGCAGCTCAAAGCAGCATGCCATATTTCGTGATCCCCGCATAATAGCTACATTATTCACCTTTTTCGTCCATGTATCAAAAAGTATTTGGATCCCAAACAATAGTTTTAGGTTTCAGGTCAGATCGTATATCAAACCGTTGCAAGGTAATTGCGGGAAATGGTCTTGCAACGAAGGGAGCAAGCAGCCTTGTCTTGTCTTCGCACTGTAACAAAACTGCAACATGTATGTCCAGGGAATGTTCTGTCCACCAAAGCCCTTGCCGGCGTCTCGATACCAAATACCAAATCAGATCATTTTCAAACCAACCGATCAGGCGCCATGAATGCTGGACAATGTTTCTCAAAGACTTAAAATTCGTCAGAAATGGCAATGTACTGGGGGACGTGTGGCTCAACCTTAAAATCATAATGTTGGAGTCGATTAACAATCTTGTGCGCTTTATCAACAAGTTTTTTTTGCGAACAAATTGTCCACGTTTGCGAGTTCAAGACCCCATCCACCAAAAACATCACGGGAAATTCAAATCGGCTCTTTTGAAACTGCGCGACTCATTTTATTGGTTTCTCCGCGGGACTGCTGTTCACATATTGGACGGCAGATGTACTCTTCATATGTAATCAGCCTTTCAAGCCCGGAAAGCCCACAAAGCTGATCACCTCTGTCGTTGATGTCCATGTCCCGCTATGAATATTCAGGGGAAGTATTTTTTCCCAAAGGAAAGGTGTGCGAGAATTCACTGTCTGTCGTCTGTCTTCTCGTCTGTCCACCTGCTTGAAAGTAAGTGGCGTCTCGTTGGGTCGTTATGCAGAAAAAAAAGCACGAGTTTGGATCTGTTCCTTCTTCGCGGTATTTTCTTGAAAACCACAGAAGCTCATCTGTGTGCGCGTCCAACGATTTCAAAGACTGACACACCCTGTGTCTCTGATATATGTAAATGTACTGTTTACTTTAGCCACTGTTTCAGCAGGCTTTTAAAAGCTTATATGAAATTAAAATGAGACAAGTCACGAATTAGAGAGAAGCAACGGTAATGTAGGTGTCAATATTTAGCCGATTAATATTCACCAGACGACGAAATTAGGGGATTATATCCTGGAATCAACTGCCAACCGTGTTGCTGAGTAAACCACTCCGATGTGCGTTGTCTTAGCTGTGTCACCACGGTGACGCGTGAGCCAAAGCCAGTTTGAATCCGACAGAAGTTGTGAGGAAAATGGGGGAAAGAAAAAAGCGGTGAGATAGCCCCCTTTCCTCTGATGTGTCATCACCGTGTTCTGGATCGGCAACGAAGACGATGGAGAGCGCAGATTTGTGATGCCACGTGGAACCGTTTCCTCCTTTTTGTCGGGGTTTTGCTGGTGATGAGTCGAGCAACGCAACATCGTTTGGGCTAAAACCCCATAAAACTTATTGCTGGGATGAGAACTGAGATATGATTAGCTCAAGAAGGGGACATAAGTCTCGGGCCGGGGGACAGAGATCTGAAGGTATCGGCTGTCTCTGGCCTGCTGAGCCGTCGACTTGTGAGACCCGAGCGCGGGCAGATAGACGGGGGATTTGCAGACAAGCAGCGGGTTGCACACAATATCCAGGAGGCGCATCCAGATAGGAGAAAACTGAGCCAGTTGAGCCATCGGAGATTCACCAAAAATTTGCAGAATGTAGCCTGCAAGTTCTGGTCTCGAGGTCTCGAAGTTTGCGCTCTAGCTCGGTTTTGCACGATTCTGCAAAGATTTTGATCTTTTTTTCTCTCTTTCGTTTGAGAGTAAGCCGCCACGTGAGTCTTGCAGCCATGTTCTCTGCGATACAGGACGCAGAGGTCGCGAAGCTGCGTGGTCCCCGCTTTGTAGTGCGAAGTTGGAGGGGCGCGCGGGGGGAGGGAGCCCGGGCGCTCCTCTGCGCGCTCACTCCCGAGCGGCGGAAGAGTCTCCCTGTGCGGGCCGCGCCGCCGCGCTCCCCGCTCCCGGAGCACCCTCACTCAATTAACTCCCTGCCCGTTCTCTCAATATTGGTGCAAGCCACGGATTCCTCCAATTCTTCACCATCATCAGATGCAGCCGAAAGCTTCTGTCATTCACTTTGTAACATTTTGTTCATGACTTGCTTCATTTTCCCTCCCCTGAAGCGATCACCTCCTCCCAGCAGATCTGTCATAATTCACATGCCTGTCTGGTCCGACTTATATCATTTGCGGAGAACCTCTGCTCAGCCTCATAACTTGCCACCCTGCACGCCACAGGCTATGATCAGATGCTTCACGTACTTGATGCGTTTCAAGTAGGCATCAATCGGCAGGACATGAATGTAAATTTCTGCCACGAATTCAAGCCTCGGAGCTTTCATCGCTCAGATATGACAGCTCGCTTGACCTTTGGTAAACTTATTGGAGATTTTTATCATTGCTCATCCGCAGCGGGCTGTCCGCATATCGAGGTATATCGGGAAACATTCAATTAGCGATCGGTCCCTCCTCCTCAAACTCTCATTTACAAGTGCATTTCTACGATTTCTAACTGGCGGGAATCAGGTGCATCTGGTGCTTCTCTGACTTTCATCCACAAGCTGCTGGAAAACGATCTTATCTCCTCTCGCCGCAGACCCATTTAATTTCCCCCAAATCTGCCAGAAATTGACTGGGAATTAGTTGATCTGTGCTTGTCGTTGGTTCGTCCAGACCACCGGCTGACCCAAACAGATGAGCAAGAATCACCCAGGTTTTATCAAAAATGCAACCTGTGTCAGGGTGTGCAGCTGAATGAAAGAGTGTTTGCGTTTTTCAGATGTCATTCGGGCAAGTTTAGAGTTGTATATTTGTGATGACCGAGTTCAGGCTGCATGTGGCGAATTCTGCCACGGTGTCACTGATACAACCTAAAAGCGCAGATAGCCGACATTTCTCATTCCATGTTCCTCAACGTGCTGAAGAAAGACGCCCAACGGCCTCTTGCCACTCCGTGGGCACCCGACTGGCCTGCAGTCCTCTTTATTACATTGCAATTAAATTTGTGTAAGAGATCCCAACTGGCAGAAAATGAACTTAGCGAGAGGCTTATTTAGCGAAGACATATCGCTTTCAAGGAGTGGAGGGCGGGAGCGGGGCAGGTAGCAGGAGGCGGCCGAGTTGGACTGGAGGCCCGGGGAGAAGCAGGGTGCCGCACGGAAGGGCTGTCCCCTCCTGAAGCCTTCCATCCACACGGGCTCATTTCAAGCAAGTTTGCCCAAAGCCTATCAGTTTCTTCCTTAGGTAAATCCCATCACTGATTTCAGTCTTCAGTTTAAACAGTATGGCATTACTTTAATTATGAAGCGAATGCTTTATTAACTAAGCCCAGCGACCGGCTGAAAAAGTAATTTGGTTTCCGTGGCACTGGGTGGATTTAGATTTCAGCAGCATCCTTTCGTTTCTAATTAACTCTGGGCTGTTGGGGTGCGTCATCTTTGCCTTCCCAGAGACACCCAATCCCTTTGCAGTAGTCACCTGCATCATCCCGACGTATCTATCAGGAGGATAAATAAGCTATTACCACCAACTTGTGCAACTCATTTCATTGGCGCTGAGTTTGCCCCTGGAATTACTCTTGACAAGTTTAAAACAAACAGAGTAACATAAACTTGAAAACGATATTTCACGAATCTGGTCTTGCACAACGCTGCGTTGAAGCGTTCTTCCAGATCAACTGAAAGGACCAAAGAAGCCTGAATGTTATGCGAATTCCTGAAGCCAGGTAAGCAAGACTGGGATATGGTGAAAGCTTTGCGTATGTAAATTGCAGCCATGTGACACGCAATTCACCAATAAAAAGACAGATTTAGAAGAACCATATGTCCCACAATCCAATCCTCTGTCCCAAGGTCCGTGGAAGTAATGAACAAAAATAGGTTCGCGCAAAACCACTGAATTCGAACTGGCTGTGTTGCGAGCCAATGTATGTTTTATAGTGTCTGTGTTCGTCCGAAATTTACGTTTGTTTTTGCTGCGCAAACGCTTGGTTTGGAGCAGCAAGTCAAAACACCAATTTCTGTGGAGATGGATGTTCGACTGCGACTCGGGTGGTCCGTCAGTGCGGCTCGTCCGATCAGCGAACAGCGTCGCTTCTGACGCAGATTCCAACTCGACTGAGCTGCAAATTTTACCTGCTAATTTTTCACATGTAGACATCTGGTGTGACACAGGTTTACCATGCGGTTGAAAAAAAAGCACTGAAAACGTGCACTGCGAAAAAAAAAACCTTCTCTCTCCGACATGGAGTCATCCTCGCGAACTGACAGGCATTTTTCGAGCCAAATGTCCAAGGACGCAGCGAGGCCACCCGCGCGTCGACAGATCAGAGGCTATCTACTCGGGGAGCGAAGCCCGTCATGACCGCCGTCCCGCGACCCCGAGGGGAAAATACATCTCCCCCTTGTCCAGCTTCCCTGCGTCAGAGGGACAATAAGCCATAATGCAGCTGTATTGATAAGTAATTGAAGCTGATGATGCATTGGTGGCAATATCGCTGTAATTTCATCTTGTTTGCTGATAACTTTTCACAAAGCCTCGGGCGCGATTGCATAAATTGTCGATTGATCTGACGCTGGAGCGCGCCCTGCGTCGCCCAGTTTCTGAGCTCGTCCGCTGGGATTCCGCTCGCCAGGCATCGTCACGGGCGTCACATTTCCGTTTTCGCTTCACGCACGAAGCCAACGATCACCAAATAATGAAGGTGTACAACATCAGGGTATTTGGAGTTTGAAAAGTTTCAAATTGTTCAACGCTAACAAGCCAATTAGAGAACTTCAGAAGTCCCAGTGGGATCACGAAAATGATTCGATGTCGAGGTTCAAAATATATTTTTTCTTGCTTTTCTTGAGCGCACTTTCTGAGAAGTTGTCTTTGGACTTAAGTGCATTCAAGAGTAAAGGCATAAATGATTGTGTCACTACCTTGTGCACGCAAGTGTACTGTTGCAACACAGACTACACAATGCGAGGCAACCTTGTAACCTATCTGTACAACATCTTGACTGCACAAACCAAGAATACATTCGCGCGAAATATCAAAGGTACAAACATATGTACCAGAGACACAAAACATGGCAAGATTCGGCGCACGGTGAACGTGCGCCTGCCATCCACTACGGTTTGCGGTGACTTTCGTAAAGACTGCAACGGTCGCAGAAGCTTCTGCATTTTTTCTGCAAAGAGAAGATAGCGCGGCGGTCTGTTTTCTATGTCTTGTGTCCAAGTGTGCCAAAATGTGAGTCTTGGCGTTTTCCGTCTGCAAAAAGCGTGCAGCTGTTTTTTCTGAATTGAAAAAATACCCGCAAAAGTCTGCTGTGTCTCACCTCAGAAAGTGCACCTTTGAGGTGAGAAATTGCACATACGAGATCTTGGGTCAAACCGAAAAATATCAGAAATCAAAACCAATATGTGCGCACTTGATACAGGAAAATACAAATATTAGAAAACTAACACACGCTGACCAGTGTAAACAAGTGAGCCAGGTCAGGGTGAAGAAGTATACAGTTGTATCACACCTGCTCGTATTTATTTTACATAGCCATAGAATATATTTATCTTGCATACAGCTTTGATTCTGCCCCTTGTTCATGAACACACCACACCCCACTTTGTGCACTCAGATTGGCAGGATGGAAATTTTCTCGATCTCCAACTGTTTTGCTCCGAGTTGCTGTGGCACAAAATGTTGATCCAGCCGTATTTGTGGTTCATTTCTTGACCGAAACAAAAGCAAGAATTGTACGAGCCGTATGTGCATTGAAGCATTCTTGAGCATTGTGAATGGCAACACAGAAAGATTCGCTGGATCCACGTGGAACTACACGTGCGTTTTAATGAGTTTGCAGGAGGAAACGCAGGGTCAACGATATTGTAGTTTTCCAGAAATAGGGCGCCAACTTATATGTCTGCTGGCTCGTGCACTGTCTGCACTGGATTTGAATTTTCGAAACCAAAATGGCCCGTGAACACAGCACAGAAATAGAAAAGGATCCACTTGTGCACTCAACAGGTTTCTTGTCACCGAGCTGCGATCTAAAAAGTGCGCATCAACAAGATAATATCCAGAAGAAGCTGCAGCTAATTTGCATTGCTTTGACCTGGTAATTGCATATCAATAGGATGCAAACGATGGAACTGGCATCAAAAGTGTCGTTCAACTCAGTAACCCCTGTCAATCAGCCTTTTGCCTGCAGGCTCAATTTGTGGGTCTTTAGTGTGATTAATTAGTGCAATGCAGCACTAATGCGGCTGCTTTCCTCAACGTCAATCTCAATCACATTTCTTCTGCTATTCTCCAGAAAAGTTATCACAGAGATTTCAAGTAACTCGTACATGGTGTCAGCATCTGAAATATCAAATAGGTTTCTGAGTACTTCTCAACTGCTGTCTCTATTTTCAAATCAACCACGTAATGTGAAACTGCCCTGACTTGTGTGTCGCAGAAATTCAAACGTGTGCAGCACAGTGAATTTTGCTGTTGTCTGTCGTTTGTGATGAACAGTGTGAACAGCTGAGTGATCGTTTTCCCATATCGACAGGAAAGCTTCCCCATTGAATTTTCGGTGGAAATCAGATACGAAAATGTCCTTCTGAATAAATGGTCAGGCCGGCTTTGTTCTCGCTTTTATGGAAAATCACACACTCCCAAAACAAAAAGAGGAGCTCTCTGAAAAATAATCTCTGCGCTTATTGATATTACTTGGTTTGCAGTGTGAACTGGAAGAGCGAATAACTACCATTAAGCAAACATTTCTGTCTATTTAGCATCGAGGGAGCGGACCCAATAATCGCCGAGTTGTATTCTTAGACATGAAACTATCGGCGATGAAATCGAGAGATTTCTGATATGCTATTGATTGCAATTTCGCGACATGCCTATTGGAGCTGAATCGGATCTGATATGTACAGCCTCGCTGAAGACTGCCGACGCAAATATCGGGATTCAATACCTTGGAGCCTCAAAGGAGACTCGACGCAGCAATTTGCTGATTCGTTCGCTGCGTCAAACACCCTCAGCAGCAACGGGCATTCGGGTTGATTGTCAGATTCTGTCTCCAAATCAAAATCGTTCTTTCCTCATACAGCACTAGTGCGATATTTGAGGGGCGTTTCTCGTTGATTACTTGAAAACTACTCAACTATCACACTTGTGCTGTATGACAGATATTTAACTCATCCTCACACACTA
>JAAUXT010082748.1_pt1 | contig 33322 bp, 33 predicted proteins | sample 7278171 | NCBI WGS metagenome assembly JAAUXT01 (sample SAMN14350112, study PRJNA611818) | marine sediment metagenome | isolation source: surface marine sediment (1.8m) | place: French Polynesia: Moorea | collected 2018-08
CAAATGTAGGTCACAGGAGATCGACACGCAATGAGATCGAGCATCCTTGACATGGTGGAGATGAACATCAGGTCAAGAGGAACAAGATCGCAAAAAAAAATTGCAATCGCTCGTACACTGTCCCAGGAATCGCAAAAAGAAACTTAGTTCCTGATGTTCCCTCGTATAAACCTTTTTTTCCTGTGTTCAGACATTTAACTCTGTTTGTCAGCTCAACTCATTTAGTTCTCATCGCGGCTGAGAAGTTCAGCTGAAATGTGCAAAACTCTTCAGTTGCGCCGAACAGGCGGTGACATGGAGCAGTGGGCTTTTACAAATTGAACTGTAACCGCAAAGAGCAACAGATAATCGGATGCGTCCGACGCCTGACATACCACACGGTACCTCCCGACGCTCCACACACGACTTACAAAAACTCGTCAAATTACCAAATATGCCACAAGTGGATTGTAGCCATTCCTCTCGATTGCCATGATGTACAAGGTTGTGGAGATATCACCCCTTGTAATGCTCACAATGCGAAAGAAATTACCTCGGTTTGCTGCACCGCTTTCTGCGCTATTCCGTGCATGCAATGTCGACTATGGGAAGAGTGATAGCTCACTCCAAAAGACTGCAGAATCTGTGTGGAGATAGCGCGAGTTCTGGTTCCAAAACGTGTCTGGTTGGTGTTTTTCTGAGGTTTGTTGGTTTTTGGGAGAGACAACCGAAAAGTTTGTGGAACTTTTTGCAAAACAAAATGCATCTGTCTACACCCGCACACACCAAGCAAAATTCCTTTTCGTTTCGTTGCACAAGAACTGTACACCAGCAAATTTGCTTTTCTTCTGGAGTCGTTCGTACAAACCTGAGTGCGCCTCTCTTTCTTTCTTTCTTTCTTTCTTTCTTTCTTTCTTTCTTTCTTTCTTTCTTTCTTTTTTTTTTCTCTCTCTCTCTCTCTCTCTCTCTCTCTCTCTCTCTCTCTCGCTCTCTTTCTCTCTCTCGTGTGTTTCCTGTGTGCTATCTGTCTGCCTCTCTGCCTGTTTGCACGTCTGCCTGTCTGTCTGTCATTTGCAGACAAAAACGGGTGGTCAAAAACCTTGGGATCCACGAAATCGTTCAGACTGCCAGACACCTTCTTGGAAATAAAGCAGCGACCAATCGCCACAGATTCGCCACGCTCGAGCATAAATCATCAGTGCTCTTCGTAACCTCACTCACACAATTTGGGTCTGTTTGTTTTGTAAACCCAATGAGATCGGCCACTTTGAACGTGACCGAGGATTCAACAAAGCGTTCGTATCAACCTTGGACAAAATTGACACTTGGTTGGGATGTAATGACTGATTACGGACAGATGGTTCCCGATTTGCCCTTTGGTGCTAAAATCTGAAGCTGTGGAAATTCGTACAGTTGTGTGGTTCTTCAATATGATTTCATGCGGCATATGAAAATAATAACCTTCATATCAAACGCTGACAGACACAAGAAGGCCACCCAAGCTTCAAAGTCAGAACATAACTTTTATGAAATGATATGATATGGGCAAGCGTGCTAAAGGTTACACCTTTTCACCGCGGACAACTTGATCTTGTCTGGCAATAATTTGTCAGCAAAAATTGAACGCAGACCGTAGCTGCAGGTTCGGTTGCAAGACCAGACAGGGCTCAGCGTCTGCGCTTGACCAAACCGCACGGTCAGTTCACCTATTTCTCTCTGAAACAATATTTTCTTTCCTGCTGGACACTTCTATTGTTTGTGGATTCAGAAAACACGCTCGTGTTCGTGTGGCCAAGCGCTTGTTGTGGTCGGTCTACTGGGAAGCATGATGTAAATTTTATTGCAAAAGTCAAATTCCGGTTATCATCCAAACCGTAGGTGCCCAAAAAAAAAGTGTGGAAAACTTTGACTTGACACATTTCCACTGAAAATCCACTTGACAGCGTCTCGCATCGCTGTCATGATCAGGATTTATCTCTCAGGAAGTCCGACATGCTGTTACGCGGCGGGGATTGTTGATTGTGACAGGTCTTGAAATTCGGAAGCTGCTCAGTAGATTCTGCTGTCAGTGTGGTCACTGTAGATCAGGATCATGTTACCAGCGCCACGCGTCTGAGGAGGCGCATGCAACACATTTCTGGACGTGATATACTGGATTAAAACTGAGTCACCGCAGGACTTCGGATCCAGCCACTGAACAAAAAGACTTCTTTTTAAAATATTTGACCACCTTCTCAACATTGTGAAGAAAAGCTGCAGATGCCCGTTGACCATCAGAAGAAAGATGGAAGTAATATGAGAGAAAGAAAGACACACAGAAAGAAAGATTCAAAACAACTGATTGAATTGTTTTCATTGTTTCAAGCGTGAAGAGTGAGAAAAATGACAGTTTACTTCTGAGACACCGTTCTTGCTGGTGTGCTGCATCTGAACTGTGTTGCTCTCGTACGTGCTGTGCTTCCGTGCCCAGTCCATGCATGCACGAGTGGAGACGCCTTTGCGGCTCAAGCAGGACAAGAACACCTGTGACCATGCTGCTTCTCCCAAGAAATGTTCCGAAGGACCTCCGCGATTGTATTTGTTGAAGTACCGAAAGCCGGGATTGGGGCATTTGTTTTATCATCAGGACAGGATACCGGGTGAACTTGAGTACAAAGAGGTGTATGTGATTCTCCCTTGTTTACCGAAGCACTGTTCTCTCCTGGGAGAGATATCTTGGTGACAAGATGAAGCAACGTCTTTGTTTAATTATAACTTGGAACAAATATGACAAAAATGATGTAATGTGGATTGTTTGGTGTAAACAATGGATTGGATGTGCACCAAGAATACCCTGTTGCAGGCTGAGTGGTTTACATGTTCGGTAAATGTTATTATCTGGTGGAATGTGGGTGAATCTGAGTTAACAGAAGGACGGTGCGCACGGAGCTGCAGTTTGCGCGCGAACAAGCGCTGCGATGCGCGAAGTTTGAGCAGCCCACCTGCAAATATCTAACTGGCAGAACAGTTTTTGTTGTGAATTTCTCTTGCTTGCCAACTGGTTTTGTGACGCAAGACCTTGCACAGTGCAAAGTGCTGAGAGCGGAGTCAGTTGGAGGACGACAAGATGTTTGTCGCAGAACGAAGGAACCCCGCACCAACCCTGCACTATTCGACTGTGAGGGCAGGTGTTCTCACATCGTGGATGGAAGGTCCGTTTGAGAAGATGACCCCACCCCGCTGTCACTTCTTGGAAGCAACAAAATTTCTTCCAACTGTCTTTTAAAACTTCAGGCAAAATGATACAAATTTGTTTGCAACGTTTAATAAATCAAATAATCACAGAAACTCCGGGATATCTCAGTATTTGAAACCCTCAATTTCCAGATGAAACAGGCAATCATCGAGTCCAATTTTTACATCAGAAGACTCAGTTGCAAAGGTTTACTGCAATGTGATGAACCTCCGCAGGAGGATCCGAGCAGAGGGGAAGCAAAATGAAGTGTCAGAATCAATGCCATCAATTTTGTCACTTTTTGCGAACAAGGTGGATACGAGTTTATTTTAGTATTTATATCAAACTGTGGATACATTATAAATCACGGTTGATTACTTGGTTGGAAGGGGCTAAAGGGTAAACCCCTGCAGGGATCAGTGATGAGTGCATATCTTCGGTGAAATATTGACTCCACAGTCTGACAGCAGTATCCAGATTTGGCGAACTCATGGAGAGCGCACTGCACCAACACCGCAATGTTGCTGAAGATCAACTTTGTTGTGCTGTACGTACGTGTGTTGTCCTCCAAAAATACGGCGCAGCCTTTGCAATCAGTTGTTCTATTTCAATTTTCCTGGGACTAATGACGCTGTAAACTACACGAGTGTTACAATTGTTATCAGTGCGGCGAGCGGTTCGGGTTTCTGCTGAAGACGACCGCGGCTGCAGCGGAGGCAGCTGCCGCGTCAGCGAGCTCCCTGTGTCCAATTTATCACCTGATGCCGGGCAACCGCCAGCCTTTCATCATCTCTACATCTCAAAGAACACTATCTCCAGTTGCAGGCAGAATCATGGTTTTCGTACCCTCTATAAAAAACAGAAATGAAGTGTGAAAATATTGAATCCAAACAAAAATGGCTTCTGAATCGAACACAAGTGAGTCTCAAGTGGAAAACTTTTTCATTTTGCACGAACAAAGTCTTCAGAAATGATTCGTAGCAGGTTTCGCTTGTGCGATTCACATCAGCGGCCAATACACAAGACCACACCAGTGTGGCGGGTTTTTTTGCAAGAACCATTGTGTACTTGAGTCAAGTTTGACATTTCTACACACGCTTGCCGGGAAGCAGCATTGACCAAATAGTTCTGGTCACTTTTGTGGCGAGGGTTATCATAAGAATGCTTATCAGCGGTGGAAGGAACTCGTTCCACGCGTGCAATGCAGCTATTGTCTGAAACACACAAGTATGGCTCCAGGAAGAAACTCCTTTCTTCAGAGGTTTCTCAGCAAACATCAACTGAAATCTCTGAACACACGAAGGAGTTCGTGTCCAAAGTTTGTGTTGTGCAGTGTGTCACAATCATAAGAACTGAACAACGCTCGCAAATCACAATATCTGTCGTTCATATTCTTAATAAACATTCTCGCCCTCGCAACAATAACGCTAATAGGTAGCCACCTCCATTGCCTGCATAGTGTTCGATGGTTATGACTCGGAAAATATGGCAAAATGCTGCAATATGTTGCGTAGGAATTGCCAGATATGTCAGGCTCTGAGGATCTTCCATTGCCTACGCGTGCCTTGAAATCTCGCTTGTCATAGGTTGCAGCTTAATCAGTAGATAGTACACAAGGCGTACAATTCTCCGGATTTCACTCGGCGTTTGCAGCATAGCTTTTACCAATGGCAATTATATAGGTTTGTTTTCTCCTCACACTTTACCTCTGTCTGAGTTCGTTTCTGAGCTCCGTTGTGAGGCGCAAAATCTTAGAAAAGCGCAACGACCTCATTCTCGCGCACTGTCGCGTTGATAGTTGTTTGGCAGATTTCTGAAATCCTGCTCCTCCTGTTCTGCCGCAAAACGCAGGAGGACGACGCAACGACGGGGGCTGAAAAAACTTGTACTGCCTGTCTTCATAGCACTGCATCTTTTTCAGGAACATTTGGTTCAAACCAAACACGATCGCACAAAATCTGAGTACGAGGATTGCTGAGCAGCAAAAGACACAGTCCATTAGCATCAGTAATAACCAGCCTATCTTCAGAGATACGACATAAACCGGTGGAGACTGAAAAGGTCATCAGCGAAATGACTGAAATGATAGATGATTGCCGAGAAAAATGAAAAGGTGAAATGTTATGGAGGAGGGGTCTGCATAGTGAGGAATCCTGTGCCAGATTTGTATTTTGGGTTGATCTTTATTTGCACATATCTAAATTAAATGTTTCTCTGCTTCGTTTCCTCCCTCTTTTCCCTGCACAAAGTGAAATTGAAACACTCAGTTTTTCTCCTTGTGTGTGTGTGTGTGTGTGTGTGTGTGTGTGTGTGTGTGTGTTTTAAAGCTGAAAAGGTATCAACAATTCTTATTTCTTGTCAAGTTCAAGTGACTTGCGAATCTTGTATAGTTGCAAAGGAAAAAATGGATGGAGAGGGAACGGCAAACGAGCGAGGCACCTGCGAGCGAGCGAGCGAGCGAGCGAGCGAGGGAGGCAGTACGGCCGAGGCGGCCTCTCTACCTGAGCCGAGCGCAGCGGGAGGTGGGCCGCCTTTGATGATGACAGTTTCAGCAAAAATTATGCAAACAAATGGCCAACACAAGGGGTGTCAATAACTCTTGTTGATGGAGATGGATCTTACATTTCACGAGCTGGCCCTTACCCACCTCAAGCTCTTGAAACCTGTATCTCCTCTATTTTGAGAATGTGTACACATGAAGTCCGAGGTAAGAAAGGCCATTTCCAAGGGTCTGGAGAGCTATGCACACGGAGTAAATGAACAACAACAAGAATCTAGAAAATGGCAAGAAACCTTGTTTCTTGTTACTCTCAAAACTTGCAAGATAAACGATCACCAAGCTGAATGCTGCAGACGGGAAAACAACCAGCCCGGCGAGAATCATTAAATGCTTCGTCTGCGCTGACTCTGCTCAGTTGAGCATTTTTCTTTTCGCCACGGAAATTATCAGTGGTTTTGAAGAACAATATATTGTTTCTTTTGTGCATCAATATGTTCCAAAAAGTTAATCTCCCCTCCCCCGGAACGGGCATCATACCTTCCACACCGATGGCCCCACTCCCCCTTTGTTGGGTGAATATTTCTGTCGAAATTTGACCGACAATGCCGCGAAACGTGCGAACCGTCCAGAATCATGTATCATTGATCCACCAGCGAGATTTTGGTAGTTGCGTGTGTCACCAACATTTCGCCATGCAGAAGGGCAAATCTTCCCCGAACATCACGTGAGACTTTTTCGCAAAATACATGTATTTATTTTCAACAGTATGTACAAGCCACGAAGCAAACATACACAATTTTCTTTTCTCGTGTTTGCGCACTCGTTCTGTGTTTTTCTGCACTGTCCTGCTTGATAACAAGAACTTCACTTCTTCTGGGCGAACGAGAGTCCAATCTCGTCTTCAAATTGGACTCCTGTACCCAATTTTCAGAGCATAACGTCACTTCGCAAAACAAAGAACATTTATTTACATTCAAAGCACCATTTATATATTTTCATAAATTAGTTGCCAGGTGTGTACAAATGCTACATAGTGGACCAGAACGTTTTCTTTTTCAGACAGCATGCTCACGCCCGTTCTCCGCAGACCAACAGTTGAGGACACTGGATGTACACAGAACTACCAAAGAAGCCTTGTAGAGGATCACCGCGGTCGAGCCATGTCCAGTTGCTGACCAAGTCCAACCATTGCACTTTCTGTCTGTGTTGTTTTGTTTATTATTTTCCGAGCTGCGCTTGGTGTGTTCAGAACACAAAGTTTTCAGTTTCAGAACCAGTACGGGTCGGGCCGTACGTCTTTCCCGCTCACCTCCACCGCCATTGCACTAGGAACGTCAATACCACCTGCAAGCAAAGAAAAAAATGTCCTTGAAGATCGCAGCACAAAGAGAAGACAATGCGTCGCCCGTTTCTTCAGAAATCACCTTTGCTTTTTGTCCTCTTGAATGAGGCTCACCAGCTTCGCACAAGAAGGAGAACCCGAGAGCGCACAATTTAGTGGGCCGCCACGACCTTTCCTGCATCTGTTGTTTTGTTAGACGTTGCTTAAAGATTAGTTTTCACATGCCAGAGATATTCTGTGGCCATTAGCAATAATAGATGAAGCTAACTTTCTTGAAAATCAATAATTAACATTTCGGAAACCACTTTGGATTTGGTGGAACACAAACACAATCTTTACTTGCGGTGTTGATTTGCTTTTCTCACATAGCGAGCTCATTTGAATTTAAGTATCTGTGTAAAGATTCCAATTTTGTTCGTATGGGCTCTGGCAAGGCTGGGACAGTTCGAGTTGTGCGAGAACACACCTCGTGAGGGGTTCCTCTTTTGGAAGGCAGGAGGATGTGTTCCGTTTGCACTTTTTCAAACAAAGTGGGATGAAACCCAAGACTCTTTCTCAGTCTAACTCAGCAGACCTGGCGTCCGGGTACCTGCCCGGTGCGAAAAAATGAGGGGAGACTGGTCCAGAGCAGCCCGTTTAATCTATCAGTCTTCCCTTGGAAGGAAATTGATATTGGCTTCATATTAATTTCGCTGGTGAAAGTAATAAAGCAGTGGATGGGTTGGTTGGCGGTTCTCCTTTGTCAGCGGTAATCATAAATCAGGTTGCCCGGATGCAGGAATGTCTGCCACTATTCACCGAAATTCTGATTCCAATTACGGTCATTTGCAGGGAGGTTGCCATCCCTCATAGGCTTTTACACTTTACAGCAGCTTTTCATTATTATCTACCTCCAAGAGATTGTCCGACAAGCAATTAATCCTCCTGTCTTCCTTTGCTATTTATTTCCGCACCCATCGGCAGGATAAAGAGTGGTGAATGGCAATGAATGCAGTTGCACAACACCCGGTATAATTGAAGATTAATTTGATGGCTGAGTCTGCTGCAGGGAAGTAGAGCCTTCCAAATTTCCTTCCGACCCGGACTTTTAAGTTTTTGTTCAGCTTGATGGACAATTGTTTTCGAAGAAAGTTCATCCCCCCTCATGCAAGAAACGAGGAATTGGGCTTTGACGTTTCGGAAAAGTGAACGGTGTTTCATACAAGGAGAAACTCTCAACGCAAAGTTACGAAATGTGAGAGAAACACATTGTACGTACATACCCAGAAGGAAATCATACAAATTGCAAAGAGGATGAAATAATAATGAAGTCGCCAGTGTCTTTGGCATTGGAATACGTACTTACCACCGGTGAGCGAGGCTGCGGAGTGGAGGTGGGAGGCTGTATCAGGGTGGGCGGTGGGCGCACTCAGGGCCGAGTGGGACAAGTCGCTCGATGGATGATACCGGCTGCTCCAACTGTCCGCTGCCGAGTGCTTACCCAACTCACACTGGCCTGTCAGCCTGCCTGTCGTTGGCAACAGGCTACCGTAGTGGGACTGGAAGCGGCTGCCGCTGGCGGCGGCCATGGAGGAGTAGGCGAGGGCGTCGTGCATGCTGTGGTGCGCGCTGTACGTGTGCGCAGCCGTCTGCGCGGACAGCGGGTACCGCCACGGGTCCTGCGCCGCAAGCGCCGACGACATGCCGTGGAAGCTGGACGCCGCCATGTAGGGGTCGGTGGAGGCGTGGAGGCTGCCGAAGTCGGTGTGCACCGCCGGAGGAGGCTGGTAGTTGCTGTTCCAGAAAGACAGAGGAAAGTTTCGCGACGCCATCGGAGTCGAGTTGTCTGAAAAGGGTGGAGGAAACTGCTGTTGAAAACAAACTGTCCGTGGGGAATTTTCCTTTGCGCCTGGCGTGCGTTGGCAAGACACAAGTTGACTGAAGTGTGGGAGACCAACTTGTGGAACTGGTTATCAGTACAGTTTTGCGCTCAGCGACTGACTTTCAAATTTTCTTCTGGACATTGTACAGACCGAAATACTGTAAATGACAAGTCAGGACAGGCATTGCACAGAGTGGAGCAGCGCATATCATTGTGATCGTGGCCGCGTCATTTCATTGGTGTGAGAATTTCAGTTAGTCCTGCAGTGACCTCAATCCAAAAACTTAAAGTTTCCACATCATACAGAAAATCCATTTTATTTGGTTGGTTGCTGTTCAGATAGCAAAAGCTCAAAGAAATATTTTGCGTGTATTTGGGTGGCAAGAATAGGTTGAAAGATCTGCGTGCGTCAGAGATAGCGCCTGCGTAACCAACGCACCTATGATGCGATATCAAAACATGTCTATTTCCTTTAATGTTTTGTCTCCATTGTAGGAAAACAAAAGAATCTTGAAAACGCACATCACAGATTATTACTTCATGCCAGTAATCTGAAATACTCTCACAAGAAACCACCCGGATTGCATTCCTGCACAGATGTCTGCAATTTATCTAACAGAGCCATTGCAAAATACACTGACAAATCTGTTATGCGTCTGAAATCGGTATCAAACCAATATTTTGATATTTTTCCACCTTGGGGATCCTGGTCTGCTTTTGTGCAGCTTCACCCGCCAGAAATGATGATACAGCCTGTCATTTTGATAAAACTCAGTTGGACACCTCTGGATTTTTTTGATATTGGGGTTACAGCACTTTCTTCCTGTGGGTATGTCATCTGGGCCCAAAGAGGCCGCCAATGCAACGTTTTCTCGGTCGTGTCTGTCTGCTTGTCAGTTGAAAACCACTGAAGCACAGACCACTCCACTTCGGTCTGCATTTTCATTTGGGCGCCAAGAAAACATGATTTGGGGAGTTTGTTTCGTTGGTTCCGAGGTTGTCTTGACCCACGAAGATTGATACAAACGCACCAAGCGATGCCCTTTTTCTTGTTAAATAAACCTTGGGTTTCAAAGTTCCCAAATGTTGCTCTGAAACGTAGCCTCAGGGCCATCGTGTTGGTTCACTCTATCAATACAATTATTTTATTTGGACAGTAAACACGCGGGACTCGCTCACTTTGCCATTTGGACTGTGTACTCAGCAGATTTAAGCAAGTATTGCCCGAGGGATCAATGTAACGTGTGATGCACTTTTGTCTAAGCTCCAACGTTTCGTTCGACGAGAACAATCTGACAGATTCGCACCCAAGGAGTCCACCTCGAACATCTGAGGTCCACCTCAAGAGATATTCGTGCACAAGTTTGTAGTGCAACATCTGCCAATGTCACAAAACTTACAATTGTCATAACGCGCGACGTTTGACGGAAGGTACTGAGTTCAGGAAAAATTGCAGCGTGATGAGGATTTCTTCGCTCTGTGGAACTTATCTCGGACCCCCATCCGCCGGGAGTCTGCTTGCAGAACATGTATCGATAAGACCCAGTAACGTGATACACAGCACCTTCAAAATATTTTGAAAGATGTTCGATAAATTAAAGTGAATCTTTGCCAAACACCACGATAATGTTACAGAGGTTAAATGTGTCATTCGGGCTTTTGTGTTCTCACCAGGGTCCAGATAAATCTCCTGAAAATTCGTAACTTGTTTTCTCTGCTGTATCTCCTCTGAAACAACTGTTCAGCTTCGTTGCTGGTGGTCTCACTTGCCGCAGAAGTCTTGCTTCGACAAAGTGCAAATTTATGGGAATTGAAGAGCACACGCAATCACAGTTTGAACCTCTAGATGTGTTACGCAAACATCCAGGTGTAATTTTTTCTTGTGCAGACCAGAAAAAAAATTATCAGTGCTGTGTTTGTTTGCTTCTGTGTGCGTAAATAAGATGTTCTCACGTTGCAACTTTGGCTTTGATTTTTGGTTTTCTTTTGCAATGAAAGCACTCAAGTCGGACGCAACAACTGCATCATCGTAATGATACGGGAAGGTTTTCGGGGTATAAAGTGATATATTCCAGACGGGAGAGCGAGGGGTAGATCAAAGCTGCTCTCGGGGAGCAGACGTCTCATCGCCGGGCCGCACCTGCCCGGCGAATCGCGCGCATTCTCGCCGCGCCTCGACGAGCGGGACACCCAGACAAGGGAGCTGCGTGCGGTGGCAGCGCTTCGGCCTGTTTACCCACGCAATACCCTTTATCCTTCGCGGAAATTCACCTTGTAGGAGATCAACATAACAAAGCTGGCATTCATATTTCACAACATACCTGGCCAATACCTGACCAGGATTGGACTTCAAGGAATCCTCTTTAATCTACGATTGCAAAAACTGTACACAAGCGATAGAGAGCTCCCTCTTTCAAATTCATTTTAATCCACGCTGCAGGGATCATTGACTCGGGCATGCCTTTGAAGCCTTCTTTTCCTGCAGTCGCGTTTCTGTCGTGTTTCCTGGCGTAGTTTCCGCGCGGTTCCCAAGGAGCGTCGCGCACAGCTTAATGACCCAGGATGAACTCGAATTATGGCACAACTATTTCCCTATTAAAATTATGATCACCAGCAGCTTTGATCTGAATGCACACTGGTGGGCTACACGTCTCCCAATATAAACATTCGCGCATCTATCTTGCTATCAAATGAAATGAGATCTGATCTCAGTCTTGTCGTGTGTATTCATCACAAAGACTTGGAACACACCTTCTTTCACCTTTGCTCCAGCAGTTATTACATTGCAAAGAGCTCCTTGTACGATTTTCTGCAAACTACTGAGAGGATTAAACAAGCTGTTGGCCTTCACTACTCGTTGCAGATTGTGTTCACCCTTTCAGCTTCAATCTGGGAACAGTGACCAAGAAAGAAAAGCCGCCGAATCTTTTCATAGAACGAGAAGAATATTTCTCGCGACGTTCTCGTGACGCACGACAGACCCGGCGCTCTTCGCTGTCAAAAGAACCCAAAGTGGAGCGACCACGGCGGCCCCAAGAATTTGAAAAATGTCTTGAACAAACCATTTCAAATTCTTTTTTGTGCACACAAAACAACAATGTCCTCCCACTTCTGGGCCACAGTTCAACACTTTGATACCCAAAACACAAATATGTGTATTTCTGTTCGAGACTGCAAATTCTAAATTTATTTGACTTCTAAATTCTGCGGCTTTGTGTCGTATTATTCCAGAACATTCCGCGAAGATACAGTTTCAAAATCGCCAGGAATTTCACATCAACACCTACATTCTTCTTTCACGGGTTCAAGCAAATTATGCGCAAAGGCATTGTTACGATATCCATCCCCTCTCTGATTTCCCAGTCATTGTTCTTCTGTGTCCACGGCATTGGTGTAAGATCAGAAGAGAAGTTGATCCACTGGCAAACAGACCACATACTTGGAGTTGCGGGGGCAAGGGGCGCGCGTGTGTGCGAATGGCTGCGGGCGGCGGATGAGCGGCGCTCGGCGGCCGGAGCGCGCGGAATGCGGCGCTGCCGGTGCACGCTCCCCTGCCCATCCATCCTCGCATCGCCGTACCTTCGACTCCCAACACCTTCTCAACTGTGATCGGTCTGAGCGTCTGTCACCAAAAGTTTTACGAGTGAAATCAATTTTCGGGTCTTTTTTGCTCGTTGAAAGGCATTGTGATGAGTTTGAGAGACCAATCAGGCACATCAGGGTGACTTTCTTGCAAGCCACTTTTCTTCATCTTTCTGAGTGGTTTGCCACAAATTCCTTTGGAGAGACAACTGAGAATTCACGTTCTTTCGGAAGACACTTGAAGCAAAGCTCGAACAGTGTCATTTTGTGCTTTCGTTTTTTGTCCAAGTAAAGACTTGGACCGCAGCACAAATTCTTTGTTGCATGGAACAGAAAGAGTTGCCCTTCACCCCATTGGTCCTGCCTACATCTGCGTGGCGATAGTTTTTTTGGCATCTCACGCATCTGTGAACACACGTTATGCCTGTAATTCCTGTTACACAATTCTCCGGTGAGTCGAATGGGGTGCCATATCAGCAATTTGAAAAGTGGAACGAAATGATGAGCTCAAAATATGAATTAGAAGTAATTAGTTAAATCAACACCACACCATGGCCCATACCAGAACATATTGCAAGCTGGCATCTCAAATTAATTTGACACGGAAGAGCGTTTCTGCCGTAATCACTTTCTCCTGAGACATGTTGCGCCAACCTGAGTCGCAAACCTGAGCGTTTGCTTCCTTTCACGATCAGTGCGCTTTGTGCAGAAAGGGAAGTTGTAAAATGCCGTTTTGTCAAAATTTCCTTTCAAGCAACCACCTGAGTGGGTGGGCACAGCAGTGAAAAGGTCTTGTGAATCGTGACGGAAAATTGTAACAACTTGTTGCTCCAGTTTGGGCGCGAATCCTTCTTATTGAGAGCTGGGATGTTTTCGAGACGCTCGGGTCATTAATTAGACGCAAGAGTCGACATGGTATATGTAGTAGCGAGCTATTTCAAGCATTCGGAAGATCCAGAACCTTTGATTTTGTGTACACCAAGAAGTGCCGCAACACGTGCCCATCAACCTCTGACTCTTCTTACCCACATATCCTCTCTCTTCTAATTAATTCTCAACTTCGCAGCCCCGGATTCACATCATGCAATTTTCTTTAATTACCAGGCCTGTTTCTGTTCGTCTCTGTTTTCCTGATTTGTGCGCACTTTGCCAAAGCCAAATTCTCTTTCAATTGCGGTGTTTGCCTGCAGTACGAGGCTGACGGCGGCTGATGACGAAGGGAAAGAAGGAACTCGTGCAGCCTTTCGACGTTTGACAACAGGATTTTGTTTGGATACAAATTGGAAATGCAACCGATCTGCGAAATCCCCATTCTGAGAAGAAGACCTTTGACGAAATTACCAGAATATCGTCGTTCAATTTTCTATCAGCAGCCCCATAAGTTAATTTTGGTGCGAACAATTAGAAAGCCACCCCCAATGCTGAGCATACTGGGATTTTCGGATCGTACAGCACAAAAGCAGATCGATGTGAGCAGAGAACAATTTTTGCATATATTTTCTCATGTGCATGAGTATCAAACAGCTCGTTTGGTCTTTTCTTCTTTCAATGGAACCCTCCCCCTTCCCATTCTATCACTTGTTGTGCGAAGTCCCTTTAGGGCGAAGCACCATGTGGTAGTGCAGTATATGGCAAGGTTGATGAAATGTCCCCTGCTCCCCCTCCCCCCAATTTTGCAAACGTATGTGCACATGAAGGTTCTCTGCTCTTATTTTGCTCTTATAAGCTTTCATTCCGACTTGCCTGCCTTGAGGACCCTCCTCCCAGAACACCAAAAAATTGCTCTTGGAAGCAGGACTTCAGAAAAGGGACATCAACAAATGCGCGCACAACCCCACCCTCCTGAGACGAGTCCGCAAGAAAAATAACACGCTGAAAAGAATAAATGGATTGCGTTCTGGATAACCCAAAATGGGCGTCGTACTTCAGTTGGGAACAATTCCGAGGAAGGAGAGACAATGAAGCGAAAGTGCAGAGAAAACAGCAGTTGACGGCGATCCTCATCGATGACGTGCAAATTCTTATCAATGTCATTTTCCTGTTCTCAAAAGATCTGATTTGATTGCTTTGAAAACGTTTTCCGTTGACAAGCAGAGGATTTGAAACCAAAACGTAAGGTTTTTGAATACGTGCGGCATTTGAAACATTCTCCAAATTTCATTACTTTTTGTCGTTTTGGAAAAGTCAGACCTGTTTTCGTCTGGAGTGTCTGCTTTGTTCGCACGGCCGCTGCAGAGGCGTGTGTACAAAATACTTTATGGGGTGAAATATGAATCAGATTTTGTGGCCAAACCGTAAAACTGGTCGAGGACAGATCATCCCTCGTGATGAAGCCGGATCCCCCGAAATCATGAATTTCCGACAACGACATCGTCTTGTGAGACTTCAAACAAAAGTCTCGTGTTGGCCTTTTCCCAGCGCGTACAAGTTGAATTTCTCTGAAAGAGTGGATTTCCTCCTGGGTCTCCAGGGATAATTTACACCGGATTAACAAATGTTGGCGGATCATCCGGCACAGATGGTACCAGTGTGACCTGCAGAACTGCCCAGTACACGTACACGCTTCACATAAAGCAAGGATATGATTGTTGTTGCCTGAACGAACGCTCTGATGAAGTTTGATAAGGATCGTGGGATTTCTTTGTCCCTGTCTACTGACCAGAAAACCAAGTGTCCAGGCGTACCCTTGAACATAGAATGCCAACTTTCTTTTCTTTGGACAGAATGACCGTTTATGATTTTGACCAGGACCTTCCCAAAATTCAAGCCACCAAAACAGACTCTGGTGTCTTGTCGGAAAAAAACCCCCCAGTGTGCCGTCAAACCTCTGCTGGTCCCATTCAACTCTCACCGTGGACGATCCAGGTGCGCCTGTCCTTCTCCTGTTCATCAACACCCCAAAGAGCACAGAAATGGTTTTCATCTGGCATAAAATAAGCTTGTCATTGCATGTGTAAATACACAACTTAATTGAGATAGCAGCGGCCCGGACACGGGCGGCGCGCTTCGGGGAGGCGCTGATAAGCAGCTCCGGGTCTGATGGACACGTCCAGCGGGCAAAACGTGTCAGCTTCGCGGGAGCGGCGCTCGCTGAGCGAACCCAGCAGCTTCCGCGAAGGGGAAAGATACGCTCCTGTTTGTCAGAACATAAATTAGCAGCATCCCTGCGTGCCCGATGCACAGATGCTAAGTGTAGCAGAAGCCCACAATATTTGAAGTGTACACCGAGCTGTGTAAACTATAATACATCACTGGTTGATTCTGCCTGTTGAGCTTTCGTAAAAACACAGGTGAGGATGAAGTTGCCGTAAATTGCAGGTTTGCTGCCGTGCGGGCTGCGCCTTGAGCGGTTGAAAATTTGTTTTCAACTCGCCGGGACAATTTTCCTTCGGACGGTTTGGTCGCGGGCCAGCATCAGGATCTTTTTATCCACATCTTTGAATGATTTGTCGAACAGGTGCTTGAATGGCCAGCTTCCTTTCTTCGTCAACTTTCTGTTTCCAAAGTACGCACACATAAAATTATCGGGCACAAAATATTCAGATATTCTTTTTCTAAATTTCTATTCCTGTGCTTTGTTGTTTCTTCTCTGCTTTTTATTCGGCGCGACTCGTTGTCTGTCCGTGTCACATTATTTTGTCGCGTCAAGCTACATCCAGAGAATCTTTCAAAGCGGTTTGAGGCCAAAGTACTATTTTCCCTGAAAACATTTGTGCATATCCCTTCACAGAGCCCAGCTCTGAGATGGTGGTGGAAAGGGATGGACGGGGTAAGTGTGTGAGCATGCCTCTGGAATGCAAGTCAAAACACACGATGCCGTACATGATGTACCGCAGCAGAGATTGATGCTCACTTCCGACATTCAATAATGGAAAACGGGAAATATTTTGATTTTCTGAAACTAAAATTGTTCTTTGGTGTTCTTATCAGTTCCACACGTTTCAACGAAACACTTGCGAAACCCGTTCTTACCTTTCCAAGACGGGGATCCACCCTTTGACGATCCTTGGCTGTCAGAAAGTGATCTGCTAAAATGATCGTCCACATTTGCTGCGGTATCCCCAGAAAAGTACGTGACGAGCACGGAGGTTGGACTCAGGTACTGCGTGCTGGTCGGCTGACTGTCTTTGTCCTGTTGGTTCAGGGAATCTTCCTCGGCCTTGACGATGCCCGCCTGGCTGGATGAGTTCACCGCCGCACTGGACACGGCAGCGGACGCAGCGGCGGCGGCGGCGGCAGAGCCGGCCGCGGCCGGGGCGCTGGACGTGCTCGACGGCGAACTGAAGCTGCTCGAGTACGTCCCCCCGTCAAATAGCCCGTCGTGCATCTTCAGCGTTGCCGACCCAAATTTCTGAAATGCGTTGTCAAGGCCAGAATGGTAATTCACGAGACTTTAATTGTGGCTCGAGAAATAACAGCGGGTGCAAAAAGCCAACAGAGAATCGCAAAAATTCTCGCTGAGGGAATGGATGAGAAGGGGTACGGTGGTTTGGGAATTCCTAAAGTTGTGTCTGCAAGCCGAGCAATTCCCTGATTAGCCTCGAGTTAAAGATGAAATGATTACTATGCCATTGTAATGAGCTGTAAGGTACCGAAGCGGAATTCTCGGTTCTGGATAGCGTCGCTGCCTGACATAGTCGGAGCTGGGAGCTGGGTCTGCGGATCGCTCGCTATGCCATTCTACGAGTCCGCGCAACTCATAAAATGCCTTTCCCACCGCAAAGCTCTTCTTCCCCGAGTAAGCGAATTTCTCTCACAATGCTATTAACGCGAACTTCTGTTAGGTTTGGCTCGCATTCGGAATGCCGTTCAGTTGGGGATTTTGTCGAGAAACGTTAAATGACTCACCTTGAATGGGTCTGTCGAAGTTGAAGACACAGCCCTTTGGTAAGGGCTGGTTCCAAAGTACGGCGAATGCATGTACGATGGATACATCACTTCAGCACTCATCATACGTACAGTGATTATGCCTTCTGATGCGAACAATGACCACACAAAACCATCAACCCTGTCTTCTGCTCATGCAGATGCTTCGCAAGCTTTTCTTAAGTTGACCACAGGCTTAGCGATATACGTGAGAATGAAGTGTGCAAGCTGACAACTTAAAGTGGGTGCTATCATCGAGAGGGAGAACTCATAAAATAGGCGTGGCCAGAAGGTTCAAAGCTGTGTGGAGATCGGGCTCCGAGAAGATGAGGAGTGATGATGTTCCTGGCTGCTGCTCTGTGTTGATGGAGATGACAGTTCACATCAAGCGAAGCTCCGCCCTCCCTCACCACCGCAAATAGCCAATCCACTTTTCTCGTGCGCTCTCAGCACTCGAGTTGAACTCCCAGCTCTTCTCAGAACAATTGCTAAAAGCTCTGAAAGTTCCTCAACATCAACAGTCTCTCACCAAACAAACCACTTGAAGCTTCCAAGGATTTTAGCAAATAATCATTCGGGCTTCTCGAAAGCAAGCATCGCAAATCGCAAAAGAACTGCGCTTCGTAAAGAGCGTTTTGCAAAGCGCTACTCAGACCACTTGGATAACTTTTTACTTCTTTTTGTCTCCGAGGCTGCGGGTGAATTGACAGGAAAAGTAAATAGATTTTATTTGACATGAAATCCAAGTTGAATTCCTGGCAGTCATCGGTGCACGTGTGCCAAAGCATTTCAAATCACATCAGATCTGCGGTGTTGAGGAAACTAACCTGCAGAATTCGTCTTGGATTTCACAGCCTGCAATCAGTCAGCCTATAACTTTCCACTTGGATCTGATCCGCACAGGCAAAAGTTTTCTGCTTTTTTTCATGCTTGTCAGATCAACAAGCCAATGCTCCTACCTGCGCAGAGATGGAACATTCTGTGCTAATTTCTCAACTTTTACTTGATTCGACGAAACTTTGCGCACAGAAACGGACCACAATCCGCACGACTGAAGAGATAGAGCACATTCACCTCAAACTCAAAGCCGCTGAAACAAAACTTGTTCGCCAAAAGAAAACTGCGGTCTTGTTCGACATCCATCTCCCCAGCACTTCGGACACCCCCCGTTTTCACAAGTGGACATTCTGGGAGCGGACACACCTCCAATTTGGAAGACAATGGGGTTCGATCCTTTCCTGATACCTTTGCCTTTATTCAGGGACAATAAGAAGAGTGCGCTAAAAGAATCAGTGTTTTGGAAGTTTTTGTTTCCTTGACAGAGATGCGTAGGAAACTCTCCGAGAAATTATTCGATCTTCGCCTGACGATAAAGTTTCACATTCAATCCGCAAAAGAATAGGGATTGATTTGACACGTCGAGATTCAACCCAAGAAAAGTCTATGAGGTCACCTTCTCTCGATTGTTCCCAGAATGTTTTCCTGGGTGCTGTAACGTTCTGCACAAATCACACCCAGCACGCGCCCACAAACACGCCGGAACAATATTGGTCTTTCGGATTTTTGACATGAATGAGAGGATAGCTTTTCAAATTAAAGAACAGCGTTTGACAAAGGCTCGTTCCTGTCACACTGAAAGACTCTAATTTGTCACATATGTCACTGACAGATTGTGAGGGGTTTGATGTCGATTTTAAACAGGGCGCAACTTCCAAGGGTAAAACTTTGAAATTCTGTTTCGCCTTTGGACAAACGTCGCCGAAAGACGAGTCGTAGTTGATGATTTATTTTTTTTCAATTCCTGTCAACATCGCTCTACGTTGGAACAAAAGTAAATTGAATGACTTGGTGGCGCGTCCACACAGCTTGTCACTGTACCAGTGGCTCATAATCGACAATTAAATTTCAGGCTCGCGCGGCACCTTATTAAAGGTTATGACAAATTGCGCCGCATCGCGCTGACGGGTGGCGGGTGGTCCCGCATTGTCCGGTCGGAGAGGCATTGTGTCAGCAGCCGCATCATCTCCGGCCTATTCACCCCTCACTTCAACAGGACGCCGCGCCAAACGCCTCATTGATGGGAATATCATGGAAATCTGAAAGAAAGCCACTTGTCTATTTTCTCTGTCTTTCAATATTATCAAATAATGCTCAATAAAAGCAGCGATGGGAAATAAGCAACTGCTTGTGATGTGAGCGCTGTTTCTATTGTATTCTCTTGATCCCTTTTTGGCAAGTTGAGGCCAACATCACAACAGATTTGTGTCCAAAACAGTTCGTGTCACAGCAAAATCCAGAGTTGCATGTCATTTGGTTCAAAAAACAATTTTACGTCCAAGTACCAAGCACGATGCAATCACAACAGACAAAAGGCTCCTGGGTTCCAGTCCAGTTGACATGCCTCCACTGCAGATTTTCCGTAGACTTTCCTGCTGTTTTGTTTTGTATTGTTTTCAATGACAAAAAGGATTCTGACGACCAGAGTCCACGTCAACTCGCTGCAAACCACTCCGATGGAAGCCGCTGCCGCTATCTGGTGCGAAAACCTGGGACAACTACGATACACACCCCTTGCTCAAGTTGTTTGGCACAACTGACGGTGCAAAGAACTCTGGGTTCCTCGGCCTCCAGAAGCACATGAACGTCATTTTTACCCACACCTGAGCGAAAGAGAACATTGAAAACAATTTCTAGACTGTTCTCGTACGCAAGGGCACCATCAATTTTTTTTTTCATTGCAGACCTATGCGTCGCAGCTTTGTTTCAAAGTGAAAACACGAGGATGTCACCCTACCTCTTGCAACCAGTGCTGCTTCGTTCTGTTTTTCAGACGGCAAACTCCATGCATTTCTGAGTGCGATCAGAATGCAAACAAGAGATCAGAGATCATGGAGCGCGCGATCGCTGGTGGCCGTGGCGCAACACTCGGTGACCAACTTTTTTTGGTGGTACATCACAAATGGGGGTGGGGCGGTCAAGACAAGACACCGTTTTCAAAATCAAGTGAGAATGATTTACAATTGATGATCTTTCCTTTTTGAAAAAGAACAGGTCTGGCCCCTGTCGCCCGCCAACACAACATTCTCGCACAATCCAGAGCAACAACACACAGTGACTGCATGCATGCACAAAGCGCGCACCGCAAGTCCATCGTGCGAGAAAAAATCTCTGCAGGTGTCTTGTTGTTTGTGCGCAAATTTTCATCTCATCTTGAGTGGACAGCACACGCAAGCGTCCTATTCGTGTCCACAACATATTCCCCCGAAACACATTAAGTTTTACAAACAGAAAAGACTCGCCAAGCCTCCGAATCTAAGTGACGGATTGAGTTCTGCTCCGATGGTGAAGACGATCAAAACGTAAAACAATTCAGGCTTCCACGTCCTCAAGACTAAATTCAACAATTTCATGTTTCTGTTCCTCTCCTTGCACGATAAAGTCTGCAGCCAAATTTTGCCGTCAACGCAAAACACTGCCTGCCTCCCAAGAACCACTGCTTCACCAAAACCAATCACCAGTTTTGTCAATGGGGTGGCCCAAAGTACGGTGATAGAACAAACCATTGTTCCCCCCCCCTCCTCCCAGCACAAAGATCAACTATTGGTTTGCCCAGGGCTGGTTTGCCCAGGGCTGGTGGTGGTGGCGAAACATTTATCAAGCAAAAAAAAAAAAAAAAAAAAGAAAAGAAAAGAAAACAGGTTTGCCCCCCTTCCGCCATAAACCAATGGTACTCACACACACAAACACACATGTGCACAGAACAACATCGTGACTGCACCAAGTCAGCGGCTTGACGGAATGCCGCAGCCACAAAAATGAGACAAAATGCCACGAAACAATCGCGACCCCGACGCAAAGACTGGATCCAGAGTGAATCACACAAAGCAGTGAGGATTTTATTGCTGATCAGAGCCTGAAGATTCCTCCAGGTTTGGAAGTCGCAGCGCGTGTACGTGAACGTGTGACAATGCGAAGTCACTCACAAATTGCGGGAGCAGTTTTGAATTCTAAAACATTGCACTGATAAATTTTGTGGGGAACAGTTTGGTGCACAACAGACACATTCGAGATTTCCGATCAGGGTACTTGCGGTGGACAATGAAGGGCAAACGCAAGAAAAGCTGGCTTTCTAACCTCATATCTGAAGCGCCCACATTTATTTTTGTACTTCTCAGTCAACATCTATTGCAATGAATGTACGAACGACCATATTCACTCATTCTTTTCTCCGAGCCACCACCACATTTTCCAGCTACACATGCATGTTTTCTACTTCTCTTTTGTTCCACGTGGTGCAAAGCAACACACCGAGACTGCTGACGAACAGAATCACTCGCACGGAATGACTTGTACACCAAAGCAACACCAAAGAAATTGGCAAGTCTTCCGCAAGCCAATCCACGGATTTTGAAATGGCATGCGCCTTGATCTACAGCACATCGACAACACATAAAGTTAAACTCCACTCTGGTGCTATTCAATCTTCGCGAGTCGTCACCTGACTGGGTCTGTCACAGTTGTGCTTTTTATTGTTGATCTCACAAAGATGGTCCTGTGCCTCTGACGTTGTCCAACCTGCGGCACCAACCAGACAACTCGGACACCAGTTAGTGATACCCAAACGACTTCGGGTAGAGCAGGTACCCGTAGAAAGACGCGTAGTTGTGGTAGGGCGCGTTGTGGATCCCGTGCTCGTCGGGCAGTTCGATCCACAGCTGGTCACCGTCGACCAGCGTCAGAATACCGACGTTGGACCCGCTGCCGGCGCACTTGGCGTTGGTGGCGCTGCAGCAGCCGCAGCCCGAGTTGTCAAACGCCGACAGAATGCGCTGCCCATTCTTGATCAGGTGCAGCAACATGTCCTGCAAACACACATTTGTATGTTGTACCGCGAGGGCATTCGTTTCAACAAGGTGAGGCTACATAGCGAAATTCGGATGGAAAGATGGAAATGAAGATCCGGTCTCCGAACCAGGAGACACTGTTGTCTAGTCATTTCAGCTTCAAGAGGAAGCAGCCATGTAGGAACTCATCAAAACTCTGAGTAGCATTTTCAGGGGTGCCCGACCCAAATCAACGGCAGTCCCAGAATTTGGTTCAGGGAGGGTCTTCGCTGAACGGCCGTGAATTGTTTTTTTTTTTTTTTTAAGGGCGTTTCCTTCCCGGTGCTCGCAGTCCGCAACGAGCATGACACCTCCCGTGGCACGCACATCTCTTGAAGTCGCGTGGCTCACCTGTCCGTGGTAGCTGACTCCCGAGAAACCGACGACGTACGTGCCGTTGATGGGCGTGTTGAAAATGCCGTTTTCCGCATCGTAGGCGCCGCCCAGGTTGCTGAGCACGATGGAGAACTTGACGACGCGGTACTTGACGGCGCGTGGCATGTCCTCGTCCATCGTCACAGAGAAGGCGACCTGCGGCCGCTCCGGCAGCGGCGTGAAGACCGTCTTACCCGGTACACCAGGATCGCCCTTGAAGCCACGGTCGCCTGAGAAAAAGTTACACATCAATTCGATGACCTTGTTTCGGCTTTTTGATCATGAGAACTACTACCGAGAATTTTTACTGATACTTTGAGCAGTTGTGATTGAAAACATGAGCTCATTTCAAGGCAACACAAGTTTTGAGCAAGAGAGCAACACTTTCCACCCACGTACCTTTCTGCCCCTTGTTGCCATGCACTCCAGGGAAGCCTGGCTGACCCGCAGGTCCCTGAATTCCCTGCACCCCCTGGATGCCCTGAATCCCCGTCGGTCCTGGCGGCCCAGACACCCCGCCACAGCCGCAGCACGACAACTGCCTGCACACTGCAGCAGTTGACTTTTGATTCCGGCCCTTCTTACTCCCGCCTCCAACTCCGCCACTTTTCGCTGGGCGATTCCCACCAGACTTACTGCCTTTGGCATCTCGTCTCGAGTTCGAGTCGACTGACATTGACATCAGAAGTAATGTCAGAAACGTGAAACGAACCAAGACATTGCAGCACTCCATTGCCACCAAAGCTTGACGGCTGTGTGCGCATTCAAGTTTTCGTGAGCAGTGAAAAATTATGTTCTGAACACGTTCGCTGGTTTGTAATCCGACCTTCTGCGCATGCCAACAAATACAAATCTGATTTTATAAATTCTCTTTTTTCCCGAAACTTGTACCGTGAAACAATGTTACCACAGCATCCTGACACCAAACCAAAAGTGACGACTGGCAGCACAACAATCTTCTCAATTCAAGGGTTCCAGCAAAGCTGCACTCAGCTACAGCAGTTTCCAAATCAGCACCTCTCACCCTGCGGGAAAGGATTCCTTTGCGGGAAAGGAACCCTGGACAGTCCTGATAACTCATTTGAGCGACATTGGAATCACCCGGCATTAGCGTCACCCCGCTCTGCCATCGGATCGAATTGCTGCCATTTGGTTTGTGCAAATTGCCAAGAGATGTTCGTTGTCAAACAGCATCGAAGTCTTTTCGGCACGAGGCGCGGTTTCGAATGCAGCTTTGAGATAAGAAGCCCGCTCATTCAGCTTTGTCTTTTTCGCTTGCCACTTCAAGCATTTTGAAAACTCAGTTGTTTCCAATGCATGAAATGTCCTCTGCATAGAAACTGCTTCCACGTCGCATTAAAAAAAACTTTTTTGCAGGAACTCACAATGCATGTTCCAACTGCAATGCAACGCATGCAACGACCACATTCACTTGCACACAAATCCACCATCTGACACGCATGCTGCAGCTTGGAGCACAACTTCGTTTCAACTCTTCTCTTTGCAATGAAAGGATTCGATTACTGCGAATGTGAGGTCACATCATTTCACCGAAGATTTCTGACTGACATTTGGTTCTTGGATTTTTCCAGGGATAAAGACATCAAAACTTCCTTCTTATCTCAGTCCTCACAGCCGCATGAGTGAGCAACACGCTCCATCCCGTCATCGAGATCAATTCCTGTGGCAGTTGTTCTAGTTATTGCAACTGAAGCCACAGGATTGGTGTCAAAAATCAACAAAAGGCAATTGTTCTCACTCTTTCTCACAAACTTGTGGTTTATATTTGAAAACACGCCTCTTGGAAGATCTCACAACCCTGACAGCTTTCGCTGCAGGACAGCAGGGGGGGGGGCTGTGGAATAGTTTGACTGGGCAGTCTGAAGTCAAGTTAGTGTGCACAGAGGGGGCCAGGTTGACTGACCAGCCACACTGAGGTCCCAATTTCCCTGATGGACAAAATGACCAGAACACGAAAGGTTTCAATGCGGGTGCAGCTGTAAAACTCACTGACATTGAACGCCCAGAAGATCTGAAAGCACAAACAGAGGTCGCATCCCTTCTTTTGATACAATATTTACCACCAAGACGTGACGTTTGTACGTGGGCGATTCCGGTACATTCATACCAAGATTCCTGTGAGTTGAGAAACGCCATTGTGGCCAGTCACAGTGCCAGCGCTCAAAAATACTCAAGCTGCCTCTTTGCGCCAGCAAAGAGAACAAAAAAAAACTTGCCACTTGCATGCTACAGGAGAGTGACCGGTCTGTCCTGCACGTCGTCGAGGAACAGTGCGCGGAAGACGTCATTGTAGAAATGCGGATGGTACTTGCAGGCGCGTTCACAGTCAGGGCAGTAGTTCACCTCGCACACGCGCGGAGACATCACCTTCTCCCCTGGGGACAGAGCGTACTCATCTTAGATGTTGCTGCCATCACACACACACACAAATGCGCTCGCCAAATATCTGTGCACCAACAAAGTTGAGTCCTCTCTCCACCACAAAGTCACATCCAGTGATCTTTTCAACTCTCCAAAACTGCTAAACAACTTTGTGTGAGGCTGAATGTTTACCCGAGTCCGTTGTGTCCCAGTCGAGCATGAGGTCGACAGCGTACATTGATCTGGACTGCGGAGACGGAGGAATACCGAAAGGCGGACCTTTGCTGCACGCCGCCCCAAACAGCTCTCGGAACATTGCAAAAATCTTTTCCTGCAAAATAAGAGAACAAAGTGTACTCGTAAAATGCGACATTTTTTTTGAAGCCACTTCTTCTGCAAGCACTAGTGTTTGCTTGACGGAGAAATCACCAAACTGCATTTATTGTTTGTGTTGTCTCCATGCTGGCTCATTTGTGACTGATTTAGGGAAGATTTACCTCGACATTCTTCCACGGAAAGTCCGGGTACTGCTTTTCGAACATCGGGACAAACTCGTCGAAATGAACCTGCAAATACGTATCTCGGAGGTTTCGCTTCGTCTATCAGAACGCTTGTCAGTAAAGTGTGTGAGACGCAGGCGTTCATTTGTGCTGAACAAACCAACCTGTTTGAGTGTGACTCCTTCTTTGTAGTTCATCACAGTAAAATGCTTTTCATAGTCATCCAAACTGTCCAAGGCATATACCCTGGAAAAGACACAGGACTTACCAAAGCAAAGTGCTCTCGGTATTGAACACCAGACAAAATGTAAGAGCAACCTGGCACACACACACACGTACACACACACGCGCACACACACACACCACAAAGTGCCAGGAGTAACCGACGCGTTTCTTACTTGTTGGCGAAGCGCAGCCAAAAGACCCTGTAAGCGTACAACTTCAGTGGAGAAGTGGACGCCAGCAGAACGATGTAACGAATATCAAACTTCACCCAGCCGATTTCTTCCCGATGGAACAGCACTGGCTGCTCAATATACTTGCAGGCGACCTACAAATGAAAATGTGCCAAAGGAATGTCTGACCTGAGGAGAAGCGCCATGATGTTCTTCGATTCAAATTGCAAGTACTTCAATCAGGGCCTTGTCCTCTTGTGATACAAGGCACATGTGCGACCACAGTGACGTACGCATTGTAGAGTCGCAACACTTTTGTTTCTGCATGTTGCCTCAGTGGTCGCAGAACACATAGATAGAAGTTGTTCTACACAGTCCCAACATTTGCAAAAAGAAGAGAGTTCCGGTACCTTCGGAATGCTTTCCGACAACCTCACGATCGTGTCCAGATCGTTGCAAATGTGTGTATCCACAGCTCGCGCCATGTTCCAAGGTTTCAGTATCCAGTGGTTATCCAATGACCTAAGGTGTGCGTAAAACACAATGGTAAAATCGCGAGTTCAAACAAAGCGTTGGTGAGCAAATTGTGTTTCCTGTGCCTGTTACAAAAACCCAAACTGCGACTTGTTTTGCTCACTGTTTCTCTCTCTGCTGGAAGTAAGACACAAATTGTGGAAGTTCGGTGACCAGATTGAAGGTTGTGGGTAGCCACGGCGGCGCTGTTTCCAGTGAATGCCGCGGCTTGTGGCCCAGACTCGAGGTTGTCACTCTGCGACTGATCACTGCCATTGCATCTTTGACAGTGACAAGCATCTCGTTTGGGAATTGATTCACAAACCGATGTGGGGAGTTTTCGCCCATGGATCTGCAGAGAAATTTGCACCCCGCTCAGAAACAGTTTCAACTGAAAACAAAGGCCAACTTGTCAAACAGGCACACTTTGAATCGAGAAACAAAAAAGAAAGCGTTACGTGCCTGAAATCTTTGAACGCTTCCTTGCACCAAAGAATGTCAGCACTGTCTTTGTCACTTGTGATTTGAAACCTGTCGTCTGTCAAGAAAGTGGCGACTTGCGTGATGTCAGTGAAAACCTTGATCGGTTCAGCTTCTGGCAGAGTGGGACGGGAGCTCTGCAACTCCGGGAGCGTCTCTCCCTGACAATAATTCTGCCACAGAAGACAAAATAAAGCAAAATTTTGCGTTGAATCTTGCGATTCTGAACAAATTTTGCGTTGAAACGTGCGATTCTTACCATTATCAAAGTGTACGAGGACAAGATAAACAAGGCAACAGCTGCATCACAAGAAAATAACACACACACACACACACACACACACACTCCAATCTGTCTCCCTGATGGTTGCAACTGTTGCACAAACCGCGTACAAAAAGAGGACAAGTCGGGTGTATGAAAAGTACTACCATAAAATAACTGTCTTCTGGCTGTGATAATTTCCAGTCGATGTCGGTCAAGTCATTGTCGAACCAAGGAAGCAGTCTTGCCCTCCGCGTGTTGGGATCGGTGATTCCCGCCGCGTAATCTCTCGTCACCTCATCTGCAGACAAATTGTTCGTGATGCGTTCTTGTGGTTGACTTTGGGAGAAATTTCTCAGGGTGTGCGATAGTATTCTCTCATTGTTACCTCCTTCTTTCAGTTTCTTCGTTGGCCACATGAGAGAGAATGATATTCCGGCTGGGATGTAGAAAAAAGGCACCATCTGCACCGAAGGTTCATCGGAATGCTGAATTCTGGATCCGAATTCGTCCATTATATACCAGGTCGGTTCCAGGCTGTCGTCATCTTCCTTTGAGTAAAACAGATCACCAAGCTAATGCTGCAGTCCGCATGCATTTTCTTTGGCGAAAAATACACAAACGAGAATGCCACGGACACTAAGTCGCGCTCTGGAAGTCAACTCTGGAGTAAATGTTGTGTGAGACAGGAGGGGGGTGGTGGTGTCATGCAGCATCTCAAATGTTCTCACACAGCATCTACTCTGAGGTGACCAACTTGGAGTAGATGTTGTGTGACAGGGGGGAGAAACGCAGCATCTACTCTTGAGGTGACCAACTTGGAGCGGATATTGTGTGACTGGAGGTGGGAGGTCATGCAGCATCTCAAATTTTCTCACACAGCATCTATTCTGAGGTTACCAACTTGGAGTAGGTGTTGCGTGAGCCTTGGGGGTGGGTGGGAACAACAACAAGAAGCAGTGCTCAAGGCAACTGCAATGCAAAGTAACGTATGTTTTCTCTCAATTAGAAGCTGAGATGTAGCCTGAGATATAGCCTGTTGCTTGGCTGGTTGCTATGGAACCAAAATTTGTAACTTGTTGCCAAGGAAATGCTTGCCTCACAACCAAATTGTAGGATCCATATAGTGCTTTCAAAGACCTTTCTGCACTCATGGTTGCCAGGGAAAGGTTACCATAGCAACCAAATTATAAAATTCTGAAAGTGCTTTCAGAGACCTTTCATATAAACCAAACATCAATGCTCTATCTCAATGAGAAGCTGAGATACAGCAATTTTCATCTGGTTGCTAAGTTGGTTGCCATGGAGACCTATTTGGAATTTTGGAATATAGACATAAGTTTTGCCTTGAGCCCTGCTTCTCTTCACTGTAGTATTCCAATACTGAAAATTCTATTTTGACCAGAAACAGGCCAAAAATAGCAATTTCTTAATTTTTTGACCTTTCTGAACCACCACCACCACCACTACCACCACCACCACCCTCATTGCAATGGTCGCGAAAAATTACTTCACAAAATACACAATAACTGTCTTCCACTCACCGTGGTTGCGTTTCCGAAGTGGTAGGTTTGATTATATCTGAAATGCAAACACAAAGGGTGGGTCCGACAAAGCAAAATAGGTTTGGCGTGGAACAACTGCCATTTTCCGGGTTTTGCTCCATGTCCGCTGTCTCAGCAGCATCCACCAAGTGGGTGGGCGGCGTTTCGCTCATAGAATTTTGAAAAAAAAATCTGACAGCAGTTCAACTTGACTCAAAGGGCTTTCATCCCTGCAGGGTGAGGTGTTTTTGCCCACCCTCTCCAGAAGGCGTGCAATTTGGACAATGAACGAAACAACATACAATTGAAAATCCCAGGAAACTAGGATCCCCGAGCCTTGCATTCGAACCCTCCTCGAAAACCGTTGGACTTTAGGAACAGTTTCAAAACTCAATGTGGGGTGACATGGACCAAAACCACTCACCTTAGATGGTGTGCGCCAGCCTCCACATGAGCCTGTCAAACAGTTGATGGGGTGCCGGGCCCAAATTAAAGTATTGAACCACCACCTGCACCACTTGTGGATGGGTCTTGGGTAGTCCAAGTTGAGCAGAGATTTCGCAGATTTTCCTCACAATATTTTACCTTAAGAAGCTCAAAATTTCAGTCTCCTCAAACATGATGTTTCTTTGATGAGCAGCCATATTGGAAAGGAAAACCTCCATGGGTCACATGATCACATGATAGCCCTGTGGGGGAGGGATGCAGGCTAAAAAGCCAGCAAAATAGTAATATTGTACTATTATGCATCTATTTTCTAATTAATTATTGTAAAAATATTCAGAATATTAAAAATTGTAGTTGAACTCCTCTGCCCTTTGGTAGGGGAGGAGTGTGGTGTGACACACCAGCTGTAAAAACTACTGCTCACCAGATGGTGTGATTGGAAAGAGGTCAATAAATACGGAGGTTCCCGCCCTTGGGGACAGTCTCTCCTGAGATACCAACCAGTGTGTTTGTGATATCACTTCACAACATGACAGCAACCAAACTCCCAGTGCGTGGATTTGGGGAGAAGGCCCATTGTATGCACCTTTTCGGTTTTCCCCCAGGAACTTCGGGAAACTTTCTGGTCACTCACCTCCACATTCGGGCGAGAACCATCTGTTTCAGGCTTTCCTTGTCAAAGTTTTCGTCCGCACCAATGTCCATGAGTGATGCCATTCTCTCCAGCAAATTCGGGATTTCTTCAAGCTGCTTCTCTGCATGCTTTATCTGGTACGACCAGGCGTGATCCACCAAGTATATTCTTGAAAGAAAAGCCAACTGTCAGCCAATACACGGAAAATGAGTTCCGCTTTGACAGGTGACGAGACAACAGGTCTTGTCGCGCACGAAAAATGCAGATGTGCAATCATTGTATGGATTACCACTCGTACTTTTTCACAGCGAAAAATCAGTTGTTCTAGCTCAAGTTAGACAATCTGTCAGAAAGCACGAGCGCCATTCACAAGGCAAATGACACCAAGCTGTTCGATGCCTGGGCTCTCACTTGCCAACTTTTGATTATTTCTGACAGATTGGACTGGAATGATGATCACTGTGTGGATTCTTTTGTTCACGTTGGGCTTGGTACATAGGATAGTACGCGACACTGACAACTTTCAACTACGATTCGGCGGGTTTATGTGCCGGTAACCTGTTTTGCATACATACTGGTTGCTGTCATTCGGCTCCACTTTGTTGCACGAAACCAGCACCTGCCAGCTGTATGTGGGTTCGGACGACTCTTCCTCTTCGAGTTCCTCAACTTGCGCCAAACTGAACGCGGTCCCCGCGTCGAAAATCTGTGGAAATACAAATCGTGACCAACAGTTTGGCTTCCCGAAAGCGCGCGAGTGTCAAAAAGAGATTTGCTTGCAAAGAGACCTGGAATGTACCCCAATTATCGCTCAACCCTGAACTCACCTCATTCTTCAGCTTTTTCCACAGACAGTTCCAATGGCTCTCAGGAATGTGAGAAGACAACAGTTGTGGCTTGTGCAGCAGAACAAAATCTTGAAACTCAACTTCACTTTCCATCATTTGATAATTTTCCGTTTCAAATCCCTGTCAACTCGCAACTCCACATGCGCTGGATCTACTTCTGACAGTCGTAGACCAATCGCTTCACAAAATTTTATTCCTACGGCTGTCTCAGGCGCAGTTTGGTTTTTGTTGGGTAGCAGGTGCCTGCAGATTTCTTGAAAATTTCCTCTGTTTACAGACAAGGCCTTCTGCTTTCGGCAAGGTAAGACCATGGATTAATCTCCATCTTGTGAGGATGCAGCTTCAGAGGAGAAAGTGGCCCAGCGCAGTTTTAATCCTGCAATATCCAAGCATTTAAATCCGCTTGTTGGAAATTATTTTTCTTGCACGGCAGTTCTGCGCAGCCTGCAGTTTCCGCGTGGATTTGTTCAGTATCAAAATGCGAATGGATCTATCCCTGCACAACTTTGATATCTCGTTGTCTCAGTCCGTTTCGGTGCAGCAATTTTGACGTCTGGTTCCTTGCCCTGGTGCGTCGGTACGAGACAGATGGTGTGTGTCAGAAGGGGGGGGGGGATTGGACAGCGCTCATGGTTTTACTCGTTCTTCAATTTGCTTTTGTGTTTCTTGAAGACACCCCAACCAAGTTGAAGATGGGAAGAGAGGCAATCGTAAAGCAGGCTTTGTCAGATTTCTTGGGGCAACACTCTGCTGCAGATTCCGTTGGGTAAGTCTGAGCGTCTGAAAATGGCGTGACCGTTTGTTCGCAGAGTTCTTGAACTGATGGCCACGTGTAGTGATCTGAATTTGCGATTTTCAGCTTCATAGACGACATCGTTCTGGGCTACATTGTTGGATGTCTGGAACAGTTAGACGCGGGTGCCAGTGGAGACACTTTTGACGTGGATGATTTCATCGAGATGATGGAGGCGTATCTCCCAGGCTTCGCCAACATCAGCAGGTGAGTTGAGAAGAAATATCTTGTGAACAAAGAGGCCGTCGTGTTGTTGCCGCGCGACAAATTGTTTTTGTTCTTGTTTGCAGCGAAAATGTGTGTGATTGGCTGTTCAAACTTACGGATCGTTTGAAGGTTTTCGAGAGCTCAGGTGAGCACGTTGATACATATCATGATCACTGCTCAAAGACAAGATGCCTTGCAATTTTATCAGCATTCCTTGATGTTCGTTCCAGACACGAGAAGCACACGTGTTGCAGATCCGGAAACGAGCCAGACAATGTCTCAACGAGAAGCAACTGTTGCCCAACAGAAACCCACGCCAAAAGGAATTTCCAAACAGAGAACACGTTCGGGAAACAGCACGTCCAGTACAGGTGCAGAAATTTGGTTTGTGCTCCGCCAAAACGTTTGTGAGTCTTGTTCTGCTCAAAACTCGTGTTTGGATTTTGCTTGGCTGCCCTTGCATTTGGTGAATGACGTTGCAGGTAGTGGAAGATCCAGAACTCGTTCATCCAGCAGCTTTTCATCTGACAAGGACGGGAGTCAAAACGGAGATGTTGCTAATGGACTGGTTGGTGTTGTAAAAGTTCTTGGAGATTTGTTGTTTCTTCGGTGCCTGTTCACAGAAACATACACGAGCCTGTTTATGCGCATTCCACTACCCCCTCCCAAAATGTGTGCAATTTGAACATGTTCAGTGCACATTATATGGCCAGTCCTTTTTCGTCCTTGTGTGGTGTGAGGTGGCGTGGGGTCACTTGGTGCCCATTTCTTGCCGACAGGATGAAGAGTTGATGAATGAAGCGGACGAACAGGTGAACTTATTGCTGGAAATGTTTCCTGCAGCCTGTGCCATTGAGGTGACGCACTGTCTATCTGTTGTGAACGGAGACATGGAAAAGGCTGCTCAACTCATTTTGCATCGACAGGAAAATGGAGACAGCATTGCAGAAAAGAAGTCATTGCAGGTGTGTTTGGAACACAGATTGATCATTTTGGTTCCGCGTTGGGTCAACATTGACGCACGATGGGCACAACATGTTGGGAACTGTCTTGTCGTCACGGCGACACAATTCTCATTGCAGCCACACAAGAGAAGCTTCAAGAAACACGCTGTCGTGGACGACAGGAAAATGAAGGACACTATCTTGGCCAAGTGAGTGGCAAACTGCACTTCTGAATTTGTCAGTGACCTTTCCGTACAGTTTCGCTGTAAATGTTGTTCATTTGATCACCTGTTACAAATATTTTTCAGTCGCTTGCACTGATATTGTTTCACCCGCGTGCACTGTATCTGGCACCTGTCTGATATCCTGGTGCCAGCTTTGTCTCCCTGCTCCCCACATCCCCACCCGTGATCTTGTCTGAAACTTGGACTTGTCCTCTCTCCCCCCCCCCATTTTGAGTTTTCACCAAAATTTGTCTGAACGTTGGTCTCCCCACCCCCTCCCATTATCTGTTCTGAAAGTTAGACTTGTTATTTTTGTCCATTTTGATAATTGTCCAAAAAAGTAGTTTGAAAAAGTTATCTGGTTTACCCTCCCCTCCCCTCGCCACAAAAATTTTTGATCAAACTTATCATTTTTGTTCATTATCAGCCGCCATAGTGGTCTGATATTGGTTTGCCCCTGTATCCGCATCCGTCTGTCTTGGGCGGACAAAACCTCCGTTTTACCCCTGTTCCAGTGATCACAGACTGGAATCACAGTGGGTGCAGA
>JAAUXT010087762.1_pt1 | contig 33319 bp, 40 predicted proteins | sample 7278171 | NCBI WGS metagenome assembly JAAUXT01 (sample SAMN14350112, study PRJNA611818) | marine sediment metagenome | isolation source: surface marine sediment (1.8m) | place: French Polynesia: Moorea | collected 2018-08
ACACATTTTTGCCCACAAAAACTGGGTGTGTTCGACTTGGACATTTTCCTTTTTGGCACTGCATCTTGGGCCACCAACAGACCAAATGGGCCCAAAAAGCCAAAAGCAGAACATCATTCTCATTCCAAAACCCTTGTCTAGGGAAATCTGCTTCACGATGCCTTAAGGTGATTTTGTCCCGCTTGACAAGGTGACAAATCACCTAACAAAACCACGGAGGCGGGAAATCCACGGACGTTGAAGGAGAGTTTCTGAACGCATTTGTTTCAGAGGCAAATTTCCAGACTTTGTTTGGATGCAAGTGAGTGAAAAGAAAAGAGCGACGGTATATTTTGCAATTTTTACCAGCGAAAATGGGGTTGGAGAGTACCATAATTTGGTAAGTAATAGTACGTAGTATATTTCAACTAAAAATCTGTGAAAAGCTCACCTCTGGGGCAGAACTGCCTTTATTTCCTGGGGCAAAAGACGAAGAATCTTTTTGCCAGTCATGTTTTTGTTCCGCTGGGGGGAAATTGAAATTGAGAAGTGTCTGATTCACAAGATTTGATGGGTTACTGAAGTGGTCTGCTGTGGGATTTCTTTTTTCCTTGAGAAGAAAACTCGCAGTTGCCGAAGACTCGCCAAAATTACAGGAATGTAGAATTGTATCAATTATCGCCCATTGTGCAAAGGCACCCCACCCCACCCCACCCCACCCCGCCTTCCACCACCCAAAGGACTGAGACTGATGTGCGCTTCTATAGCTCTGCTGTCATGGCCCTTCATGAGGCGGAGCCGACCGTAGAAATCTTTAAGTTCACAAAATTTCCATGTCAGACAAAGCCCTGACCCTGTTCAAAGGATATCTAGAGATCACCTCAGATTTTTTCAGGTCCAGGTCTGGGACTTGGAACATTTTCAGGCCAGACACCTCCCCCCTGGGTGAAATTGGGACTCAGGCTTAGTTGGAGTCTGGTAGCTGAGGAGGCTACATCTGAGGGGTGGACGCGGGACAAATGCACTGCAAGGCAACTCATTTTTGCAGCGTTGACAACAGTGACTACATGAGAAACGGAGACTTTGTTCCTACGCGGTTGCAAGCTCAGCAAGATGCCGTGAACTTGGTTTGTCACTCGAAGACTCGCTCCAATCCAGAAAACAATGTTGGACTTCTCGCTTTTACGAAGTGAGTGAACTGTTGCAATTTGTGATTGTTAATTCTGTATCAGTTTCGCTATTTGAATGAAGCATGTCTCAACGGAACCATTTTGGTCCTCTGTTCGTGTTCCAGCACGGAGGTTTTGTGCACATTGACAACTGATGCAGGCAGGATTTTGTCCAAGCTTCATCAAGTTCAACCAGACGGTGACATAAAGTTCGTCTCGGGTGTTAGAATTGCACACGTACGTTGTAATGCATTGATTGTCATAGATTGTGACCAAATCATTTGTACAACATTGAATCAGGAGGGTGAAGTAGTCCCAACCTACTGATGTGGTGGGTCTTTTCTCTGCTTCAGTTGGCATTGAAACACCGACAAGGCAAGAACCACAAAATGCGGATTGTGTGTTTCGTTGGGAGTCCCATTATGGAAGACGACAAAGAGGTACGTTCAGTTCAGCTTCTTACTTTTTTTGTGGACAGTTTAGAGCGACTGGAAGAACTGATTGCCTTTGGCGCGACCAGACAGAGTCGTTTGCTTGCCTTGTAACGTGCAGTTCTTGATTTTTCGCAGTTCACTGCCGTGCTTTCTTCCACGCAAGTGCAAGTTTGACAAATCATTGCAGCTTACGAAACTGGCAAAGAGACTGAAGAAAGAAAAGGTCAACGTTGATGTGGTGAACTTTGGTGAAGAAGTGAGTTTGCTTTGGTGTTGGGTCGTCCAGCATGTTCAAGGAAATGTTTGATAACAGATGTCTTTGTGCAGACACTCAAGTGTGCTTGCGTCTTTCTTTCAGTCTGTGAATACGGACAAGTTGACCACTTTCATCAACACAATCAATGGCAAGGATGGAAACACGTGAGTTGGTTTGGAAATTCTGACAAATGTGTCTGGTCAGGTTTTGTCTGAACCCAATGCTGAATGAAATTTCATGGTCGATCGGCACGACGAGGGGCTTCCCTGCATGGAACCTGCTTCAGGTTATGAGGCCGAGGACTTTCCTGGGCACTTTCGTGGGAAGACAAACCACTAGCAAGGCGGATTCTTATGCAGACAACTCGTTACAGATCTCACCTGGTGACGGTGCCTCCGGGACCACTGCTGTCGGAAGCACTCATGAGCTCTCCTGTCGTGGTGGGAGAGGACGGCAGTGGAGCTCCGCCAGCCAACATGGCTGGTTTCGAGTTCGGCATTGACCCGAACGAAGACCCGGAGTTGGCTCTGGTGAGATTTTGTACCTTTTTGGAGAAACGTGACGAAATATTTTTGCAGCGAGTGTGCCGCCGTGTTGAAAGAAGACAAATTTACCGGTGTGCTCTTCTTGGTTGTTCACGAGAAATGTTTGTTGCAGGCTTTGCGCGTTTCGATGGAGGAACAAAGAGCCCGTCAGGAGGATGAAGCCAGGAAAGTCGCTCAGCAGTCCGCGGAAGAGGCTGGTGTCAAACCAGTTCCAGAGGGTACGCGCTCTGTCCTTCCTTCCATTCAAATTTGTATTTCTGGCTTTGCACGTACAGAAGATAATTGTCCTATGTGTGTCATAGAATCGAACGAAGAGGCGCTGCTGAAACAGGCGCTTGAGATGTCCATGCAGCCGGAGCCTGCCGCTGAAACCCCGAGCACGGACTTCGCCATGATGAGCGAGGACGAGCAGATTGCCTACGCCATGAGGATGTCGCTGCAAGCAGAAGGTACGTTGTCTGAACAGATATTCCACATCACAATTGTTTTGTTGGAACAGAACTGACTTGTTGTCCTTTCAAGAATTGACTGAGATGGCTGATTCAGGTGAAGAAGGCGGAGCCGACAGTGCGACACCAATGGAAACGGAGGAGCCAACCGCCGGAAAAAGCGACGACAGCGACAAGAAGGCAAGAGAAAACATTTTTCGAAAAGACATAACGCGTGCACCGAATCAAAAGTCCAACAATGTGACCACCAGGGGAAGCCTTCAACTTGTGGAGGAAAATGGAGAGGATGAAAACGGGGAAAGTGTCTGCCGAAGAAACAAAGGTTTGCTTTGTTTTTCAGGATGAAGAAGACTTCAGCGAAGTGATGAACGATCCAGCCTTCCTGCAGAGTGTTCTGGAAGGATTGCCTGGAGTTGATACGGAGAGCGAAGCCATCAAGACTGCGATGGGAGCCTTGACCAGCAAACAAGACAGTGACAAAAAGGAGAAAAAGGAGGACAAGAAAAAGGAGGACAAGGAAAAGAAGTAGTCATCGCTTGGAACCGAATTTCCCATCTCATAGCCGACGAAAAACTGTTTATGTTCTGCAAGAACTTTCCAGGGTTCGATTGAGGAAGTTTTTTGACAGATATCCCGTGTTAGCTGACTCGTGTGGTCAACAGAAATAAAGGATCGGAATAAAATGTGCAGAACTGAAGTATTTGACTCATTCAATGCGTCGACGCAGTCTTGACAACGGAAATCGATGCAAAAGAGCTGCGCGATGTTCTGGGTGGACACAAAACTGGTTTCAAATTCAAATGCGTCAAGCATTCAGTCCATCCGAGTTTGGAAAACGAAGTGTTTTGTTCCCAGCGGTGACAACTGTAGTACCCATGGCCTCGACGCAACAGTTTGTGCACTGCAGGTGCAAGTAAATTCCTTGTGTCCGCAAGACAAAAATAAGTTGAAGTTGGATTCTGGCCTCTTGCCCAGCTGGGTTTGACTCTGGTCCCCGCCCACATCACAATCTGGCATGGTCTTTCATCTTGGAAGGAAGGTTCGGCTGATGACACAGTGTTTGCCAAAATATAAGCTGAGTGACTTGATTTGAGTAAGAAAGCGCAAACATTTATCGTGCTTACGGTCGAGCTGTAGCACAATTTTCGGGATTGACCGACCGGTATTTGTTTGTGTGAGGGGAGCGCAAGAGCCCCAAAAGGAACTGATTGTAAGTGATCAGCCGGTCCAACTTGGGGAAATCCACGGCTCAGGGGCTGTTGGACTGCAAAGGGAAAAAGTCGCGATTGTGCGTTATGTGTCCTTCCTGGTTTCTGATGGTTTTATTTCACAGCGGGAATTCTCAGTTCAACACGAGGTGTCGCGCGCGGCGGCTCTGGCGGTTCCCGGCTGTTGACCGGACGCGGCGCCGCGGCCACGAAAACCGCGCCAACCAAGCGGGGAGTCGGACTAGGCTGATCTGCATAAAGTGTTAGTGGCCAGCCATCATTATCTCACTTTAAGCGCTGAAATCGCTTGTCTTTCTGTTTTGGATTATTGTTGGAATCCAGGTGAGTGACAGAACTTTTGCACTGCACAAGGGTTCCTCAGATGCATTTCTTTGTGTCAGACGGGGCTGCAAAGTTGCATGTGCGTCCAGGGTCAATGGCGACCGCATTTTATTTCAGTTTCCCGGCATTAATCATGACAGAAATGAATACGCGTTGACAGGTTTGAAGCCGAAGTGAGTTGTGAAAGTGTCAAATGTTGTGTTGCATGGCTGAGAAGGAGAACTGCCAAGAAAAAGCAAAACCCGCGGTGTAACCGGCAGACGCTGGCGGTCGCCATCTTGTTTGCTTCATTATCATGTGTCTAGAAGCAGTGAATCATGAAGTTGTCAATAAGCCATTGACAGGTCGTCTGTCATTCAGTCCTTGTTAATTTTAGACTCAACATTGCGTGCGTGTGCATTGATAGTCAGGGTTTACATTTGGCTATGATCTGCTCAGTCACTTGCAACTGTGTGGTCAGGCCTGTCACCCTGTCCAAAGAGCTTGTCCGAGGGCTGTTGCAAGCGTCACGACTTCCGTGTCAAACCCGGCTGTCATAGATCTACAGCAGGAAGTCCAGTGCAGTCAACTGCAGAGGCTTCTGTAGGTGACACTGTGCTGTGATTCAGAGCTACAGCGTGTTGGTCCTCAACGCAGATTTCCATGTGTCTTCTCGAGTGACAGCAAGCACATTCTTGTTTTGTGCAGATCTTGTTCGAGGACAAGTGGGCTATTGGCGCTGATTGGGTTCCAACTATTGATTCGTGTGACCGGTCTGCCACAATGGAATAAAATCGTTGCATAACAGGATGTGACAGGCGATAAGGTCTGCTCAGCGGCTGCCAAGAGTGGTGGGCGGGCACAGAAACGAGTTCCACATGTGCTCGGACATCGTGTTTGTTTTTGCGCCAGTTCTTGGGATATTCATGCATCATGTTATTGTCACCACGGGCAATGTTCACGGCTCATCTGCGGACGCGAGAGCGAGATGGGAGTGGAATACATTGGCATCCTCGCACACTGAATGCAACAGTCACTCACTCACTTGGCTGAAATTGTTTCCATTCCAAGCGGGGTCATATTCATCACAATATTGACACAAGTGGTCCGATTCGTGTCGCATTCGCTCAGAGAGGTCTGTAGTGAAATCCCCCATATGAATCTCCAGTGTACAGAAGATCCAATCTCTGAATCTCGTCGTTCATTTGTCCAGCACTTCGCCTGGTTTGCAGACGATGAGACGTTTGTGTAATTTGTATCCAGACGCCAAATGATAAGAGGGTGTGTTTGTTATTCGCTTGAGATCAACACAGATTTTTCTTTTTGGTCAAAGAAGCCACGCATTTTGCGGGATATTTGAGGCACACCTTTCTTGTTCCAACACTTCTGTCAAATCAAAGGGACGCAACATCTCGTTCGCACGCTTGAACCGCGCACAATTGTGTGCAAAAGTGACTGGGGAGTCAGCTTTGGAATGCTGAAGCTTGGGATATGGTCGGCTTGTTGACTGGTCTTGTCACTCATGGAAGTGCGTTTTGTTTTTCGGCTGCTCAACGTGTGCGTGTGAAGCTGAGTGAATGACGACTCACTGATTGTGATCTTTGGTCTGGTCTGATCATGCTTGGGCCAGAGCACAGAGTGACACTATTTTGTGTCGGGGTCGTCTGTCACAGGCAGCTGTAGCCAGCTTATGTATCCCCTGACACTAATGAATGCAAAATGTGACACTGCACGAAGTGACATCTGCCCAAAAAGTTGTCAAGGCCAACTTCAACGTCGGCACCTCGTTTTGTACCGTATTTTATCGGCTCATTGTTGTGGCTTCACAGCAAAGCTTCCTTTTCTGTCAACAACTGGGCTTGTATGAGTTGTGATCTTGTGTTGCGATCGTTCACAACCTTCAGTCAAGGTTTCAGCGCAAGGAATATACAGTTGTGGTATGTGCGAGTTCGTGTGCAAAGTTTATTGAGTGTTTCAGTGAGTAATGATGAGTTTGCTTTCTTTTGCAGTGAGAGAGAGTGGTGGCCATGACAGAAGCGATGAACGGCCCCACTGAAGGGGGCAAGTACATAGACAACATAGGTGAGTTCCAGAAGCTGCATTCTCGGTCAACACCACTTGTTTAGTTGAGGATCATTTCCACTATCAGATCTACTTTGCAAGTTTTGCCGCAACACACACACACTCATACACGTGGTTTCTGTTTTGTTTGTAATGTTATCGTGATTGTGTTCGCAGATCCGGATGATCCAGAGTACGTACGGCAAATGAGAAGACCTGCTGAAGTCAAAGAAGACATCAGGCAAATGGAGCAGAGAAAGCGAGTTGACTTGATAATGCAGGTACGAACTTTATTGCTTTTTTTATCAGTGACATAATTTCCGCACGTGTTGAACTTTTTGGGAAAGGACACAAAAAAGAAATCGGCCGGCGAGGAACACACACATTGATGTCGATATCAATGTGCAGTGCAATAAACGTCGGAGTCTTCCTGCTGCTCGCGCCGTGAACTTTGCCCAAATTTGATTGCTTCTCCGTACTCTGCCAGCAAGGATTTATGTACTTTGCAGAATGCACCATGTTCAATCGTTTGATAAATTTTGGGAGAACAACGTGGCCTTTGAGTATTGTTTGTTTTGTGTGGCGTGCTATCGTTTGTTCCACTCTCACAAAAAGAGATGAGAGAAAAGACTCGAAATGTTTCCCCAGGACGTGTTTGTGTGGCATAATTACAGCCGTGCTCAGGTCATCAGAATTTAGTCACAAAGCATGGTCACTCCGACACAATCTTTGCATTGGTCCGTTTCTCTGCACCCACCTCTTGCCGTTTCTCGTCTGTCGTGGATGAAAATTGCAATTTCTCCTCAAATTAGGTTTCGTGACTGAAGCTCGTTGACTGTGTGTGTTTTGCATGTGTTGCAGACTCAGGCGTACAGAGAAGAACTGGAACAGATTGTTCACGACCAGCTGAAAGCGGGACCACATCCAGCCTCTCTGCTAGCGTTGCAACAAATTTCTGATTACGTCCTACCACAATACAGATTCAACCAATCATCAGTCTTCAGCAAATGTAAGTAGCACGGGACCTCGTCCCTGTTAGCAACAATCATTTGAATGAAAAAAAATCACCCGGAATCCGAAGAGGGAAGCGAAAGGCCAAATCTTAAAAAGTTTCTCTTTGCCTTTTTGCTGACATGTAGACCCAACTGGACTTAAAATGCGTAAGACCAGCACAATTCATTCCTAATAATACTGGATGTTTTGTTTTCATACACTTGAGTTTTCATTTGATATGGACTGCAAAAGAGTTCCCACTCAGCTCCATCCAAATGTGTATCGTTTTCATTGGTTTTGTACCTTTTATCATTTGCCGTGTGTTAGGTTACAAGTGTAGCACACAAACAAAATGTACAGGATACTTTATTGTCATGTACTGAAACACCCGAAATTTGAAGCCAACTTGCAAAATCATGACTTGGATGATTGGCAAATCTTTGAACTTTTTCTGGGAGCAGTTGGCACAATGAAGAACTTGCAATGCATTGGTTTGCACAGCAGTGTTCGCAGCACATTCGTCACACATCGTACTATCCAGAAGCACTGACTTATCAACAGTGTTTTGGCATGTGTCTGTAGCTGTTAGATCTTGGCCCTTCACTCTTGTGGCCTGTTTCCGTGGATTTGAAGAAACCTGAAATTTCGGGTGTTTGAACGTTTCACCTCACTCTGTGTGCGTGCGACCTTGCGCGAGTGAATAGCTACGAGGCTTGTCCAAATGAACATGAACATCGTGTCCTTGACGGCGTGTGACTGTTGCAATCGCGATTTCCTTTGGCAGAGGCAAAGACTGATATGGAAGGGTGCTTTTATGACATGTTGCGCAACTGCATGTCATCGCGCTTCCTGTGTGCAGGCAGACATAACTGGGTCAGTGTCAGCAATTCAGCGATTTGCCTTGCTGCAGATAGGCACTTCAGCGACACGACATGATCTGAGTTGACAACATGAAGCTTTGCTGCGCCCAAAGACAGCACATCATCACCTGTGCCACCCGTGGGCAGACTCAACAAGACACATTCAGACTCCTGCAGGAGGTGTAGGGGGACGATGCCCTGTCGAGGTCGACCTGTAGATGCTAGTACATCAGAGCACTCCAGGGTGACAAGTCTGGAGAAGACCTGCAGCGACCGGGGAGAAAGGCGATCGCACGCACCTTGGCCAACGTCAGAGCTGTCCAGCAAGTTGTTGACTGGGACCAAAGAGCCACAGTCAGGCAGGTAGCTGCAGAAGTCCAGCTGTCATCCGGGAGCGTGCACAGCATCCTGTGCCAGGATTTGGATCTCAAGAAGAAGGCTCCCAAGTTTGTGCTGCGCATCCTCACTGCAGAACAAAAAACTTTGCGTGTGGAAATCTCCAGGAGGAACTTGAAGGGGTGTCAGGATCCCCTTTTCCTCTGGACAGTGATCACTGGTGATGAATCCTGGTTCAGTGTGCTCGAACCTGAGCAGAAGCAACAGAGTTGTCTCTGGATGGGGCATGGAGAACGCTGCCCCCGCAAAGCTCTGCGTGTGTGTCAGGCGCGCAAGACGATGATGGAAGTTTTTTTTGACGATCAAGGTGTGGTTCACCTCGAGTTTTTGCCTCCCCAGATGACTGTCACCGCGAAAGTGTACACTGGCATTCTTTCCAGACTCAGAGAAGCAGTGAGGCGCAAGAGGCCTGTAATCTGGAAGGACAATTCGTACCGCCTCTTGCACGACAACGCGCCTGCTCACACTGCAGTTCCAACATTTGCTGCAATGGTCGAGACATCAATGAAGGTCGTGGAACATCCCCCGTACTCCCCTGATCTGGCCCCAGCAGATTTCTGGTTTTTCCCTTTCCTGAAAGGCCAGATCAGGGGGCGTGCCTTTGCTTCAGTTGCGAAGCTGCAGGATGCTCTCATGGTTGAGATTAGTCAGATTCCAAGGTGTCTCTTCCATGAATGCATGCATCAGAAACTGCCTGACCGCTGGCGCAAGTGCATCGCAGCAGGAGGTGATTACTTTGAAGGTGACAACCTGGAAGTTCCCAGTGACAGTGAGCTGCTGGAGACATCCTCAGATTCAGAGTGATGGACTGCGCTTTTCCGCACAGCGCACATGAACTTGTGCTTCGGCGACGTGTCACTGACATTGATTCCTGTACACATCGCCGAATTGAGCGCACCGGACATTGTTCTCATTCCATTTTGACCAGTACAAATTGGGCAGAAAGCATTTCCAACATTAACATGATTTGAGCAAATATATTTTGTCTCTGAACACAAATGTGCATTTGTTTTCATCGCGTGGGTCGGGCACAGCGGCGACATGTTCATGTTCATTTGGACAAGCCTCGTACATGTTTCATGGAGTCGCAGGCAGATTGTTCGTTTACATTCACTGCATTGAATCGCCAAGTCCAGACCGGAAATTGCACACCAGTCCTCGTAGACTTTGAAAGCACGTTTCGCGCAGATAAAAACGATGTAGACTTCGACATAATGAATTTGTAACACCATAATGAAAGCTTTTCTGCTGTGTTTGCAGCGTCTGGTTCGATTATCCCCATCGCGGACATTCGTGGCAGCGACTCGCTCAACTACGCCAAAGGCGAGAAGATTCTGAGGTGCAAGCTCGCGTCCTGCTACAGACTAGTGGACCTCCACGGCTGGTCAAGCGGCATCAGGAACCTTATCACAGTGAGTTGGAAGTGCAGCTCTTTGAAGCAACCGCCGGACGGGCTTTGGAGTTTGTTCTGGTTGTGGAAAGAGCAGCTTCGCTTTTGTGATCAAATTTGGAGTGCGAATAGGATGGGTTAGTGGCCTGGAGAAAATCAAAGGGATCGATCGTTGAAATACTGCGGACGAACACAGTTTTTGTGGAGTTCTGTGGTCTGTAATTTGTTTTGCCAAATACCCCCTGCAAATGGATTTGTTATGTCGGCTCCGTACGCTTCATTCTGTCCCTTGGCTCGTGATTCTCTCCAACATCAGGACCCGCGAGGCGTTCGCACCTTGTCGGGAATAAATTGCGGTGAAGATGTACATACGTATGCATAAGTTTGTTGGCACCAGGAGACCTCCGTCAATGATCATGTTTGCGGGCTGCTGACGGGGAAGCTTTTGTATGTGTGCCCATATTCATGCAGCTTGCTTTCCAAATCAAGTGGTAATTTTGCCCCGGGCGAAGACTGTGTTGTCGTTCCAGCCCGATTTGTGATCATTGATCCACACTCGGCTTGTTCCGAAATTTCGGTGAAACTGTTTCGGTTCCACAAGAAAACTGAGTGCAGATGGAATCAAAAGGCTGACTCCTGTTGTGTGGAGTCGAGATGATAACGTTCCAAGTTCGCTGCAGGATGATCTCTCTCACGTGTCTAGTCAGTGTGAAGCAGAACTGTACGAGTACATGCCGGGCGAGTCTCTGGCCCATCTTTTCCCATCGTTTCGTCAGTTTGGATTCCAACAGCACCATTGTGTTGAAAAGTTTCGAGGTGTGTGCCGTGTTTGCGGTTCTTGCGAAATGTAGTTCACTGAGCTAATGACACGTAATTTCCCGTTGTTGGCTGAATGAATAATTCAGCTTTGAATCTGGAAAATGATCGAGACAAATCCGTGCTTCATGTTGACAGCACCAGACTTCGGTCTTGTGTACGGTTTGCTTTGTGTCGTCACGAGTTGACTCCCATCAGTCACACAGCTGCTTCCAGAAAAAAATATCAAGATCTCTGGTTCCGAGTTTATCGGTCTTTGGAACCTTTGTACAAGTGTCCGTACGTACTCGGTCGTGTTTTGATCAGACTTCACCTGTATTAACTTGGCGTCTTCCTTTGTACAGGCCAGAATCAACCAAGAAAATGAACACTTCCTGGTCACTCCCCATGGGATGCTGTTTCACGAGATCACAGCCTCCTGTCTGGTCAAGGTAACGACTTCCAGAAGAGCAAAATGTGTTTTGCGTGCATTTCTTCTCGAGCTCGAGTGTTTTCCATTTCGAGTGTGCCGTGGCGTCACTAAATTGGTTCCGACTGAACAAATCACGTTGTTTTGCAGGTGAACTTGCAGGGAGAAGTGGTTGACCCCGGCACAACGAGCCTGGGAATCAACAAACCCACGTACTCGCTGCACGCAGCCATCCACGCTGCTCGTCCTGATGTCAAAGCCATCATCCACCTGAACACACCAACTGCTAACGCTGTGAGTACTCGAACTTGGTCTCTTTCCTGGAGTTAGTTTTGCGGAGACGACCTGGGGTCCAGATACTCGAGTGGTTATCGAAAATCCAAGACTTGTGTGTTGAATATTTTTTCGGCTTTGTTATGAGAAAGTTGAAGGGTGGTTGTGTTGCGTTGTCTGGTTATCTGGCAAGTGAGCAGAAGGTTTGTCTGCGCCTCTTGTTTTCGCCTGAAAGTGGACTTCGAAAGTCGTTCGACCAATGTGTTCGTTGAACTTTCTGTACATCTTGCCAGAAATACAGGCAACGCGGGTGTTCTGAAGTGCTTCCAAAATTCAAATTATGCATGTTTGCCATGTCATGCTCGTCAAGGATAGTAATATTGTGTCAATTAGAACGCATATTTATCTCCGGTCAAAGGAGCTTTATTGTACCCTTACACAGAACATTGGTATTTTCGATGTCACGTATTTTGGTTCTGAAAGGCCTCGGCAAACACAATTGCAGTGGCACTTGAGGCTCGCCAAGAGGTCCCGAACAAATGCGTCTCGTCTGCGGGATCCCTAGTGTGCCGACAGAGCTTTCCTTTTCACTGCACCACGTCCAGTATCATGTAACATGACAGGATCTTCAATCTCCATTGAAATCTTGTCAAATGACGTTTTCACGCTTGGGGGACCTGGCAGGATTAACTCTTATCTGCTTTGGTTTTGTGTTGTGACTGGGAATGTAGGGCAGTGCCAGCCATGAATATTCCCACTCGCACGAGCTCTGTTTTCTCGTCAGTGATTCGGATGGTGAGTTCGCAAAGAGGCAACTCCCATCCTAAAAGTAGATGATCCGTAGTTTCGTGTTGATCGAGTAGACGGATACATAGAGAGATCTGTGGCAAACTGCTGTATCGGAGGCTGTAAGGTTAAAGGGTTGTGAAGCATCTCAATAGAATGTTGTTATGATTTGCTTATCTGAAGGCCGTGCAGCCCGTCAGTCTTGATTTATGACGCACCCCGCCCCCTGCTTGAGCTAGCCACTTGTAGAATGCACGCGCAGACCGACTTGATTCCTTCAAACTTTCTGAAAATTGATACGCGCGGCGTCAAAAAGGTTCTTTGTGTACAAATCGTTTGTTTGAACGTTGATGGTTCAGGTTGTTGCTTGATCGGTCGTGGCCCGTGCGTTTTCGTGACGCGAAACCTTGGCTTCAGCGTGGAACGTTTTGCTTTGCCAGCACAAAGAACCTGCCACGAAGAACCTGTGTTGTTCATTCAGCCAAGCTGTTTGGGCTGTGCTGTGGGCGCACGAAGGAAATGCATTACCACCAGCTCCCAGCATGTCTGCTGTGTTTCCCGAGGTCAAATGACTCTTGAGCTCTGGTATCGGGTGCCGCAAGACTGACCCTTGCACCCGCCCATGCAGGAAGATATCTCTTGGATTCCAGAAGTGTGGTATGCACAAGCGCGAGGGAACTGGTGCTGCGCCTCATGTTTGATCAGCAAACAGTTCAATATTGATACTGTCTCTAAATTATTTGCATTGTGCGATAATTGCGTGTTTTTTGTGGGCGATGTTTGCAGGTTTCATCGATGCAGAGCGGTCTGCTACCCGTGTCGCAGGAGGCGATCGTGTGCGGAGAGGCGAGCTACTTTGACTTCAAGGGAGCCGTGTCCGACAGCGACGAGAGTGACCGGGTCGCCAGGTCACTGGGTCCCAGAAATAAGGTGCGCCTCTCTCCCGCACCTGCTCGTCAGGAAAACTATCCGTACCAAGTTGTGTTTACTCAGTTGCGCTCCCGATTGATCCTTCGTATGTTGTTCACGAGAGTCGCATTTCTGATTTTCAGATTTTGGTGTTGCGAAACAATGGAATATTGGCCTGTGGCGAGTCTACAGAAGAGGCTTTCTTTCTCGCCAACAACATCATGTCGGCTTGCGAGACACAGGTGCAGTTGGCTTGAACATATTCTGCGTCGAATTTCCCCCAATAAATCCAGAAAAAAAAACTCACGGCAAAGGCGAATTTGCTGAATAGCGTGTGCTTGACTTCAGTCTTTTCTTCTGACTGTAGTGAATTTCCGCAGCCACTGGCGGCAACAAAAATTGTTTTCTTGACCCTGCCCTTCTCACTCCAGCTGAAGACCCTTCCAGCGGGGATGGAGAACCTGCACATCCCGTCCGACGAGGACCGGAAGCGCATGTACGAGATCGCGAACGCGACCGGCAGCGGCGGCGACAGCGGCGGCGAGGGCAAGCGCAAGTGGCGGCGCGGCGAGATCGAGTTCGAGGCGTTCATGCGACAGCTCGACAACGCCGTGAGTTTCCATTGCAACTTCTAAGAGATCATCACCAGGAGCGAGTTCGAATCTCTTAGTGCCAGTCCCAATGCAGCAATATTTGTGGCTTCGTTGGGGACGACGAAAGGTGAAGGCTTTTGTTTGTGTGTTCGCAGGGTTACCGCACGGGCTACATCTACCACGAGCCGGTGCTGAAGCAGGACCGACGGCGCATGGACCGCGCCAACAGCGAAGTGGAGATTCCCCCGACCGCCACGTCTTTTTCCGACACGTGGGATGGTGAAGGATCGTACGTATTTGCCAGATCTTTTTCAGACTCATGCTCAATTTTGTATTTCAATCTGTTCGCAAATTGCTGCCGCAGCTGTGGCGCGCACGTGCACCTGGCTTGTGCAAACTGCAGCTTGTACTGCTCAAGTTCACTTCCGAGGCCATGTCCGTGGAACAAAGACGTGCCTCGTGAAAGTGAACTCTTGACAGCCCTCACACACAGACACACTGCCCAATTGTTACAGCTCACCGTTCAAGCATCACCTCGACCGCCACAAGAAAGCTTTCAAGTCTGAATGGTTGAATACGCCGAATGCGTACAGAAAGGAAGAGTTCGAGGAAACCGGCACGCCCAACCCAAAGAAGATCACCAAGGTTGGTAGAAGCTAAACTCCTGGCGTCCTCTTTCTCCACTTGATCTGTTTCCTCTGTGTGAGAGAAGTCGCTTGGTGTCAGGTGACGTCCCTTGTTTTTTGGCGAGCAAACGTTAATTTCGAGGGGAAAATGGAGACGGTCAGGGGATTTCAAACACATTTTGCATGTTGTAGTGGGTGCCTGAAAACTCGCCAACCAAAACGGGCGCACCAGTCAAAGTTGAAGCTCCAAACCAGTTTGCACCGCAGGGCGAGGATCCCAAGGAACTGAGAAACAAGCACAAACTGGTAAGATGATGCACCAAATATTCCAGTCCCGCGGAATTCAAAATCCATTTCAATTGACCTCGAAGAAAGTTGGAAATCATTCCGGGAGTTCGCGTGGTTCACGCTGTCATGTCCTTTCAGATCCGAAAGGACTACTATGAGGAAAGAGTTCATGCGGGTCCTCAATCCAAAATCCTAGAAGGAATGACGTGGGAGGAGGCCCAGGCTGTCAAGGTACTTTCAAATTTTTTCTTGTCTTTTTCAAAACACGGGCGACTTCTCTCAACCAACTTCTGATCGTGTTGACATGAAGTGTGAAGTGATTCACAATCGACGCAGATAGTCACGTGGCCGCTCGTTGTTTGTCTTCAGGACGGTCACGTGAGTGGCACGTCGGACAGCGTCATCGTGGTCGGGGCGGCGTCGAAGGGCATCATCCAACGTGACCACCAACACAACGCTGTCGTCTACAAGACGTACTACGCACCCAATCCTTTCGACAACATGTCTGAAGAGGAGATCGAGAAGTACAAGGCAGACGTGGAGAACAGAGGGCGTGGCGGCGAGAGCGCCGGTCAGTACCCAAATCGGCACTTGTTTCTTTCCTTCTTTTCGTTTTCAGTGGATGGTCGTGCGTGTACCACCAGCACATCAAGTTCCGTGCACTTTCACAAACACCGGGAATTGGTGCCATTTGGTGAAGCGCAAACATTTGTTGTGCTGGTGGCTCACTGGTCGTTCGATGGTGACACGTAACTGATGTTTTGGATAGAGGAATGTAGAACTAATGTTCCTGTTTTCAGTGTAACTCTTCAGTTTCACGTAAACCTAGAATTCTTGTGGGCTGGTTGACCTTGTTTCTTGTTAACGTAGTTCGTGTCCACACGTAAAAACAATACTAGCCTGTCCAAGGGAACCTCTCAGCCTGTTCGTGTTGAATGAGACTGGACCTGAACTCCTTTGTCTTGCTGTTCATGCGCTTGTCTCTCTTCACACAATCTCTGGATAAAAGATGAGCAGAGAATGTTTGGAAGATCGTGTGCAATTGGCAACAAGTTGCAAGCGCAGAACGACTTCAGGCGCCAGGGTGAGGTTCTTGACCCGCGGGGGTGCTCCCGATCTACCACGTAGGTGACACCACTGAGGAAGAAGGACTTGTGCCCGGGCCCGATGGACGACTGATTTCTTCCCGTGAACGCATGGAACAAGTGAAGCAACACCAAGAAGGTGAGAGCTGGAGCTGCAAGGGTCATCCCAGATGATGAAGGCCTCCTCTAACACTGCATTGTGTTCCATCACACTCGCCCCACTCGTAACCTGTTCAGTTTGACGTTCTTGCAGGCTTTGGTTTCTTTCACTGTTCTCGTGTTTGTAGTAGTTTTTAGCAGAACGGATCCAGTGTAGAACACTTTCATTTTCGAATGTTTTGTCATTTCCATGTAAGACTATCGTGGTTTTTGTGAACCTCTGTGACAGATTGCTTGTAGTTCACGGGCATAGTTTCTTTGACGTGTAAGATGTGGACAGTTATTTCACGCTGTTTGCGTGTTTATACATTCCTTTCACGGCATTGATGTACTACTGCATTGCATTCTGTTTCAACGTGTTTTCCTTTTGGTTGGATCTCCTAAAGCGCAACCGCGGAGACAGTATTTAGAAACGTCACTCGATGATTTGACGGAACCTCAAGTAGTCACTAGGCCAACGCGAGGTAAGCAACAAGATGAGGACGGTTGAAGAAAATTTTGAGTCCATCGAAGTTACATTAGATGAGAGTGGTGTGAACGTTACGTAGCACTAACAAACCTAACCGAGGACACACGAGTGAGTTCTTGTTTGTGCGCAAGTATCTGTTGAGAGATGATCAGATAGGGAAGGACAGGTGAGTTTTGCGAGCGTTTGCGTTGTAGAGCTGCTGTCAACTCTCTCGATTTGGTGCGGAGTCTTTCAGTTGCATGCGCATCAATTTCTTCTCTTTTTTTGTGACTGACTGTTTCTGTTGGGTTTCTTCATCCTTGACCTGTTCGTCTTCCTTCCCTTGATGTGGCATGCACTTTCTCTCTGGACCAGACAGCGACGATGAGCACAGAAAGTCACTGGACGAACCGGATGTGACTGTGGCGCCACAGGTGGTGGCACCGGCGCATGCCTCGGCTGTAGAGCCGCCCGCGCCGCAACGGCGCGGCCCCTCTGGCTCTTACGCCGCCCCACCTGGTCTGTACTGGTCTAACTCCACTCACCCACACCACTAACATTCTCCTGTCCTTGTTTTTACGCGAATGTATCATTTACATGTGCTGCCTGTGTTGTGTGGCAATTGGATACCAGTGTGTCGTTTAGCGCTTTTAAAACTTTATTTAAAGTGTAGTGTTCTTGCTCGTGTGAATATCTGAACATTTGTTCGTTAGACGCCGCCAAATTGAAGTTGTGTCGTGGGTCGTTGCGCGGACTTCGCTGGCGACACGACGCGACGTCAATTTGAGAGGCTTGGTGTTGTAGTTTGGTTGTGTGTTGCATGTTTTGCTTGTGTTGCTCGCAGATCCTCCCTCGCCAACCACACCACAGGACTTTCAGCGATCAGCATCTGCTCGATATACTCCCCAAAAAAGTGCTGAACGTAAGTGTGCTTCTTGTGCTGCCTCAGGAAAATATTTGTTCCAAGATGAGCATTCATGTCAAACCTGAGCATGAAATAGAGGTGTAAACTGCATGCGTTTGAGCATTCCGTAAGAGTAATTGTTGTGACCGTTGACTTGAAGTTCTTCATCTTTGTCTTCAGTTGTACAAGAGTTGAACCAGAATTTTAACAGATCCAAGTCCGAACGTAAACCAAGCAAAAGCAAGAAAACCGGTAAGAGATTCCTGGACACAAACATGCAAATTGTTTTCACAAGGTTCGGTATTTCTTGCCTGCAAACCCATTTGATTCTTTCTCAAAAGCAAATGCTTGTGCACAAGAAGTTTACTTGTTGGGGGAGGTGTAGATCACTCAATCTGGAAGCTGACTTAATTTTGCGAGTTTTTGAGATCATTGCTGCGGTTGTTCAGGTTTGTACGCCTGCGTGCGCGCGATCAGTAGAACGCTGCTTGTGAGTTGTCTAACTTTCTAATGCGCTTGTGGTGATTGGTTTGTTTCACACAAACGAAAATTCAGTGCTTTCTTGCTTCCGTTTTCAGGAGAGAATGAAATGTTGCATTTTATCTGATCTGCCTGTCTCGACTGTTCAAATGTCGTGAAAAACTACGAGTTGTGATTTTCGATCCATCTGTTTTAAAATACCCTGACAGCAGGTGAAGCGGATGTTCTTTCAACAGTCCTCAGTCCTCAGACGCTGTCGAGAGTGGAGGTATCTTGTTGCAAAAATTCATTCGTGGGCTATTTACAGGTGGAACAGAAACTGAAATCAACGGTGCAGGCTCGCCCACCAAATCCATGTCAAGCGGTGAGGGCGTCGGAACCAGTAGTCAGGAGGTGAGTACACAACGGACCTTCAACATCACTCAATTTGCGTGCGCCTGTGTTGCGCTGAATTGTCGGTACGTGACCCGTCTTGTGACGAGGAACTTTGTCCGTTGCAGGGTTCTCCGACGAAGGAACTGCCACCAGCGGACTCCGCAAGCAAAGACAAGAAGAAAAAGAAGTTCCGTATGCCTTCATTTTCCAAGCAAAAGAAAGAGAAGAAGTAATCGATGGTCACCACACCCACCTCACGTTTCTTGCAAAGCGATTTCACAGCAGCTGAACATTTTAAGAACTGATGGGAGTTGCCCCTGAATCCGCATGTTGCAGATTCTCAACAAAGAGCGTTTCGATTCTGCCTTGAATGAGAGGTCAGAACGGCTCAAGCGTTTCCGCAGTGAAGTTGCACGGCAAGGATAATAAGAAGAAATTCTTTTCAAAGTTCATAGCGACACGTCCTTTTTCCAATTAAAAAGTACTCTGTAACTTTTCTCTGAAAATCAATTTTGGTCAGGTAATTTCCTACAGGCTTCAATGTATTCCCAAATGAACGTTTGCGGTGCTCGTGTTTTTTGATCAGTTACAGTGAAAGGAACAAGGGACAAAACGAACTGTTCAAGATGATTTGATCCAAGTTGTTTACCTTTCACAAGGGATTTATTTCTGCGAATTCATGTGCCATTGTGTTGCCGAACTTGTCTTTTACGTTTACATTCGTTCTCCCGACATTCAAATGAGTCGTCAGGTTGTTGGAAAAATTGCGACCGAACAGCTTCATGAACACGAGCCATTGACTTCTTGTTGAACTTTCGTGTCTCTTTCGTGTCCACGGAAGTAGAGCTGGGCTATTGCCGGCAAAGGTCCACTACGCAAGCTTCAGCTTCCCCCCTATCCGGCATGAGCCGTTCATCTCTTGAACACTAATGCAGCTGTCGTGCAGCAGCTGTCGTGACCTTTCGTGGATAGGGTTTCTTTGCTAGTGGAACAGTGGTACTCGTGGCTGTCAATCATATCGCTAAAAATATTCCGTGACTGTGCTTGCTCGTCTGGAAGGGATGCTTTTCTCGCTGCTGCCAGAAGGTTGATGGGTGTGTGCGTGTGTAATGTAGCGGAACAGTGGCGAAGTTGAGTTGGGGTTCGGTCAGTCGTGACAAGCTTATCACCCATGAATACGTTAATTGGTGCTACGTTATGGGAAGTTCAGTTGATAGCATCAGTGATTTGCCTTGTGTTTCATGATTGACGTAGGCTAGCGTGATTGATTCGTTTTCGACTTCTGTAGATAGTATTTTTTTAGTTTGGAAGGGAACTGCAGAGTAACCGTTCTCCCTCGTCGTGGTGATCCGTGCACATGTGAAGCTCAGTGATGATATTCCACCCTCTGTCGTGTCAAGTGAATAGTCACAGAAATATTTCCAATGCGAAACGCTTCCCCGTTCGACCTGTGCGTCTGCGTGCGCGTCATCCACGTTGTACATTTTATCCTCGTGATTTGCTGAAAGTTCGTGGCGTAATGTTGGACGTTTTTGAGATATGCAACGTTTTCATATTGTTTTTACAAACACGGAGTAGCAGCGAAGTTGTTGTTCCCCATTGATTGTGTTGCCTTTTATTTGCATAAAATAGTATATTTTACAACTGTTGTACAGAAATGTACATAGCCTTGTATCAAAGACAAGTTTTCTGAATGTGCGTGATTTCAATGCAACTGTGAGACATTGTCGGTTCTTGTAAAGAAGCATGAAACCTTGAAGCTGTTTGGTCTGTGTGGGTACAAAGGCTTTGTATTTTTCTTTGTGAAGGTTTTAAAAAACAACTAGCTGAGCTGAATGAATTGAGCTTGAGTGTTGTCACGAGGCTTGAGGCAGCCGAGTTCCAAAGCGTGAAACGATGCTGTACCTAGTGATCACGTTCCCAGCCACACCTGCCAGTGCTCGTAACTCCCACGCACTGTCACAGCGAAACAGGTCGGGAATGACTGAATGTGAAAGGAAAGTTTGCCTTTTTTACGTGCTTTTTCTTTTGTAAATATACCCTTGCTTCGCATAGAAATAAGAATAAATTGAGATTAAGTTTTCATGTTGTGGTACCCTTTGATTTTTCTTCTTTTCTTGGAAATTAATTTGTGCACAAATAAAAAATGTGCCCATTTTGAGTTGGGGAAAGAAGCAACGTTTCGCCTGTACCGTTCGTATATGGAGACCCTGCCCCGCTATTTCAGTGTTTCAACCACGTCCGAAATCGAAGTTGCCTCTGCGTCTCGTTGCAGGGTCGACTGCAGTTTTGTACATAAGAAATCCTTTTTCATACATACAAGATCACTTGCCATTCTTTCCCTGAGACCTTTGTGAACATTTTCTTTTTTTTTCTGAGTGAAAAGGCAGGGTGTGTTTTGAAGTAATTGCAACATTTTCCTCCAACTGAAACCAAAACACTGCCAGTGTTGCGTTACAGTCGTAGAGCTTGAACTTGGTTTGAGCTTCGATTCAGCTTTTTGTACTTGCGCTTCACCTGCAACTTCCACGCCTGGAGAGACTGCATTGCGTGGTTTGAATATTTGATAAAAGAAACTTTCTACGGGGAGCCATTTCAGCCACGGGCGGCAAGCGGTGTTTTGACAACAAACTGCGTCATTTTTGTGCAAAAGAGCGTCGCTTGCGACTTTCACACGTATGTCTGCAGTGTGCGAAAACTACATGTGGGTCAAGTGAACACGAGTTTTTCTTGAACCTGGCTTGCTTACCAACTTCAGTTGTGCAATGCATCGTCATGCTTTACAGCTGTAGTACCACTTGCTGTGTCAATAAACAAGTGAGAAAGTCGGGAGTTTTTGCCCTGGTTTGTCCTTGGTGAGCCGCGTTGACTCTGCCGTTCACAGCACGAGTTAGTTTTGTGTTGCGTGAACCCGATTCGAATCCTGATCCTTTGAAACCACATACATCGATGATTTGTCGTCATAGTCCGAAACACGTTCCATGTTGTCACGTCTGAGTCGAAGAAGTCACTCACAGACCAGACCGTTCCTTTCGTGAAAGATGTCGGTGACAGGAGACGTGTGTGGTGTCTTGATGCAGATTGACAAAGGGTCGACGTGGTTGACACACGGGCACGCCAGAGTACTCGCGTGATACCGGAGCCAGTCACAACGGTAAATTGGGTGAAATGCAGACTAACTTTGCCACACGATCTTTCATTTTTACACAACAGCAGCCGACTCGGTTCATCCGTGTCGCATTACCCGGAGTGTCTGGTCCTCGTAGAAAGCACGATCAAGATATTTGTCTTGTCTGATTTATTCTGAATTCGTTTGGTGTGAGAAATCTCTTCAAGTTATGTACAATGTACAACCTACAAGTTCACGCTTCATTATGCAGGATTGGTGCACTCCGTTTGAACTGAACAGTCAAATGTTCAAACGTGTTTACAAAACACTGTACCTGCAGTGGAACGTACAATCAACCGTTCGTAGGGACGGTTCTAGTTTTACAGGTTTTATGTTCAGTCTCAGTACTATTGAATCACAAGCCTCTCAGCACGGAGCGAATCGTGCTCGCTTGGCTTTCTGCGAAGCAAAAACCGACAAAGCAACGAAACAAACCTTTGAGCTGCACCACACGTTTCACTGCTGAAGGTCAGTTGTGCTTGACTAGAATAATGAAACCCTCGGAAGCAGCACAATTTTCCAGCACTCAGCAACTCAACTGGAGTCCCCAGAATCACATGAATCTGGGAAGTGCGCTTGTCGTCACAATCAATGCATTTCGTACAAATGCACAACATTCAGTCCGCTTGTAAGAAATCACCCACAAATTTGGTCGGACTCTCAAGTCTTTGTAGCACTCAGCACGTAGTTGCGGGAAGTAGCACCACCTTGTCATGAGCAACCACACAAGGATTTAGTCTTCTCTTGCAATCGAATGCCCTCTTCCTTCTCTGAAAGTGGAATTAGTGGTACTTTCAGAACAAGTCAAGGTACACAGATTTTGGGGGAGCTCACACGTGTTTTGTTCGGCTTTGTCCATTGGAAAGTCGGCAACAGAAACTTCAAAATCAGAGCCAGGTTGCTCAACATTCAGCTTGGTTTCGACACAAGAACAGAAGCTGTTTTTACTGAGCCCCGCTCGACGATTTCCAACTTACTTGGCTCTGGTTTCGGTTGTTTGTCAAGGTCTTCCTTGTAATCTCTCGCGATACTGTCAAATATTTCTTCTGAAACACCACAACGATTCGAAAGGTGCTTGAATCATTTTTGACACATTCGCAGCACGACAAAAGCTCATGTACAAGACAGCGTCAGAATGTACTCACTGATGTTTTCTCCACTTTTGCTTGAAGTTTCAAACACTACAGCATTGATCTCTGGAAAGATCACAAGAAACTAAAGTTTTCTTCAAAGAAGTCTGAACGTGTGCGAAAAAGAATTCACGGTGAAAAACAATCTTTTCTTGTTTTGACCTCGCTGCACAAGACTCACCGTCGGCGAAATCAGTCGTCATGTGGTAGTCTACTTCTCTTGCTCTCTTGTCAAGATCCACCAAATCTTTCTTCGTTCCACACAAGTATATCTTGCACGACTGAAACATTTCGAATTGCACGGACTGTTGATTGTTGCAACAAATGCTACGCCCAACGTTCCCGAGTTCCTGCAAAATCATTGTGTGCACGAGGGGAAACTTCGCTCACCTCTTCGCTGTTTTTCAGCTCGTTTACCCAAAACCTGGTCCTTTCGAAACTTGTTCTGTCAGTTAGGTCGTAACAAACGATGGCTGCCCGAGCTCCCCTGTAGTAAATTCTGCTCATCGCTTCGTACCGTTCACTGCCAGCAGTGTCCTGAAAGCGAATGAAGCTTCCCATTTCGTCACACAATCCGAACAAAAAGCAACAGTCACTGTGACTTTGTCTGAAACGTTCCTTGCATGTGGGATCCCCCACACCAACAACTTTGTGAAGTTTCTGCAGAAAAAGTTTGCACCCAAATTCCCAAAGTGAAGCTCTTCCCATCCACCTCGACCTTCTTGGCTCCAAAGGCAGCACCAATCGTCTGAAAAAGATCCATCATTATCCACGGTGCAAGAAATGTTATTTGAGTGACACAATGTCTGCCGTCCTGAACATTAGGAGAATCTTTCAACCAGTCAGCACTCAAAACGTGCACACGGACGTTCCAAGAAACCCTTGCAAATTGGGGCGCGATCTCACTGCCTATTGTGCTCTCAATGGTCAACACAGAAAATCGACCTGATATTTTCATGGAAAGGACCGACAGAATCTGGATTGCCCTTGGATTGTTCCACTCACACTCTGATAAGGAACGTCTCCAGTGAAAATGTTGTGCAGGTATCTTTCAACAAGACTCGTCTTTCCGCCATACTCTTTGCCCAGCAGCACCACTTTCATATCAACCCTTCCACCCATTTCTGACGCGAGTCTTCTGCAACACAAAAACAACACAGTTCTGAAAGCAAGTTGCAAGTGCAGATTCTATGAAATGCATTTGAACTAGGGAGGAGCCAAAATCATCCAGGGTATGATGCCCTGAGGAGACATTCAATCGTTGGCACCTGAAACTTACCTGTGCAAAACATAGACACAGTAAAATTGCACAAGTTTGGCTGGATAATTTGCGTTGCCGAATTGTCCTCCCGCAATTTAAAGACCACGAGAGAAAACAGGAAACGACCACAAAACAAACTTCCGGCTGCTTTGGAAATGGCGCAAAACTGAGTGAACGGGTTTCAGGTGGTTCTTCTGAACCAGCTCTCTCGGGTTAGAATATTGAAAGACAGAATTTCAACTGTGACAAATTTCATGTTTTCTCGAAGACCATTTATTTGAGAGATTGACTTTTGTTCGACCTGTGCACAAATTCTCCAAAGGACCCAAGCTTTTCGCAAGGCCGTCACAAAACCCACAGAAAACTCGCATCACATTGCTCTTGAACGGCATGGCAACGACAAACACAAACACTTGTTTCATCTTGAGAGCTTTATACACACAACACAAGGACATGCACTCAAAACACACGTAGACCACTCCGGGGCATTCTAACACTTTTGGACTGAATAGCATGACCGCAATTCCAGCAACATTAGGCTTTCAATGATTCCATGGTAACAGGTGCGCGCCAAGCCGCAACGCCACACTTTCGCTCGTTTGTTTTCCACAAGTTTCACGAATTCGTGCTTGAAACGTTCTCGCTTTTGTGGCGAGTCCCCCCCACCCCCCCCCCCGTCTGCTCTCCGTAAAACAGAGACCTTTTCAATAACAAATGACGATCACAGGCAGGACGACTTCGTGCTCTCGCACAAAATTTGCGGAACTGCTCCACTCGCCAACATACGAACATTACACCGAAAACTGGTGCTTGCACTCGTATTTATGAGTTTTTCGACAAACGCACATTTTGTTGGAGCCTCACTCCAAACAGTTCTCTTTTTCCACGAAACCAAATGCTTCTCGAGTCAGAAGCACGCACCAAATCGCTTGGTGGTGGCTGCAAAGTTTTGGTTCAGTGTTCACGCAATGAAGTCGAGCGGTCTGTTGAAACCTCCACGCCGGTTCATGTACTGCCTGAAACGTACAATGACAGCAGTGAGAATTTCTCTCAAAATTTTTCATGCAGGGCCCTTGTCACGCAAGGGTGACAATGGACGGGGTGGTTTGGTTGTTCATTCTCAAGTCAAAACGAAACATTTTAACGTGTGTGGTGTGTTGCATTGTTGCCCAGCAAATCTGCTCAATAACACACCTGTATCTTCGCTTTCGTTGAATACTGGCCACATAAACGTCATTTCCAGCAACGTGCTTTCCCTGCAAAAAGAAGTTACAACAGTCACCGGAAATTTTCCTTTCAGGGACTGCGCAAAATTGTTGAGACAACGTCACACAGGGTACAGTTCAAATCTTCGGACTTGGAGAAAACTGAGTTTGAACAGTAGAAACACTTGAGCATTTTTGGATTGCAACAAAGTGTGATTGCAACACACACACACACACACACAATGGGAAACATTCGGCGTGTGTAAAATATGCCAAGTGAGAACTGCAGACAAAACCCGCAGTGCAAGAATTTCACGTCACGTCTTCCTGACTTGAAGTCAGACATAAGCGTACCTTGGTTGTCTCAAATCCACCGAATCCCATCAACTTCATCATCTCTATCTCTTCCTCCGATTTTCCTTCCATTTCAGACGCTGTTCGTCGCGTTCGCGTGTCAGAGACAAAAACACAAAAAATGAATGTTTGTTTCACTTTTTGAAACACAAAAGGTGATTCAATTTTTGAGAGATTCGTACCTTGAATTGCAGGTCTATTTGACAACCCCCTGGCAGGGGGCGGCTGTGGTTTTGGAATGGGATACGAGGTGTTGACAATTTCTCGCGTTGGCTGCCCATGATTGTATTCCATTGCCACAGGTTCCCTGTCCCTCCTGTCAACATCTCGAGGGCGCTCCCGTTCCCTCTCTCGGGATCTGGCGAAAAGAAAGGCACCAATGAAAACAATCTGAGAACAATTTCTGGGATTATACGGAGCAGGTCATCCAGCTTTTATGCAGTGATATCACAAACAATCGATTTGGTACCTCAGGAGAGGGTGAGAACCTCTGTATTTATTATGTACAATCACGCCATCTGGTGAGCGGTGGTTCTAACATTTGGGTCAGGTGTGTCACACCACACTTCTCTCCCACCAGGGGGTGCTGGTAGTATCAGCAACAATTTTAACATTAATGTATATTTTCACAATAATTATTTAGATACAAATTAGACAGAAAATAGCATAATATCACTATTTTGCTGCCTTTAGCCTACATCCCTCCCCCCCCATGGGGTGATCATGTAACTGGGAACTTCCTTTCCAAAATGGATATTCAGAACTTGGAAGCATGGTCTAACAGGCAATTGTCTGCTTCATCCTGCATGAATCGAGGAGATTGAGTGTTCTTCCAACTCATCAGTGTTATTCAATCAGTGATCAATCACTTCAATAGACAGGCTCCTCTACCAAATCACTGTTTCAATGAAATCATCATCCAGTTGACCCAGGGTTGTAGGAACCCCAACCATCAAGGTTTTGTACTTGTGGTTCTCAGTTCATGTCACTCCACATTACATTGAGGTGAGTCCCGCAGTGTGGAGTGACTTGAGAACCACTTACCGGCTACTGTCCGTGAGCGACAGCCCAGACCAAATGGTCGAAGTTGCAATGTGAGGTGGGGCCCAAATTGAAGTGTTGAATGCAAGCCCTTAACACCCTGGGGTGAGTCTTGGGCAGTCCTTGTCTGTGAGATTCAATTTTGAGTTTTCGAGCGATGTTCTGGCGCAGGAAACTTAAAACATCCACTTTCTATGGTGTGATCAACCTTTGGGCAGATGCCATGTTGGAAAGAGAGAGCACCAGAACCACAAGGGGTCACGTGATCAGCCCCTGGGGGGGGGGGAGGAATGCTGGGTAATTTCCAGCAAAATAGCAGAATTTTGATATTATGCATCTGTTCCCAGTCTAATGTATATAATAATGAAATACAAAAAATTGGTTGCAAAGGCCAACAAGGCCAGCTCCCCCTGGTGGGGGAGGAGTGTGGTGTGACACACCAGCTGTGATTTAGAACCACTGCTCGACAGATGGCACCACTGTGTACTCAATAAATAGGGCGGTTCCCGCCGTCAGGGGCAGTCTCGCCTGAGATACCAAGCAGTGTGTTTGTGATATCACTACACAGCACCGATCTTGTTTGAAAAAGTAAAAAAGTTTTTCCTCAGCATTAAATTGTTACCTTGATCTTCTTCTGCCAACAGGGGATCTACAATGGACAATTGTACAGGTTTTCCTTCCAGATAAATCCAGCAACACTCTCGTTGCAAAATCCTGTTCTCATCGAAACATTGCGCACAGAAACACTGAGAACCGTGTTCCAATATCTGCGCCCAATTTTTCCAGACGCGATTTCATATCGACAACCGTTACCTTCTTCTGGGGGACGGGGTCCTTCTGCGTCGGTGTGGTGATCTTGTGTGACGTTCTGAAACCGACATATGATTTCAGACAAACAAAAGTTAGAAGCAAACAAATCCACCAAGACAGTTTCAAAACTGTTTCAGAACAAAACCTCACCTCTTCGATCTCTATCCCTGTCCCTGGGTGGAGATCTTCGACGATCTGCAAATAAAATAAGACAATTCTGAAGGAATGAGTGGCGAAAAGAAGAAGGAGTCTTGCCGATGTGAAAAATAAATCGAGTCTTGTGAAACCACGAAACAACTGTCGTCCATTATCGCCCAGCAAAAGCCGATGATACTGCTTTAAATGTTTTCATTATAGATCTAAATGTGGCATTTCAAGCACATCCACTAACTGTTTTATCTATTGGTTGCTAACACAGTTGTATCAATTCACTCTAAATTGAGAATTACCTCTTTTGGGTGACCGACTCCTACTCCTGCTTCTTCGCCCCATCGCGTTAGTAGTTAGACTAGTAAACCAGTCGTTGACTGGTGCACCAGGTGGTGTTTTAGTTTCACTTTTCAGCGTTCAGAAATTGAAGAACAAAACAAAACCCAAAAAAATGGAGAAAATCAGGCCAATAAAACAATTTTGATTGCTTTCAACAACTACCTGCCTTCAGTGTTTATAGCTTCAAAAATACAGCATCAGAAATGTATTTTGACCAAATGGTTGCATCATGACAACAACAATACTGTGCCAAACAAAACAAGAAATCATGGATATGTTCACGTCGCTTTATTTTGTTTGTTATTTTTTCGTGGGTTAAGTGTGAACATGGCACCCTTTGTCAAAAAAAAAATATATACAAATGAAAACGAATGAAAACACACGATTGACACCAGCCTCAAAAACTACCGGTGTCGCCGGTACGGATAGGAAATATGTTCACTGTCGGATTAAGTCGGGCTGTTGTGGCGAGAGCACTTGCAACAGGCCCTCTTAGGACGTACTTAGCTTGTGGTTGCAAATGCAAGAACACAGGATCCACAAACACGGGTATGTCCTCAAATATTTGACCTCAGTTTTGACGCTCAAAGTATGCATTTCTATTATCGCTCGTACCCATGCTGAATGCTGACATTGGTGTGTGTGTGGGCGATTCATTTCTGACGATCGGCGTGTCTTTCACTTGTTTGTGGTCATTAAAGCGCAGCTTTACAAAGGTTTACAAAATGGGGCTGCTTGTCATGCTGATCGACTGAAATCAATGTGCAACTTTGTCAAAGCTCTGTTGGAACAAACGTCAAGACGGACGAGGAAGCACAGCTTGGGCCCCTCGGTCATAGATCTGTCCTTGCCCCAGCCACCAGATGAGAAAGGGGTTTGTAAATGTTCTGGGTGGAACCACACCGTAACCAGAACTACGCAGTTGTTCAGGATGAGTCCCGACAATTTGCACACAACCCGCAAAGCTGTCTAGTACGTGTGTGTATGTGCGTGTGTGTGTGCGTGCTCTTGTGCATGCGCGTGTGTGTGTGTTTGTGTGTGTGTGAGTGTGTGACATCGATCGGGGTTGCGACCTCGATCTCATCCAGAATCATTTTTGAGCAGGGGCATATGTGCGTGTTCGTGTAACAAGCGAATCACTTTTTGCCAGAATCAGTTGACAAACTAAATATTTACACAGAACTCGGCAATGGAAACAGTCAAGTTGTGAAAGCAAACTTCTCGAAATCAACGGACGACGATAAAACATCAGGCGCATCAGGCGAGAAAGATGCTGATCAGGAGGAGGTGAACTTGTCTGCAAGTCAGACGTTTGGATCTTTTGATGGAATTGACAATGACTTTGCTTTCCCCGGAGACTTGTCACGGTTCTGAATCTCTCTTGCAGGGCACTTTCTCATTCAGTGCTGTGGAAGAAATATTGAGGGCTCAGCAGATGCAGGGCATGGATGCCACGCAAGCGAAAGACATGGTTTGAGCAGGACCTCCACTTCGTTTTGTTCATCAACTTCATTGATCTGTTGACATTTGTCCACACTGCCTGGTAACGTTGGTGTTTCCTTTCAGCCGCTTGAAGGCATGCCTAATCCGTACGAGGTCCCTCCGAAGAAGTGTATCTTGTGTGACCACAAAGTTCACGTTGATTACAAGGTAAACCATCCCGCTTTGGTGTGTTTTGTTCCTGGGACCCAAAAACGACGATTTCCCGCGGCATCACAGTTGCTGTGGTTCGTTCCGAGAACTGAGATGATTGCTGAAATGTCCGACAAGTGCTTTTGACGGGCTGACATTGTTGGCTGCTACGGGACTTCTTTCACGAGTTGAAACCAATACGAGCGTAGATCTACTTGCACAGTCCTTGTCATTCTTATTTCGGCTTGGAGACAACAACTCATCTTGTTGCAGTCATGATAAAAATCACATTCAGGTGCCAAAAGAGCAAAGAACAATGATTCTTGCTGCGCATGTTGTCACTGACAAAGGCTTCCGTCTGATGTGAGCCCCGCAACTTGACTCTGCGTGAGGTCCAGGTTCACCCTTGATTTTTTTCTCCCCCCCCCCCCGCGCAAACTCTGCTGGACCAGCAGAGTTAAGGCACCGAGCCGTGAACACCAGTTGAGAACCGCAGGCTTTCTAAGCGTAGCTTTCTTGTTGTAAATTTGCTTTCACCACAGAACCTTTTGCTCTTGAACAGAAATGCCACTCAGGTGGCCGGATCTTTTCGAGAGGTGCATGAACACTCGTGACCTCCCCGAGACACGTGTCAGTGCTGACAAGTTTTCTGGTTGGGTTTACACTCTTTCATGTGACACGGATATCGGAGGACGCCGTGTGGATCGGTTCGGTGTAGAGTCAACTGGTTTCTTACAGAATACGAGGTTGCTGTACCAGTTTGTGTCCCCACATACGGGTTACATTTATGGACGTCACATAACGGGATTGTGCGTCTTCATGCAGATGCACGTTGCATTGAATATAAAGCGGTCCCGAATGGCAGGTGAGCTGATCGACGGTTTATTTTTTATTCACCCCACCGGTGTACGTTGTTTGTGCTCGAAAAAAAGTTCCTCAGAAAGAAGCAGCCCGACACAACCTGTGAGCACGAACTCCAGCACGCCCTCGAAAGTCCTGAATCACACCGACCATTGCTGGTCGCACCATTACTTTTCAAGTGCTAACGGGCGGAGTTAGCTTGCGTGCGTCAACGGTTTCGACTCAAAACCACTGTCTTGCTCTTTTCCAGGATATATGTCGTTTTTGATGAAGAAACCACAGTATTTGAGAGATCCCAAGCTGTTTGATCCATTCAAAAGGACTTACTAATTGTTGCAAACCTGACGCCTGAACACTCCCAGAAAAGGGGAGGACTGTTCGTGACTGTCGTTCTGCGCGCTTTGTGGAAAACAGAACTTGGTTTTCAAAGTCGTCGAAGTTCATCGTGCTCAGAGATGCGGTGACTTTATCCATCCTCAAACCAGGCCGCTGTTATTGATCAGTCTCTGCACAGGTAGCGTCGCAGACTGCGCTCGCGATTTTGCACCTGGCGCTTTGCCGCAAAACTGATGCTGAAATAAAACGCTGTGCAGTTTGTTTGACACAACAGCAAGGCACAGGAAAGGGAATGCACTGTTTGTTGAATCGTTTTACGACATAGGAAAGCAAACGTGGGTGAGCTCTAATGGTTAAATGTCGCGCCTCAGCAAATGGAATTGTACGAGCAGCGATTCGCTCCAGGAACTTCAGCATTTGGTGAGTCGCGGTTCGCTCTGATAAACAGACCCAATTGGCATTTCGTCTCCGTGTGGTGGATTTGACAGGTACACAAGAGTTGTAGTGATCTGCGGGACACAAAGTTGAGGTGAGCGACGTTTTTCTTGACACGCATTGGCGGTTTATGTTTCTGTTGGGATATTTCTTGGTGCGTAAAGGGAGCACAAGAACAGACAATTTTTTGGATCTTTTTCTGTTTCCACATTGCTAAGATGATTGCTTGAATGCACATTTTCTTGAGATCGAGGTGTGGTGACTGCTGTCAAGCAAAGTTCAGTAAATTTTCTTGCAGTCTGGCGCGCACACAATTAATTCGCATGCAGAAGAGTTCTCACGCAACAGGTAAACGTTACAAATCGCTGTTGAATTTTGTGGCAAAATGCCCTTTTGGGGTTGTTTTGAAAACCTGGGGCCGGGCGAAAATACTTGTGTCATGAAATTTCTGAAGGGAAAAGGAGAGCAGAAAAACACAAGACAGAGAAAAGTTTTGTTCGTTTTTCTTCACAGCAAAATTCATCCCCACACCAGAATATTTGTTGTTTTTTTTTTGTTGCTTGGGGGTGTCACAAAGTCCTGGTGCACGCATACATTTTTATTTCCGCTGTGTGAATCATCGTACAAAGATTGATCACCTGAGGGAAAGGAATATTTTTTTCCCAAAATTTTGCAGGCAGCGTCCCCACCAGGAATAATGGCCACAAACGGAAAGCCAAAGGTACGGTTCTTCTGTTTGCTTGTTTTGCGTTCACTCGTACGTATTTGCTTCAGTGGAAACCATCTCTGCATTTGCTTGTCGCCCTTGTTGAAACCAGCTTCCGAAATAGCTCTGGCCACGCCCTCGCTGTGCCGCTGTTTTTTGTCAACAACTCACTTTGCGTTGTGCATCGATTCCGAAAAGTTCACGTGCGCGAAAACGGCTCTCCCCAATTTGTCTCTGCCACCGGTATTCCCTGCGTGCAGGGTACCTTCGGTACGTAAAGTGGCTTGGCTTTGCACGTGAAATTCAACAACTTGCAGTATCAGACGAGGTCGAGTTCAGTTGACGAGGACGATGAGGACCTGCGGTGCGGCTTCGGCAGCTGCAAACCGTCCTGTCTGCAGGTCTTCAACAACCCCAAAGTCTTCCTCATCTGGCTCTGCTTCTTCTCCTTCGTTCAAGGTGACGGGCTGAGAAAAAAGGAGAATAGACCCATAATGAAACACATACCCCTTTCAATTCAGAATGCATTTTGCGGTTGTCCTTCTGGTGTCGCTCTTGACGAGTTTTGTCTCGCGATGCAGGTTTTGTTGTGAACGGGATCAACAACGTGAACGTCACTGCGATAGAACGGAGGTTCGACTTGACGAGCACGCGCGTCGGCCTCGTGTCGAGCGCCTACGACTTTTCAGCCGCCGTGCTCGCCATACCCATCGCCTTCATCGGGACTTACGGTCACCAGGCAAGTCTCGAGTGAAGCTCATTGCTGCTCTCGTTCAAAACAACTTGAGTTGAGAAATTTGGACGCCAATCGGCTTTCCCACCTGCAGCCTCGTATGCTGGCGATCGCTGCCTTCGTGATGGCGCTCGGCTCGTTCGTTATGACGCTGCCGCATTTCATCACCGGGACTTACGAACTGGGCACATTGGAGAAGGAGACGTGCAAAGAAGCAGGTTGGGAGCCCTGGCTCACTAAAGCGGCACCCGAGTTCAATTAATTTCTTACGCTGGCTTGCCAATAGCTGTTTTTATCAATTACCTGCAGGAAATGGCACTGTCTGTGGCGAAAGGGACGAAAACTTACAAAATTACTTGTACGTTTTGATCCTGGGCCAAGTTTTGCACGGCGTTGGAGGGCAGACGGTGTACGGACTTGGTATAGTTTTCATTGATGCAAATGTCAGAACCAAATCTTCGCCAGTTTATCAAGGTAAATCCATCTTTTCCTCTCTCAGTACTTCCCCTGTTCGTGAACCATGACTTCTGCTTTGTGAATACTGTGCTTCCTTGATGCCGTTGTCACCTTCTGTGCCGGCGTCGCGCGCGACCTGTGAGCGACTGACGTGATTGGCTGTTGACAGGGATCATGTACGGCTGCTCGACGCTCGGTCCCGCTGTCGGATACCTACTCGGAGGCTTCTTCCTCGACTATTACACAGATTTTCATGTTGTTGATGTCGACTCGTAAGTTTACGTACAAGGTAGTGGTGCTGCAGTAACATTTTTGTGTTGCAGGAGGATGTGGTAAATTGACTTCATTTTTGGTGTGGAGCCACTTCGTTTTGAGTGATTTGAGGTGGGTTGCACGATTTGAGCCAAATCGGTGCGAGCCAAATCGAAGCACCTATAGGCAGTGTCTTCCAAAAGTATGTCAGCAGCAGTTTCATGGTCAAGATGAGAA
>JAAUXT010034774.1_pt1 | contig 33303 bp, 31 predicted proteins | sample 7278171 | NCBI WGS metagenome assembly JAAUXT01 (sample SAMN14350112, study PRJNA611818) | marine sediment metagenome | isolation source: surface marine sediment (1.8m) | place: French Polynesia: Moorea | collected 2018-08
CAAGACAGCACAGGGCTGGGCTGGGCTGGGTTGGGCTGGGCTGGGCTGGGCTGGGCTGGGCTGGGCTGGGCTGGGCTGGGCTGGGCTGGGCTGGGCTGGGCTGGGCTGGGCTGGGCTGGGCTGGGCTGGGCTGGGCTGGGCTCAGCTGAACTCAGGGACATACCCCTGGCTCCTGGATCCACACATGTTCACACCAGATTTCTATGAGAAATCCAAGTATTTTGTTGTTCCTTGCAGCATGTTTGACTCGACAGCGGATTCTCACGCTGAATTCTACAAGGTGGAGCAGAACAACGACGTGTACACCGCGCTGAGCGGGCTCCCCGACCCGAACCCGGACCACGCCCACGAAATCGCAAACTTCACCCTGGAGGTCATGGAGAAAATGGAAACCTTCAGTGCCCACGGTGTCAAACTGCAACTGAAGGTCGGAGTTCACACAGGTTGGTTACGCACTGCAGAACGTGTGCTTGCTTCGGAGTGACACCCTCAACCATGGTGTCCGGACATTTCAGGCAGACACCCCAAATCCTAAATCCCAAATGGCGAGACAGTGCCTCCAGGCTTTTGGTTTAGCAATTTGTTCATGTTAGGAAAAGGTTTTCCTCCTGCATTCCAGGACCGGTGGCTGCTGGGATCTCGGGGCGCAAGACACCGCGTTACGTTGTCTTTGGTGAAAGTGTGAAGATGGCGCAAAGAATGTCTGTTTCCAGTGAAGGTACCGTGTTCAGTGCATGCACGTACCCCAAAATTTTGCCTTGGTTCTCTCATACCAGGTTCCATTGAATCAGTTGTCATCTTCGTCTTTTTTGCTCACCACACCAACTGAAGGGACCAGGGGCATTGTGTGTCACCCACAAGCACGAAATTTCCACTGATGATAAAATAGACCTGCACCCACGCACAAGACGCACCCTGAGCTTTGATGCCAAATATTTGGGGAAAAGGTGCGCCGTGTTCTCTGGTCGGTACGGTAAAACCTCGGTTGCTGCCTCCATTTCTTGTGTCACCGGGTCCGAGTGGCAACATGAGGATTCGCCAAGGGGTTCCGTCTGCTTCTTTCCTCCCTTCTGGTGGTGAACAAGTTGAAAATGTTTTCTCTCCTTGGAGTTCGGGTCAGAGTGGCAACGTGGCCGCTCCTTGGCCAGCAATTCTGTTTCACACAGAAACTCCAAAAAAAATATCACCCTTGTGTTCGTACCACAAATGGTCAGGTCTGTCTTGCAGTTGGCAGGATCCAGATCAGTCAGCAGACGAGGAATGAGCTGGTGAAGCAAAACAAGTTCAGTATCAGCGAGAGGGAACCGACGGAGATCTACGTGAGTATCGTACTGAAAGTTCCCTCCCTAATCGCGCGGGTGTTGGGTTGATTCAGGACTTCACTCCAGAAGCAGAAGAGAAATGTCACCATTGTTGGGTCAAAGCGTTTTTCAATCACAGTTCTCTCGTGCTTTGCAGGGAATCGGAAGAGTGACGACTTACTTCCTCGACGGACTCGCTTAGAATATCTTCCTCGCGTGTCACAAGACGGAACCACAGAACACACGACACAAGCTACGAGAACGGACAGCTCCAACCATCAGATCTTTCCACTTTGTCTGAGGTTTTCGGGCGGTTCGTAATGATCGAGCCTTTTCTGTTTTGTACATGTCGTGTTCGCAGTAATCTTCCTCTGTTCTAGGTTTTGCAGAACGAACAGAATCCTGTGCAACAAATTCGACACAAGTTTCCGTCGACCGCGGTTTGTCTTCCCTCAGTGAACCGGACGTGAGGGATTCCTGTGTGAGGGACGGTGTCACACAAGCGAGCGAGTCATGTTGACCAGTACACCAAATACACCGTATTGGTGCACGTTTTGTCAGTCGCAAGAAAAACTCTTCAACCACTTCTTTTCCTTCAGCCAATTTATGTTTGCATCACAATTATGTTTGGTGTGACAACTGAGATTTGCGCACGCCACAAACCACGCTGCGCGCTTGACAATCTGGTCAGCAGTACACAAAGACGTAAAACAAGGAAAACAGGTCTGTTGGAGTCGTGGTCACAACGCGCACTGATTATAACAAGCAACGCGCTTCATGGAAACACCTTCTTGTTCTTTCACACACGGCACATTTTATGATGGGACAAACCCGCGCAAAAAATAACTGAATAAACCTTGGGGTCGGGAATCATCACAGGATTTCTGACGCGTGTGGACACCGCCTGGAATGGCTGAACTACTGAACGAGAGAGCACACACACGTTGCGTCTGCAGTGCAACTCACGATTTTGAATGGACCAGGACGTATCTAAAAATGATCGTCCAGTCATGGTGTGATTTCTATTGACTTCTCTTGAGTTCCGAAGGTCAAGAATGAGTTTAGAGGTCTGCATGACCACCTGTTCATTTTTAGACACGTCCTGTGAAACGGACCATGTGCAACCCAAGTCGAAATGTAAGCTTCGGGCCTCCCCAGCCAAGTTAACATCCAGGTTGTTTCGAACACATTTCAAGGCACACACAGGAGTGTGTTCAGTTCTGCAAGTATCAAAATCAGCTTTTGAATTGTGGCGCGCAGAAAAAAAAAGTCTTCTTCAAAACCATACATGGCTACAAACATGCTCTCCGACCACAATCAATAGTTTCCTTTGGTGACGAATGTCGTGACAAGACGATTCAAGTCAAAACTCAAAGCAGCTTTCTTGGTTTGGCGAGCGGGAGCCATTGCGATTTGAGAAAGTTTTCTACAACCGGTCTCGCACGTGGCTGAGAAGCATTGTTGACCCTGAAAGCGGGTTGTGCATGACTGACAGGACGATGATATTTGAGCGTCTCTTACCCTTTTACACCATATCTGTATGATTGACTTGCAATGATGATAAACACACCAAAACGCAGGAAATGTACGAATGGTAACGTCATCAAAGGCATGAATGTTTGAATTCGCAACCCATATACGCACCGCACGCACGCACGCACACGCACCGCACGCACGCACGCACGCACACATAGTTGGGCATGCGCACACGTTACAAAACGTTGTCTGAACATCTGACCAACAATGTTCCAGCAAGACACACGTCAGCAACACGTAGATCTAGAAGCACCTTGAATGTTTTGGAAGACTTATCCGACACGAAGGTTGTTTCAAAGGACACTGAGAAACACACCACGAAAACATGATTTCATTCAAAACCTTGACAGGACAAAATCAAATGAACGGTTCAAACTCCATTTCGTCGTCATCACAAAAAGAACTTCCAGCACTCCCCTGTACGAGGTCTGTCCTGTTTCATTCAGCCTTTCTCTCTCCAGACACGTGAACGATGGTCAGTCGCAAAGATTACTTTGCGTGAACCGCGGACAAAAAGCAAGAGCTCGTTTCTCCTCACGACTTGGACAGTTTTCACACACTGGTTCAGGAGAAATTGTCACAGATGGCGAGCGCCTGCTTGTACACCGCCTGCGCCTCGCTGGGGTTGAACAGATCCGCCGACACGGTGCTTCTGTGAATCCCCTCCTCAAAATAAGCCTCGTCCAACATGTTAATTTTGTTCATGATGTCATCAGTGTTGCTAAGGTGCCCACTGCTGTCGCCGTTGTAAATGGATAATTCTGCGACGTCAGAGAAAGCGCTGTTGTCTGGCGGGACTGGGGGACTGAAGGCTGGCGGCTGCCACGAGGGACGAGGTAAACCGGAGTTGTAAGGCGAGAGGCCACTGTCGTCTGTGCTGTCATAGGAGAAGTCCAACACATCTCCAGAAGAGTTGGAGCTCTGGCTCCCCAGACTGTGGCGCCATGTTGGATCCCTGTCGGACGAAGAGGAGGAGGAGGAGAACTTCCCGTTGCGTTTGAGAATTCCCTTGATTTTGCGGAGCACGGGGGTGGAGGCATTTTTCCCACCTCTGCTCACTTTGGTGGAGTCGGCAATGAGGGCGTCCTTTCTGATGTCGTGACTGCTGTGGCGTCTCTGAATGATGTCTGTGGTCGTGAGCGCGTTCTTTCTTTCATCTCCTGCAGCTCCCTGACTCAGAGCTCTGGAGTAGTTCCTACTGGGACTTTTCTCACTGTTGCGGGACACGGACGTTGACGTGGTCGTCTTCACACTCGAGTTGTCGTCGGACGTGTCCAGGTTGAGGCTGAAGCTGCTGAGTCCGTCCTCCACGTCAGACACACTGTTCAGCGCGTCGGTTCCCTCCGACACGGACCCGCCCCGGCTGCTAGAGACGCTGCTGGCGCCCGACCTTCCACTGCCACCACCACCACCACTGCCTCCCTTTCTCTTGCGCAACTTCTCGTTTTTGTCACTGGTAAAATATTCAGAAATATTTATGTCGTCCAACACACAGCCACTGTCAGCACCACTGTACTTTTTCTTCAGGATTCCTTTCTTGGGTTTCTTGCTGGAGTCGAAGGCGGCGTCTCCGACTGAAGAAGGCCTGTCACGACTAGAGGACTCCGAGGTCTTTCGCTCCCTCGCACTGTTGGTCCTGTTGGTGTCCGCAGCAGCGCTGCTGTGTTTGTTGGCCTGCGCTATCACTTCTTTGCCGTGTTTGTTCCTCTCGGAGCTACGGGACCAGAACACGGGTTCCATGTCTTTCTTCTTCTTGTGGCCCTTGTCTTTGGAGTTTTTCAGAATGCTTTTGAGTGGTTTCTTTGAGGACCTGAAACGAGGAACGAATACAGTCTGAAGAAAACGGTGCGGGACACAAAAGGACCAGAAGTGAAGCCCAAAATGGCACTGATTCTGAATAAAATGACGGAGCCTTTCACTTGGTTTAAAATTCGACGGTGTCACTTGTGGTACACACCACAAAGAAATCGGCACCAGAGTCTGTTCGTTCGCACTGGTTTGCGCGCCAGGCCACAAAAATGGCTGCGCGGCGCACGAAAATTTGAAAAAAAAAAAATCTGCACCTCTTGTTGTCGTGTTTCTCTGTGACGTCACTGTCGCTCTCCGAGCTGTTGAGCGACAGCGACTTCTGCAGGGTCTTGAGGTCGATGGGCCTCCCGGGCTGCACGGCGTCCAGGGGGCTACTCTCGTAGCTCCAGTTCACCCACCAGTGGGCGCAGATGTCGGAGATGGCGGCGCGCTTCGTCGGGTTCACCGTCAGCAGGTGGCGGATCAACCCGGCCGCTTCTGTGCACAGGGAACACGACAGATCTGAGTCTCAACAAGAACACCGGGCGGCGCAGACAACGCCCACTCCACGGCTGTGCACAGGCAATCTTTGTTGTCGGGAAGGGAGAGATGTGTGTTGGGGGGGGGGGCAGCGGGCACTTTTCGACGAAAACAGCATAAAACACACAACATACGCCCGTACACTGACTCCGTGAGTCACACACACCTGGCTTCGGACTGTTGTTTCAGTTATCCAAATTTTATGTGGATGAAGAAGGCCGATCACGGAGGCCTAAGTTTGTTACCTGACTGTCGCGCCGGCTCGAAGTAGTTTCCTTCTGAGATCTGTTTCCGCAGCTTCTTGAAGTCTTTACTGTCGAAGGGCATCGCGCCGTAGACGAGCGTGTAGAGCAACACGCCCAGACTCCAGCAGTCCACCTGACAAACGCAAATTAATTGAAACTGCAGCAATGAGACGGAAACTTCAATCAGACGTACAAAGAAAACTGAATCTTCAGCTGAAGCAGGGGTTTGTTTCCTGGAAGACGACTGATGGTGGCGAGTCGGCCTGAACTTCAGTTTCAGTTGACAAACACACTTCACCAAAGTACTGGAAAATGCTTCCTGTTCAATCACACAACATAACTCTCAACTAAAGGTCTCACAGGATTTCACAGGAACCATTTCTCCAGCATGTGCCGAACCCTTATGTCGACGCGTTTCAACTTGTGTGTCAACACACACGAGGAAGATGCGCACCTCCAACTTTTGAGATCAATTTCTGGAATAAGAAGGAGTGTATTTTGCACAGGTGATTTCGGTACCTCGGGTCCGATGTAGGGCAGACCGTTGACGATCTCGGGCGACGCGTACAGGGGGCTTCCGCAGAAGGTGTGCAGCATCGCCTCGCTGCTGAAGAGGTTCGCTAGCCCAAAGTCTCCGATCTGAGAAAACAACGTGGAGAATAAGGTGACTTCAGGAAAGCTACGCAATTAATCAGCCACAGCACTCATGCTGTAAGTGATGGGCAAGCCACTGGACACACACACACACAAGGACACACAGGGACACACACACACACACACACACACACACACACACACACACACACACACAGGGACACGTAGCTGACTCGGATTCAGCAACTGTCCAGCCGTACGCAGCTGAAGTTACTTTAGCACGCGCTAAAATACGAGACTCCAAGCGCTCCGTCCGGAACTCCACTCGTGTCACGAGCTTGTCTCGTGCACAAGAAACCCCCGCTTTCCGTGCGAAGTTTGACTTTGACATTTATTTCTCTGTACCTTTGCATCTCCTTTGCCGTCGATGAAAATGTTCTCGAGTTTCAGGTCCCTGTGCACAATTCCATTCTGCAAAACAAAAGTGACAAATGAAAGAACTTTTGGCATCGCAACCAAAGGTGCCAAATGTTCACCCACTCCGCGTTTCAACACACACACACACACACACACACACACACACAGTGAGTGCAAACGGGGCATCGCACAGTGACAAAGTTGTCTCCACATCAACCAAGAACTGAGCAGAGCTCAATTGGTCCATTTTACTCACACGTTTCCCGTTCCCAACTCACGGCATTGTGTGTGTGTTTGCGGTAGAATAATTAAACAACAGTGCGCAAACACTTTACCCTCGGGGCCTCTGGAGAACAAATAATTTCCCAGGTCTTCTTAACCTGACACGCTTCTCGGCCCACACACAGTTTCAACCGCATTTCAACGCTTTGGGCGAACGGTTGCCAAAACCTTGCAGGCAAACGAACGCGTAGATTCAACAGTGCGTCTTTAGAGTGAAGATAAATCGAAATGCAAATGCAAATTCCTATCTTTGCTGCAAACATCCGTTGTCCCAGCACCTCAGAATTGCCGAAATTTATTCGTGGGTCGTGAACTTACTTCGTTCAATCATTTCACAATGGGTCCGATCAAATGCTGTTCGCAATGACAATACATTCTTCTGCCAATTTTGTCAGTCGTTCGCAGCTCAGGGCCAACACGGTCAGGAATGCACCGGTGCCAATTGTGGACAAGGCAAGAGATCCAACTGGGTCTGCTCAAACAAGCGATTTGGCGTTGAAAACGGTCACAGTCAAAAATGTGTTGGTACATGGAGCACACGGTCGTCGGAATTCATTGAATACAACTGGGTCAACAATGATTCTCATCACCAAGCGGGGCACCGTACGGAACGAGCACGGTGCTCTGCTGAACCTCCCTCCTCTGTCTCTCCGCCTGCGCGCTCACCTGGTGGAGGTAGTTGACGGCGGACACGATCTGGCGGAAGAACTTGCGCGCCTCGCGGTCCTCGAGCCCCTTCTTGTCGTCGATGTAGTCGTAGAGCTCGCCGCCGCTCGCGAACTCCATCACAAGCACGATCTTCTCCGCGTTCTCGTACACTGCAGCGAGAGAAACGTGCACGAGGGTCAGAAACGAGCAAACATCGCCTGAGCGGGTTCTGCGAGCGTACCAACGAAGTGAATGAGTCAAAAGTTTGCTTCGGCTTTTTTCCAACAGACGACGAAGAGACCATCAGGAGCTTCCGCTGAACGGTGCAAATGATGTGAATGAAAAGTAAATGAGCATTGCAGGCTCAAAGATAAGTTTGTGTTGCAGGACGGAAGCAACAAGTCTGGTGGCCAAAGACATGGACACACACAGGAAAATTTGTCTGCAAAGGACAAGGCAGAAACCTCACATGAAACATTCACCCACAATTGGAACGAGTTAGAAAACGGACTCAGGTTCCTGTCAAAATTCTAACGGATCACACACACACACACAGTCGTAGGCATTCTCTTGCAAATTCTGGGCATTGGTCCCATATTTGGGGAAATACTGCTTGCAGCGTTACAAGCAATTTTGTCGCCACATTATACGCATACCAGTGTACAAAAGCACAATTCTTCCCGAGTAACAGCGCATTGTCAATAGCCGTGTTGACAATCAAGCCATGTTAAAACTCTGACGGAAATCTAGGGCCCAAGTATTTTCTTAATTCCGGCAATTTCGCACAAATGAATGGCATACGAGGGGGTCTTCAAAAGAAACCGCTGCAGCGCAATTTTTCGTGTTTTTTTTCAGCAGTTTCTTCTGTTGTTCTTCATTTCCTGAGGATCACAAGTGATCTGGTCATTCCAAGTACATGCCAAAGATCAAGGTCAGTCCTGCCAGGTCAATTGGTATGGCGAATGATGCGACACACCAATCTTGGTTGGTTTTGTGCAGCGGTTTCTTTTGAAGACCCCCTCGTACATGAACACTTTGACACAGAGATGAATTCAATTTTATGGTTCAGTTGGATAATGACTGACGCAGTCATAAAGGTTGACTCTGCTGCAAAATAGCTTTGGCCTTGAAACCCAACATGAGGTTAAGAAACCTCACAATCAGAGTTTCGTGTCACCTGATAGACTCGAGATGTGTTCGTCACAAAATCTCTGTTGCATGAATTTTCTGTCAGGATGTGGACACAAAACAATCTGCAAACGTCCGTGAAGACCAACACCCTGTTCGCTCGCTTCCTTGCTCTGACAAGTAGATTCTGTTGCTCCAACATCGAACGCACCCCCCCCCCCACACACACACACACACGTGCACGCCAAAAGGACTGAACGATGTGTTGTAAGATTCTGGTGCAACAATTTTCGCAAACCGTTGCTTTGACCCGGTGTTGTCACAAAATCAGCGGAGAACAAAACTGACAACTGCAACAGTTTGGGGGTTGGCATTTGGAGTGCTCGTACAATCTCCAAAGCAGCGAAACCTCAAAGGCGCCCGTTCCGTGCGGTGCAGACAATTAACTCTGCCGTGTTCAAATACGTACGAGGAGTTCATTGTTGTGTACACAGAGACATTTTTCACTCATATCTACCTTTCCGCACAGGAAATGCTTTTGGATCAGCGTCAGGATTGTTCGGGTATCACGCAAGGTACGTGCGCTCCACTGAACAAACTCAAGTTAGCCAGCCGAGACAACGAGCACTTCCTCGCTCACTGTGGATCCAGCCCAACCACGAGATTCTCACACTTTGTCGTGGTAGATGAAGCCAGGATCTGACCCCAAGGTCTCTGACAGCGCGTTCGACAGGCTCTTGCACAAGAAAGACCCTCAATTTTATCGAGGTGATTTCATCATCTTCAGTCCAGCACAAAAGGCGCGATCGTCTTCAACGTTAAATGGTTACAGAACCATCGCGACGCAGACTGGACGAAAGGTTCCGCCGCAAGAAAAGGGTTCGCACCGCGCTCCGTTGCGGTCCTTTGTTCTCAAAAGGTGGGGGAAAGCTGCAAAATTTTTCCGCAGTTTGGCGAAATATATCTGGATATTTTTTTCACAAACTATGTTGCGAAAGTCTGAAAAGTTCAGTTTTGCCGAAAAAAAAACCACATTTTCTTGTGCTGCTGTGAAACTCTCCACTCTTCGGTGCATTTTCACATGTCTTCATTGAAGCAAAATTTTGACAAGTTTTCCTTTTATCTTCATTCGTGGGATAAGCCACACGAACTTCTGCGTATCACAAATCGTCAAAAGAGCTTGTGATATATGGCATCCTCTATTTTCAGTGACGTTCCAACTGGCAGGTGTGACTTCGAAGAGAGCTTCAAATTATGAAAAGTAACAGGATGAATATGTCTTCTCATTCCTCAGACGAAAGTACACTCTTCAGACATCTTCCACATTCCTGTCTCTCAACCCGACAGCGAACAAAAGCGGTCAGTTTGACCCGTGAAAAATCTGGGGTTTCCAAACCGCAGGGCTTCCAAGCGGCTCAGCTGGAAGTTGGTTGAAGTGGGCAGGGGACAAAAGGCAGGAATTCCACCTATTTCTCCTTCAATTCGCCCGAGTTCAACGGAGGTTTTAGCAGCTGGTCATTTGCGGTCACCGAAATGGATACAATAATTTGAAATGATTTTGGGTGCATGTTGCTTGTCGGGTCGACGAATGTTTGAATGTGACGACAATGCAAAGAGGCAAACCACTCAGTATCTTTTTGCACTTTGTACTCGTGTCATGCCGTCGTTGGCGACGGTTTTGCTTCTTCCTGAAAATCTGCTGGCCAATGCTTTGACTCAAAATGGTCACGATCCTACAGCTCACAACGTGAAAGCAGAGCTCTGACCACGGCGTATAACCGGGAGTGCCTAATGAGAAACTCACATGTCATCACGCTGGGGTGATAACTGCCGAAAATGGTACAGCTGTAAATCTCCCAACACACACACACACACACACACACACACACACACACACACACACACACACACACACAACTGTGATCAAGGTGACATTCTGCTGCAACCCATTTTGCAGTCCAAAACGTTGCGTTCCGCGACTTCGTAAAGACCGAACCACAATGTCAGCTTCCTGTTTTTCACGCCCTAATCTAATCGCTGAACAAGATGTTTTGCAAAACAAAAGCTCGGTTGTGTTTCTACACAATCACACAGCGAAGACTGTAATTTTTGGACACACGACGGTCAACAACTGCTGGGAACCTGTCTACAGGTGGATCCCCCCCCCCTTCTGTCTGACCCCCGAAAAAAAACTGATTTGGCCTCCAAATTCTGTTCTGCAGGCAAGCACAATTTTTCACTTCTTCACGCTGAATTGTTCAAGTTGAATTTTGGGTCACCCTGAGGGTTGCCACCCCCGACCCACTCTTGGACCCGCCCCTGGCCATTGCTGTGTCAACTCGCGGGAAATTGCACGTTCCAGTCACAAAACGTCTCTTTTTGCAGCACATCGACCATTTCTGCTTTTTTTACAGCCACAATCTCAATTTCAGTGGACAATTCTTCAAACCTAAATTGAAAACATTCGGCCCTTCACTTTTGAAAAAGGCCACACAATGGCTGTAAAACCTCTTATGGCCACTTGGATACGTGGAGAGGAATGTCGAACTGACAAGACAGCAGTAAACGTGGTGGACCCGCCCATCTATCAACCCGTCAACACAGCACTTGTGAAATCCACAAAACACCGTAAATTGACTTTTGTAAAGGGAAAAAAGTGACACGTGTGTTGCCACAAACACAACCAGTGCCATCACTCCAAAACCGACACATCCTTGCTGTTTCACTCAGAATGCTTTCAAATTCCGGAAGAAGGCACAAGGCAACCCAGAAAACGAGAACACCACCGTGTTGAAGACGCGCTGCTTCCCCCGCGTGTTGCAAACCAAAGTTCCTGTCTGACTCACCTTCTTGGAGCCTAGAACCTCAGGGGGTTGACCTCGCAACACAAATCTTCCTTCTTTCCACAAGTATTCACACACACTCAAGTTCCTTCTGATACGGATTCATGTGTGCTACGGGTCAGCACGCGTCACAGAGACCTGGAGCTGGGACCGCGAGGACTCGTACCTTCGTGCACGTTGATGATGTGCGGGTGGCCGAGCGTCGCCATGATCTCGATCTCGCGCTGGATCTTCGTCAGGTCGTCAGGCTTGCTGATCTTACTCTTCCGGATCGTCTTGATGGCGTACTGCAAAAGGAACGGGAGAAAGGTGAACTTGGGAGGGCAACACCAAGCAAGTTGAGCTGATACCTCGAGTGTCAAAGTTGTTCAAAATCGAGCTGCAGAGCCCAAGGTCCAGGCTCAAATTGTGCAAACTTTCACGCAGTTTTAGGCCGAAGCCAAACTTCCACGGGGTCGGGGTATAACATGGCCACTATGGATGTCGGTCTTGGCTGATCCACGCTTCTGCAAACCTCTGATTTGGCGAGATGAGAGCAGAAGAGGGGGAAAGAGATAAAACCGCCCTTAGATAGCCACAAGGAACAAGAATTCTGCTGAATTCTGCCTCTCCAGGTAACATTTATCCCACCCTGGAACCTCACTTGTCTGCAAGATCTGCAGGGCAAATCTGGCACAGGCACTACTGCCAGACCCTGTCCCCCGTCTGCCAGCAGTGCACACAAACACACACACACACAGACACACACACACACACACACAGACACACACACACACACAAACGCGCACGTGCGCGCCTACCAATCTTAACAATAAAAAGCGCATATGGGAGGACGCCGCAGACGAACCGCGCGCTTTGTGCGTCGAAAGCTCGAGCACGGTCCAAAAGGAACCGTAGATTTTCTGGACTTTTGACATCAAGGTGTTCATTCCTGTGTTTTTGACTTGCAGAAAGCAAAGTGACAAATTGAATTTGCTGCCAGTGAACACAAAGCACGCGCTGGTTTCATCTGACGGACACACAGCAGCATTCGGCAAACCCTCCACATTTTTAAAAGGAAACTTGAGGAGGCCATCTCATGTCCTCATTTGGGCAACCTGACCGTTTATCTCCGCGGTGACCAAATGGCTGTGACAAATAATGGGCTGTCTGACCTTTTGAAGTCTCTGCGCACATTATGAGGGGAATTTCCAAATGTCCCTTTTGTTACCAAATTGACCATTGACCTGAGAATCACTTGGCCAGGTCACCTCGAAGATGTGCGGCACAAGTCAGTGGAAGCAAACAGCACCAGCTCTGGGTGACAGATCCAGAAACAGTGAAAGTGCTTCACATTTTCAAAGCCAAATAGGGTTCTCCGGGAGACAACACTTTGGACCAATGTATTTGTTGGGTACACGGAGCAGATGTCGAAATCAGTGCGCTCTCTAAATTTGCATTGTGAATGAACGCCTCTTTGAGCACTTCAAAGACTCGGAAGTGAACCCATGCTCAAGAGGCCCAACCCCTCACCGTATGTCACTTCAATCTGGCCACACATTCCTGCTGTGGCTATGATTTAGACTGGCACAAACGGCATTTTCTGTGGAGGGAGGCAGAATCTCATTCGCAAAGCGGAAAGATCAGTTGCGAATCGATATTTTTGTTGCTTTGTCGATCTGTCAGCCGCGAATACTGGCCGCTATCGCTTGTTTGCTGTTGGGTGGAGTCCCAAAACATCGATGTGTTGTTGCGCACTGCGCTTTTTTCTTGTTTGCAGCAACTACCAAAGCAGTTTTTCAACAGTGATCAACGGGTCTTTATCAGATCACGACAACTGCGTAACGTTGGCAGATTTGTTCGTCCGTGTATTTCGCAAGCACCACGTGTAGCCAAGGCATTACACAGAAGTCTCAACTCCAATCTCGTCGAAGAAAACTGCCAGAAAAGTCTCGTCAACTGATTTGAAACGAATGCAAAAGTGCATGTGCAAACTGTGCCGTCGTTTGTTTGTCTCGTTCACAAAAAGATCACCCAATTCTGGTGAACAACAATTTATTGTCCACTCGAAAAGACCATCAATCGACGTCCTGAACCGCCGTACTTGGCACAGAACAAGCGATATGCATTGCAGGAATACTTCCTGGTCAACAGACGTCGATTGTGAAACTGTCATTTGAACAGAAAACTCTTGGGAGATCGAGTGTGGATCCACGCGTGCGTTTTCTCTGCCAAAACGGGGAAAGATCTGCAATCCAACATGATCACAAAATTGGTTCCGACTGGCCTCGAAGCAAAATTTTTAATTTGCTGCAAAGTGCGTCTTTGTTGGCACAAGCTCCGGAGGGTCTTCACCCATTTTCCGTCTTGAAGAGGCGCACCCAACAACCTTCTTCGTGTGCCCAGTTTCATCGCACAAATGTGTCAATGCCTTGCACAGCGTGTCACAGAGTGATCAATGGTGACTGCACCACACCCTCGCAGTCTTCCCCCGATCCATTCCAAACGCCACCTGCCGCGCAGTTCATTCCAACTCGAATTGAGAATGCAGGCAAATGCGGGCTCTAATTTCTGAAATGGCGCCTGTGCATAATTGGAAAGCACCAGTTCCCACCTGGCCCGTGTGAGGCATGTGCCCGATGCGTCTCTGTCGTCTCTCAGTCTTTTAAAGAGTCACACTCGTGGTTTGTTCACAACCACATCTATTTCCGAGTGTTGATCACAAGTGCAAATTTCAAATTCAAACGATGACATCACACACTGTCAAGCTTTTTGGACAACAGCACATGTTTGAGAAAAGCAAAGCGCATGTCAAGACAAAGACATTTCTGGTCACACATTTTCCCGGAAACTACTGGGAACACGATCAGGTGACGACAGCATCAAACAACATAATCCAAGATGACACCAATGACACACCACCAAAATTACGGCTGTGTGTGTAAGAGAGGGGGACGACGTCAGGGTTTGGCCTCTCCGGTCCCCCGGTTCGGGTTGTCTGGTGACATAAAATTGCAAGACACAGCTTCCCCTCCCCCGATGAAAATTCATTCAGAGCCTTGATCAGTGCTTTGCCGCGTCTCCTGGTTCAGGGTGTCTGGGCATTTCATGACACCGGTCCTAAGCCAACAAAGAACATCTATTTTTCAACGTTAGAACTTCCCCCTTCTCCGGACCAATGCTGGAGCACACCTTATGCTGAACCTGGATCACCATGCAGGAACTTTTGTGTGAACTGACCTTGATGCTCACCACGAATGTTCGACTCTGCGCTATCGGCGCGTTTTCCTTTGACAAAAGTCTGACACAAAACTTGGTTTTGACACAAGTTGACAAGATACTCACCCTCTTCCCTGAAGATTTCTCCACCGCCAGTTTGACTTTGCCATAAGTTCCTTGGCCCAAGGTCTTGACGAGTTCAAATCTGTTCCTGAGGTTGTGTCGATGCCTGTGTCTCACGACAGCTTGAGGTGGGTGCTTTTGCGACGAAGACATCCTCCCGCCTTCGTCGACTTCTCCAGCAAAATTCCTTTTCGTCACAAGTCCGCAAACAGTGTCGGCATCTCCATTGTCCTAAGAATTGAAAAGAAACCATTACCATGTGTCCCTGATGGCCTGAAAATCACTCTCCCCGAGCAGGGTTCAGAATCAAAATTTTGCAGTTGAAATCTCTCACCCAGACTTGCCGAATTGACAAAATCGAACGAAGACGGCTCACTCCGGAATTCCAATTTCGATCAACTCACTGCCTCAAAATGTGGCAAGTAGACAGACGTCTAGTGCTCGGGACACGTACCTGCACAACTCGTGTTTTCAAATGAACACACAAAGACTGGCACAAAGCGACCTGGGCGGAGTTAGAGCCGTGATGCTGAGTGACACACTAAAGCACCGAGCGCCACATTTCAACGCGAACTACTTTCCTGCTCCAGATGACGACCTATATATCAATCCGCCATCTGTGAATTAAATAGCAGCAGTATGCCAGATAAAAAGCCCAAAGAACGTAAATAAATAAACTGGAGTTGTGAATCTGCGTTTATTCACAAGTAATCGGGCTTTGTGATGACAACAAAAGTTTTTCCTTTGGACTACATTTCGCACTTTGTACAGCTGCAGTGTTTCCTGTTCGGGTGTTCTCAGGCTCCAGGAAGCAGAGTTTTGAACAAAAAGTTAGAATTCGGACATTTTCTTCCAAGCTGAAGTCAAAATAATGTCTCATGCTGGTCAGAGGAAGCCCAGGGCGTCAAGCCAGCCTTCGCAGCTGTTATCCAACTCAGAAAATCAACAGCTGTTCCAGATTATTGGAAACCGCTGTGTGGTGAGTGAACCATTTTTACGTGTCATCGGATCGGTCGTGACAAGTTTGTCGTGAGCACTTTCTTCCCTCAAATACGGAAGTTTCAACCACATTTTGTCTGGCGTGCAATTCAGAACAGCAGTGAGACCTAAGAGCAATGGGAAAAGATGGTCGACCCAAACCGTGTCAACCAGAGAACAACAGTGCAGGCACAAGAACAACGTTGGTCATGACAGCATGATGTCATGATTTTGCCCTGGGCACAAACGATTTTCTTCCGCGGAAATTTTGACCAGGAAAGCACGGAACTCCATTGTATGGAACTTGAATTTCAGACATTAGCGTCAGCTGTGGTGCAGGTGTTCCTGGCCGACCCACCAAGTCTGAACCGGTGGAACAAGCGCTGCTGCGGTGTCGCCACTTTCATCAAGGACAACCAGAAACGGTCTTACTTCATCCGCGTTTACAACCTGCGGGTAAAACAGGCGACCTTCTTCGCATTTTCATCTTCAGTGACAACATTTGTCTTGACATTTCTTCAGAAGCCCCTCAAGAAATTTGAATGTTTCACACTGGTCACAGGACTGAACTAACAATCTTTCAGGGACAATGCAAGCTGTGGGAGCAAGAGCTGTACAACCAATTCAAGTACAGAACCCCGAGGCCTTATTTCCACACGTTTGACACGGACGTGAGTACTTTTGAGCCCAGCTGCACATGAGTACATGTAAACAGTAAAGGGATTTTGTTCAGTTCAAGCTCACGCTTCGGAATCCAGTGGTACGAGTGCGTTAGCGCTTGTTTGGGATTGGGGAAATGTCTTCTGTTTGGATGGATTGCGCTGGCTGTTTCATCTCCATTTCAAAAACCAGTGTGTTATGATCGCACCCACTTCGCAGGGACAATGTTGCCACTCCCAGCCAACAAACAGCAACGTTTTTTGCACCTGAGTAATGTGTTCTTTGTAGGAATGTCCAGCCGCTCTGAACTTCGCAAATGAAGACGAGGCGAATCGATTCAAATGCGCGGTGGAAGAGAAACTGCGGCAGAGACAGCAGAGAAAAATTGGTACGCCAGCAATCATCCTTCCTTCACATACATAATATTAATTGAAACATCAGCTTTTTCATTCTGAAGACCGTGCCACGCAGGCACTCATTTGTACGTCAAAGGAAATGCAGGTGGTTACCCTGGTCTTTTCAGAGCGAAAGAGAACAGCAAAGTCTCCTCCGGCAAGCGCTGGCCCACCAAGAGCACCAGGTAAACTCAGAAAATCTCTCTTTCTTGCAATTTTTTTCCAGTGAATGACAGATCATCAGTTGAAACGTGCACACTTTTTGAATCGGTTCGCACGAGAAGAACACATGTCATTGACACCTCAACGGCGTATCATCTGATGATCTGTGCAAGCCAAACACTAATGACAGTGTGGTCTCTTTTTGGTTTTTAGAATTTTGTGGGTTCCGTGCTTTTTTCTCATTTTTGTTGATGTGGTTGCCCGCTTTGTACTGCATAGGAAAATGTGGGACATTGATACTGTGCAGAAGAGTTCAATTTGTTCAGTTTGCCCTTACGATGTTGATATGATTTGTTGAATTGACCGGGAAGTTTTGCCGATGTTTTGTTCTGTTTGAGCAGAACTAGTCGAAAAATTTCATGAAGTTGTGTGCTGACCTTTTTTGGAACAGTTTTGTTCTTCACCGCAATGCTCTTGCCTTGGACATATCGCCTGTGAAAACCAGAACTCAAACAAGCAACTTCATGGAATTGACGTTTTTGCGATTTATAGCATGGTAATCTCGTTTTTTCCACCCTCGAACAGTTCCTTTGGTCTCAACCCTGGCCGTTCCTCAAAGTAACTTGACGACAACCAAGAGTAAGAGTTTCATGTCAAACGTTTCGGCTTCTAAACAAACTCTAGGCGTGATGTTAGTGCACAAGATATGTTTAGTTTTTAGTGCGCGCCAGTTTCATCAACATCGAAACAAAAATACAGACCAACACCTGGTTGGTTAAGGACCTTTTTGATGACACATTGAGAAAAAAATTGGAAGAATCGACTCTCGTGTTCAACAATGAAGCTGGCGTCCTTTCTGTTCGTTTGTTCCAACTAGAGGTGTATTGTTCCATCTGATCTCTGATTGTCTTGTACAGGATCTTGTCCGTCTTCGTTCCTAAGTTTTGTAATCTTGGTGCATCCGACATGATGTCTGCATGATGATTGACACTTAATTCAGAAGGAAAACGTCGCAATTTGAAGAATCTTCGAGCAAGAAAACAATTTTGTTTTCAGCCCTCTTTTTGACATCCGTTTGCCGTCTGACTTCTTGCTTTTGTGTGCAGTCTGATCTGATCTTCGAGTCTGCACAATGTCTCTCGCTCAACGTGAAGAAAATGACACGTCGTCAATGGAAATTCAACATTTATTGTCATAAGTTGCGTGTTGGTGGATGAATGATCAGGGAAAGGTCAAGAAAAATTGCAAACCCAGGATGCAACTGTAAGACGAGCATGAAACATGGTGAATATTGTTCAACAACAGCCACGAGGATTGGGATCTGCAGCAGGTTTAGTGCATGTTCCATATGTTTGGTGGGATTTGGCGCCTGAGTTAGCGAACTGTCGTTTTTCTGTTGGTGAAGCCGTCACGCAAAACTATTTTTTGCAGAAAGAAAACAAAAGGCACAGTCGGACAAGCACAGCAGCGTCTGGTATTCGCGCGTGCATCCGATGATGCTGCACATTTGCTACAGTTCTTGCAAAGAGAGCTGTGTCCGATTCGATGTGCTGTCGTGTCGACGTGTGTGCCGAAAAGAATTTACCTTGAAACTGTGTGTTGTAAACCTCAGGTGTCAGTGCTCCGTCTCTGCCGATGGCGGTTGGTAACGGTCAAAGTTCGACTGCCAACAGAAGCAAAGCAAAGGACAAGTCGAAGAAGGGCAAGGCCAAACTGACGAAGCAGGACATCGGAACACCGACTGACTTTAGGTTTGTAGTGAAAAGATTTTGAAGTACAGGTGTCTGAATCTAACAAAATTGCAGAAACAATCGCCACCAGTTTCGAACTGAATCTGACTCATTTTGTGATGAACTTGCAGGCATGTCGGCCACATCGGATGGGACCCGGAACGAGGTTTTGATGTGAGTTGCCTTTTGTTGTATTCCATTGTTCTATCACTTACTCCTCAGCTCTCTTCCTTTCACCCGCTCTTTTCTCAAACGTACATTCTCAAAATTAGATACAGATTGGGCTGGTTGAGAATTGGTCTTGGTTTTCAGTCGGTCATTCTGAGCCCCACCTTTGATTTTAGTCTGAAAAGGTGACGTCTGTGAAAGTGGAGGATGTGTTCATACATCTTGACTCGAACGTACGTCGGTTTTGCATGGGTTGATAGATCTTGTTGGTTTCATTGCCGCACAACTCACAATAAAACCAGTTTTGACAGCCAGCCTCGGAGTTCTCTCAAGACCGCTGAACTTCGAAAGCCACTCAGGGGCTCACGATAAAAACCTCCAACTCGTGTTCAGTGTGTCGTTTTGCTCAAAGCTGGCGAATTGCATGCTGCTATTTTCTTCAATCTTTTTGCCTTTTGAATTGTGAATTCTATGCTTCTCCTCAGCCTTTGTTCACTGTTCTAAAACTTTTGCTGCCGAAACGTTTTGCAAGTTGAACCCACAATGCCTTGATGTGACCAGAAAAGCAACGAGTACACGTGATGTCATTGGTCCGCACTTGCATTCAGTTCAACTGACACGTATCTGAATTTGACGTTCGAGCACTTCATTTGCCAGATGGACCAGTTGGACCCGGCGCTCAAGTCGCTGTTCGAGCAAGTCGGCATCTCAGCGCAGCAGCTGCAGCAGGACAAGGAGATGGCCAAGTTCCTGTACGACTTCATCGACCAGAACGGAGGCATCGACGCCGTGAAGGCGGACCAGGAGCGCTCCCGCAGGGCGCCGCCGCCGGTGCCTGTGGCGCCGCCTAGTGCTGGTGGGTGTCGAGCCAGATTCAGCTCAGTGGAGATTTTGTCGCACCTGCGCGGTGATTTCTTTGTGTGTTGGCCACAATGACACTTTTCCTTCAGCTCCGCCGCCCCCGCCGCCGAGCCGTGCGCCTGGAATGGGAATCCCGCCCCCGCCGCCGAGAAGCGGAGGTCCGCCGCCGCCGCCGCCTCCATCAAGGTAGATCTTCAAATGAACGAAAAAGTGGTTGAAAATGTGCACTTCCAGCATACAGGAACTGGTTCAATTGATCCCAAAGTTTGGGTGACAGCGGAAATGTGTTTGCATGTTCGCAGGTCGGGAGGACCGCCTCCTCCCCCACCTTCACGAGGACCGAGAGGCATGGGCGCCCCTCCGCCGCCCCCTCCGTCGCGCGGCATGGGTGGCGTCCCGACTCCCCCTGCTGTCCCCCCACCAGCTCCACCAATGGCCGCTCCGCCTCCGCCACCCGCCTTCAGCAGCCCGGCGGCGCCGCCCCCGCCGCCCCCACCCGGACCCCCGCCAGCGGCGCCGCCGCCACCTCCGATGGGCGGCCCGCCGGCGCCGCCACCCGTTCCGGGAATGTCGTCCGGACGCGGTGCATTACTGGACCAGATCAGAGGAGGTGTGGTGGTTTGATTGATACACTTCAATTCTTTGTTTTTACACTCTTGGCGGGCCTGAGCTCCGAAACTCGATTGAAAAACAAATGCGTGTGGCTTTCGACTTGGAAACTTGAACGCTCTCCTTTGTTGAAAATGGATTTCCATCGCCCAGGCATTCCAATTTGCACAACTTCTTTGCACAGGTGCGTCACTGAAAAAGGTTGACCCAAATGAGATGAATCAGGGAGCGCCGACCGACGGGAGAAGCGCCCTGCTGGACGCCATCAGACAGGGAGCCCAGCTGAAACACGTCAGTTTCGTCAAGTCGTCATTTGCGTGCACAAAACTCCACAACTGCTGGACGATTTACCCCATTGCGTGCGGTTTGCAATTCGAGGGAAGAAACCCGTTTCAGGAAAAGGGTTCATTGTGCTTGTTTCATTTGCGCGTTGTGATGCAGGTGGACGCAGAGGAGGCAGACCGCCCCAAGTCCGAGTCTGGAGGCGACGGTCTCGCCGGCGCGTTGGCGCGCGCGCTCGCTGGGAGAGCCACCAAACTCAACGCAGGTCAGCCTTCTGTGTGTGCGGTGTGTGCGTGCACGCGCGCGTTTGTGTACGTGCATGTGGGCACGTGGATGCATCTGCGAATGAATGACTGCGTGTGTGCGTGCTTGTTGGTGCGTCGGTGTGTGTGTGTGTGTGTGTGTGTGTGTGTGCTGTGGTGCCAAACTGTCAGTCCCATTTTATTTCGTGTGGTCCTGCCGCGCCTGCATCTGAGCTGAAAATACATGGAGCCTCACGCTTCTGTTGAGAATGGAAACTTGTTCTTCACTTATTCACGATGGAGTGTTCGCCTGTTCGCTTCAGACGTCGACAGCGATGAGGACGATGATGACGACGAAGATGATGACGACGACTGGGACGATTAGCTGCGCAGATCGGAACGACTCGAGTGCGCTCAATCTGACCATGTTGTGTGACAAGCCGTCAGCCCGGCAAACAAAAAAACAACCGGTTCATTGAACATTGAGCGGGCAATGGGTGACGTGCCAATGTCAACTGCATGTTTCTTGAACGTGGGAGAAAGATTCAGTGAGAGAAATTTTGACCAGAGAAAAGTATACAACCGAATCAAAACTGGAGATGACGCGCGAAGTGCGAGTGATTCTGTGCTGGTGATTGGTCTCTCCACTTGAACATTTAACTGCTTCTGTTGCTTTATTTTCTACAGTGTTCTTTTTCATTGTTGCTGCAATCCATATTTGAAGACAACTTTCCGTTTTCTCGGTGCCAATCTTGAATCAACTGACAAATTGTTGGAGATGTTCAGTGTATTTTTCTGAAATTTCCATTTTCCACTTGTTATGTCAAAATTTAGTGCAATTTCAAAGCGCAGCCTGGGGCAGGCGAACTGTCGGAACAGAATTCCTCGACAACAAGTTGACAGTGTTTCTTTGTTGTATTTCGTGTTTCGGATCAGATTTGTACATAGTTGACAGGCTCAGCGTTGCGATGCCAAATTGTTACACACCACAAATAAATTGTTGAGCTGTTGGAGGCACCTTTTCAAAACAGACATCTTGAATTACTCAGACCTTGTGCCAAGTGTGTGTTTGTGTGTGTGTATGTGTGTGTGTGCGTGACGTCCGAACGTCAAGCAGACACCAGTTCCTGCACAAACAGGCGCAGCGGGAGGGTGAAGGTGTTCGGCAGGTTTGTGAGGGCTTCAAGGAGAACGAGCGGGAGGGGCCGGGGCGGGATGTAAAGCTGTGGAATCCATCCGAAGAACCGCCAGCTTGTGCAAACACGCATTGCCAAATTGTAAGGCGAACGTGTTGATTCTTGTCGCTCACGACTGACTCACCCCACGATGAGTCGACACAATTTCGGTGGTTGTATAAAATTGAAGAAGTGATTCCGGTGCAATCAGTTGCTTCTGTCGCAACAAGTGCGCGTGTTTCGTATTTACACGCGTTCTCGTGACGTCACTGATCTGTGCAATTGTTTGCAAGCATGGCGTCGCTGCCTGCCGGTGGAGTGGATAATATCCTGTTATGCACCGATTCTTACAAGGTAAATGACTTGAAGCTCATACAGATTCACACGGGACACTTATAAGTACAGAGGGAAGCATTTTAAATACATTTCAAAGCGAGGAAATGTGTTTTTGGAGAGAAAAACGCAGTCGAGGGTCATGCTGATTTCACCGCGTGAGGAAGTCCTGCATCAGCATTTTCCGAAAGTGTTGCAAGAGATTTGATGTTGTGATTCACCAAATGCAACGAAAAAAGTTCCATTTGTTTAATTTTGGGATGCAAGAATGCGATAGTGAAGTTCGTTTTTGCTGACAATGGTGCCCAACTGCCAGGCCCCTCCCTTCACGCTTCAGTGACCGTCACACGATCAATTTTTCCGAAAACTTTGCCCCCCCCCCCCGGTCACTGCACCCCCTCTCAAAACAATCAAAAACAATTCGACACGTTTGGTTCTTTCATCGGTTTTGGAGAACAACAGTCTTGGGGCCTGATTGTGTCTGGTCGACACTGGTTGCACCTGAATCGTCCTTGCGTACAGCACTGCGTGACCCACATCTTCTGACACCAAACGATTAGAAAACGCCGTTCGGTTCGCAGCATTCTCTGAGGTGCCTTGCCATCTGTGTTTCTTCACCAAACTGGTGGTAATTTTGAGACCGGGCCGGGGGTTACGTCGTGTACATGCGCACACTCGTGGACGAGGAAGTTTTCTGATTCATAATTGTTTTCAGGTGACCCATCACCGCCAGTACCCGGAGAACACCACGCACGTTTACTCCTACTTTGAGAGCCGTGGGGGTAAATTCACCAACATTTGTTTCTACGGCCTGCAATACATCCTCAAGAAATGGATGGTTGGCAGGGTGATCACAAAGGAGAAAATCCAAGAAGCGGCTGAAATCTACAAGATGCATTTCGGTCAAGAACTCTTCAACGAAGAGGGCTGGAATTACATCGCAGAGGTAAGATCGTCTGCAGCTGACGGCGTGTCATACGAGGATCTTTCAGGAACTCATTGCCACGACCGTTTGACACAGTTCCTGCGCGACTTCGCAATTGACTTTGGTATACGGAGGAACAAATCATGATCGTGGCAATGAGTTCCTGAAAGATCCTCGTACGTTCCTTTGCAGACCACATCACAAAATCACCATTGAGCCTCCGACTTTGTTGACACCGTGTGTGCAAATGTGGTTTGCACAGTGAAAGCAAGAGACAAAGGTAGCCCCCTCCCCCCGTTCCTGAAGTGAAGTTTATCAGAGGTCCAGAGAGTCGTGACGCACGTCATCTCGTTGCCTTGGAGAACACAGGATCTCCGAGGCGCACATTTGCACTGACTCGAACGTGAATTCTGTACAGATGTCTGACGCAATAATATTTCAAGCAGTGCGATGAAATGGCTCAAAACTTCCTCCTGCAAGCAGCAATTTAACTACGAGTGTTCTGTGTTCGTGCAAAGTGGCGGAAACAAGTGAACATATTCCTCGACATATCTCAGACAAGATCGCCTGCTGTTTCCAAAAAAAGAAAAATATATTCCTGTGCCGCAGTACTCGTATCGGTTGGGTGGAATTCAAAATGATTGTTGCACAGCAACTTGTTTGTTTGCTGCTGATTTTGATCAGGGCCCAAAGCCATAAAAACACAACACAATATCCACAGGCACGTCTTTGATTTTCTGCAGCACTGCAGGTATTCAGGTGAGGTTCGGTATCTGAAAAGCAACAGATTGATTTTCCCTTCGGGAAGCAGCGCGTTGACTGCAACACATGTTCCGCTCCCCGCGGTGCATGCACCGAGCTCGATCATTGCTCGCGACTGGATTCCAACCCAGAGTGTCAGTCTTGATTTGATTACATGTCTTTTGGACGTTGGTGTTGAAAGTCTCTTTGAACGTTGAAGCGTTGGTGGGGTCGGCCAGTTGTGATGTCAGTGGAGTGCGCAGAACCAACTGATCCACAGGCATCCAAGCTGTCCTCACATTTTGTCGCAATATGAACACAGAACACCGCTCTTTTAATCAGACACTCAATAATGCATGAAGCCAAATTTAGAAGTACTAATACCCGAAAGGAAGTACGTTCGTGTTCGTGTCACGAAGGATCTAACTGATCGATTAGTGGGATATTGCTTACAAAATCAGAACGATTTCTTTTCGGTGTATTGCGAACTTGTCTGAGTTGACTGTTCCTTGTTCACACGCGCGAAAGACTTGCGCGTCCGTTTCACCTTCATCCCTCAACTTCTGCCAACGCAGAACAATCAAAATTGAAGTACGCGCCAAACAAGATGATGTTTTGCTGGTGAAGATGGTTGGTCCTCCAACGGAAAAAGTTCGGCTCCACGCATCCACCATTGGTTCTTTCACTGTTTCTTGTTGTTTTCTCAAAATGGGAGTGGGCCCCACCTCGAAAACCCCAGTTTGGTCATGTCTGTCCTGGAAGTAGCTAAATCTGGATCCGCGGAACTTGCAGGAGACGCAACTCATGTGGTTTGTCTTCAACGATGTCGCTCTCACCTCTCACTTTTTCAGAGACTGCACGTCTTCACATTGTAGTGTTCTTGTTTCGGAGACACAGAATATTCCTTTTCAAACTTTGAAAGGGTCCTGCATGGCAATTCTGACCTCACTGCACTGACCCCGCCTCTGTTCTTTGTTTTAGCACCACAACGGTCACCTGCCTCTGCGGATCAAGGCCATTCCGGAGGGAACCGTCGTCCCCTACAAGAACGTCCTCTTCACCGTCGAGAACACAGACCCGAAATGCTTCTGGCTGACAAACTACATCGAGGTGAGAAGAAGCGTGTCAGGATCGGGCAAAATTTCTGAGGGCACGTTGTGATTTTGCCCCGATTTTCTTGCAAACACCGAAGCAATAGTCTTGGATGGGGAGATGTGAGACAAGGAACATGGTTTCAGTCTGCTAAGTACGAGTCTGTTGCCCAGGTCGTGCCGAGCGCAGGCACCGAACCAAAAATAGTTGCACTGCAATGACGCCAGTCTCAACATCGCGAATAAATTATTCAGAAAGAACAATTTCTACATCTGACATGAAATAATTCGACGACAGATTGCAGGACAAACAGAAGTTTCGTGTACACGTTTTGGTCTTCCAGTGGACAGGCCGAGTCGTGTCACCGTACCCACCCGTGTGTGAGACGCACCTTTTTTCCTGTTCCTGAGCATCAAAACTCAGGGTGCTTCTCAGACATTAGTTTGCCTTTGTTTCAATGGGACATTGGCATCAGAAACAAAGAAGTCCCAATTGTGTTTGAAGGCACCACCCACGGCAATCCGTGCAGCTCAAAGCGGCTTGCGATCAAGCTGACCTTGCAGCGTTCGGCTCAATCAGACCTCACCTGTGAAGCAGCTCGGTCAGACCTCACCTGTGGAGCAGCTCAGTCAGACCTCACCTGTGGAGCAGCTCAATCAGACCTCACCTGTGGAGCAGCTCAGTCAGACCTCACCTGTGGAGCAGCTCAATCAGACCTCACCTGCCTGAGCTACAACCACTTGTTCGGAGCGCCGATAATCGCTCTCAGCGTGGTGTCGATCTGTAGATTGCGTATCGATCGAGAAAGACGCATAAATTATTACAACTGTCCTTTCATCCGTTGAACCGATCAAAAAGATTTGCTGTGCCCGTCCCGCTCATTGACGGCAAATCTGCCCTTCCCCCGCTTTTCACCCACTTTGCCCTTTGCGCCCCTTTTGTCGTCTGCCTGGTGATATATTTTCATTGAGGTGACCACCAATCACTGCTGTTGTTTCAGACCCTGATGGTGCAGGTGTGGTACCCCATGACAGTGGCCACCAACTCCAGGTACCAGAAGGAGATCATCGCCAAGTACCTGTACGAAACTGCCGACAGCCTCGACAACCTGCCCTTCAAACTGCACGATTTCGGTTACCGCGGGTCCACCTCCGTCGAGGTATGGAAGAGGATTGGCTTGTTTTGATTTGTAAGCAGATTGGGATTCTTTGTGCCTTGCGTTGTGACATCGTGCGTCACTTTTGCGAGCCACCCCAGAGACGGTGGGAAATCAAAGGGGGAAGTCTGCCAAGGATGCAAAGGTTGTGGCCTCGATGTATCGCACGACAGGCCGTGAATAGCTGAACCTGGACCCCAAACGTGTTCAATTTGCTTGAGATACCTTGGCTGTGTGCGTGCAGTGTCGCGCAGAAGGCTTGAAGTCCGGAACATTCGATATTCATCCACACATTCTTTCTTTTCAGTCAGGAGCGATCGGAGGCTCTGCGCACTTGGTGAACTTCCAGGGCACGGACACCATCGGAGGCCTCATGATGGCCAAGAAGTTCTACGGCTGCCAAATGGCGGGAAAGAGTGTACCCGCTGCAGAACACAGGTTCGCGTTTCAGATTTGTTGCTCCAGTGGTGTCGTCCAAAATTGACCCAACGAACACGCGTTCTTTCCAAACCTTCGCAGTCACAAATGTCAAGACCTGGGTTCATCAACGTTTCATATGGCGCACCAAAAAAGGCTCCACTAAAGAACATCAATGGAAAGGGTGGGACCTCAACACCAGAAATTCCAGGTAAATTTGGGGGAGTGCATTGCACGCGAGTACGCGTTATTCAGCATAATTACGGTCGTTGCGGGCGTTGTGTTGCAGTACCATCACCACCTGGGGGCGCGACGGTGAGACGGACGCCTTCCGCAACATGCTGACCAAGTTCCCCGACGGCGTCGTCTCCTGCGTCAGCGACAGCTACGACATCTGGAACGCGTGCAGCAAGGTGCGCCGAGCGGTGCAAACTCACATCAAACAAGGGAGTGAAGAAAAGCGAAGCATTCGACTTCAGGCGAAAAAGAGATAACTTTCCAGTGAAACACAAGATTGTTGCTGGCTGTGCTCCTGTGTAGATCAAACAAGAGAAGCCGTGCTTGTGCAACTGCGGGTGCGATGTCCTCTTTGGCGTATTTGACCCCAGACAGAAGCCTCGGCCTAGATGTCGATTCTTTCGTGCAGGTGTGTGTGTGTGTGGGGGGGGGGATGTGACAAGACATTGCCTCAGCCCAGATGTCAACTCTGCCCCCTGGGGTGTGGTGTGATGAGACAAGGGACATCTGCATGGAGTTGGCTTTTTACTGGCAAAATTGTTGGCCACACTGCTCAGTACTTTGCCCAACGGGACATCGCACAATATGCGTGCGAATCTTGCGAGGCGAAACAAGTAAAATCTCGAACATCTAACAATCGTACTGGAGCAAAATTGTCACTGTCTCTTCGGTCAATCCGCAGATCTGGGGCGAGGTGCTGAAGTCGGACATCATCAAGCGCGGGGAGAAGGGCGGCACGCTGGTCGTGCGTCCGGACTCCGGGGACCCGCCCGAGGTCGTCGTCAAGGTGAGTTCAGCGCATGCGCGAATCAAGTTTGAAGACGTCAACTTGAAAACAATTGCTCTGCGGGGGGTGTCCAGGGATTCGGGTGGCAGGGCTGCCACCCACTCCGCCTCTGGAACAGCCTTTTCAGCTCCAAATACGAAGGTTAGAGTGGAGTAATCAATGAAGGCTTGCAGTGCCATCCGAAACATGCAACAGGAATGAATCCTGGGGAAGGAGGCGCAAGTCGCAATGCGAACAGATTTCCACGCGCATCAAGCACGTGCAAGCTGACCTGTGAAGCAACGGAACCATTTTGGGACTGATTCTTCCCCCCCCCCCTATCCAGCACAGTTTTCACGATCGATGTGTTCATTGTTCTTCGCAACTGTGTTTGCAGTGTCTGGATGTGCTGGCGGACAAGTTCGGCTTCAGCAAGAATTCGCGCGGCTACAAGATGCTGCCGTCGTACGTTCGCGTCATCCAGGGCGACGGCATCAGCTACGAGACGCTCGACGCGATTCTGGAGAACATGAAGAAACACAAGTGGAGCGCCGGTGCGTTGACACGGACGTGACGTCACGTGACGTCGTTGGGGCGTAACGTTGAGACGAACGCAACGTCTCGGAGATCTCGTGCTTGTTTTGACACGATGGAGTTTCTGCTCGTTGTCGAACAAGTTTTGCAAGGTGTTTTGTCCCGATGGTGTGAATATCAGATTTTTGCAATGACTGCTTACTGTCTGGATATTGATTGCTCCGTTGATGTTGACACAGGCCGAAAAACTGTGCTTTCTCCTTTGCAGAGAATCTCACGTTCGGCAGTGGAGGCGCGTTGCTGCAGAAAGTGAACCGAGACACGCAGAAGTGCGCGTACAAGTGCAGTTATGCAATCGTCAATGGGAAAGGGGTAGGTGTAGAAATCACATCACGGTTTGTCACGCTGAATATCGGTGAAACCAAGCATTGGTGTACAGGTGGTCAGATCTATCTGCTGCGGCAAGGAATTTGTGTCGCCAAAAGATCCAGCGAGAGTTTTCTCACTTGGATCGTGTTTCACAAACATGTCCGGTTTGCAGGTGAACGTGTTCAAGGAGCCTGTGACGGACATGGGTAAGAAGTCGAAGAAGGGTCGTCTGTCGCTGGAGATCCGGGACGGAGCCTATGTGACGGTGGAGGAGGGCCAGGGCGATCCGAAAAAGGTACGTGCATGTTTCCAGTGCGTTGTTCTGGAGTCCGTAAAAATATGCTCTTCGCCTTTGCGCTTTCTCTCGCAAAGACACTTTGGGAGTTTAGGGAAAGCGTCTGTGGTGACGAGTGTGTCTTGTTCGTATTCGCAATAAAATATTACAATCAACAAGAAAGCCAAACAGCGACACGCGCGGTTGATTGACGCGGTCGTATTCTGTGTTTTGTGCAGGACTTGCTGCAGCTGGTGTTTGAGGATGGAAAGCTCCTGAAAGACTACACGTTCGAGGAGGTGCGACACAACGCAGAGATCGACCTCGTCAAGGAGCACAAGGACGTAAACTGCTTCTAACGTCTGTCGTCCACAGCCCCACTCCTCACAGAGCAGCGCGCAGCGCGCAGGCGCGAGGAACGTTGTAACCATGACAACGCAGATGAGTTCGCTTCAGCTCGACACCTCTTGATCATGAGTCGTTCTTTCGAACGATGAAGCTCCTCAGACTTTCGTTGTCAGCAAAAAGGTGAGCAACTGAGCAACGAATTAAGATCGCACCTTTTTGAAACACGTGAACTGTACAAAGTTTCTGTCATGGCTGGTTATGTTTTGCAAACGATTGTGTTCAAGTTGAAACGAACTCATTGTGTGAGATCTTCACGAAGACATTGTTACCACCCGTGTTTCCAAAGAACGGGGCCAAAATCGTCCACAGATCCACAACAGTGAAGCAGCAGAATGTTTTGAAGGGAAATTTGTTGCACCAGGACCTGTTTCAAACTCGGAGCGTTCGCTCCACCAGAAACTTGGTGTCTTGCTTTGGTTCTCGTTGAACTGAAAGTGTCAAAGCGCTTTGTCCAGGAGATGATCTCCGTTCGTTTTGTACCATGCCATCCGTGTCTCTCAACTTGCGTTGTGTTTTCTTCTCTGTTCATTTTCAAGTGTTATATCTGTGCACATGTATTTGCGCTGGGCAAACGAGACAAAAGAATTCGGGTTTGTGTTGTCAGGAGCCGAGGATCAGTCGGGTGCGGAGTTTCTGAGAGCAAGAACTCACACATCAGCACCCTGGATTGAGACATTCAATTTGAAGAATCTGCACGTTGCAAATCGACCAAAAAGTCATCAAATTATGTGCAACAATTCCACGTGAAATTGTCAGTTTGATGCAAAGAGGAGAAGAGTTCCCAGCTTGCCTTCACTTGCACGACATGAGCTGTGATACCGTGTGCTCTGACTGCTGTAAATATCATAACATAATCAGGAAACTTGGCATTTTCTCTTGAGTCGGTGTTTTCCCTTCAGCGCTTTTGCAGTGCATAATAGATGGCACATTTGTGATGCACAAATCGTGTCGAAGCTTGTTCCCCACTTGGTAGATGTAGATCATCTGTCCCGACGATTTCAGCTGCACAGGAACCGCTTCTTGTTTCTTTCCTGCCAAATGTACAAACGTTACCAGTGTGGATGAACTTCACTTCATGCAGAATTCACTTGGTGAAATATCGCGAGCCCAGATAGGTGATTTTGTACTTTTGTTTTGTACCCAATCATGACGATCGTACGAAAACCTCCACGCATGCACCTTTTGCGAAAAACTTGAAGCAAATTTAGCAAGGTGGGAGGGGCATCCCCCCCCCCCCACACACACACACACCCAGACAGCATTTGTTTCGATGCACATGTCAGGGAGATTGCTTTGCTCAGTGTTCCATTCATACATTCCACTTGCCAGAACATCTGTCAATCTGGACTTTTCCTTGAGAGCTGTTGGCTTTATTTTCAATGCACAAGCTGGGGTTGCCTGTGTCATTTGGTGCAAACCAGAGCAGGTTGGCACTCGCAGGTATTCATGTTCACCTGATGTTGTTTCGTGCGCCGCCTCCACGACTCCTAACGTCCTGCATGTTCCTCACATAGATCTGATAGTCACCGTACCGATTGGGTGCATTTGGTGTACTTGATATTTGTTCAACGTTAAGTGTTTGCTCTGAAAAGGAAGTTTATGTTTCGTATGGAGTGTGTAAAGTTGTTTCATTTACCTTCACAACAAGACAGTACAAAATGAACTGTTGCATTGATTTTTTATCTTGCGCGAGAAAGTGTATTTCTCTCCGACTAACCTTTTGCTCCCTCCCTGGTGCACACAAGAACACACTCCCAGTGGCATTCCATGCACACAACACTGAATTTCGAGAATGTTTCAGAAAGCGAAGAAGCTCAACTTGTGTGATAGATCGCTGTGTATTTTGACTGTTTGATAGGGCGTGAAAAGATCCAAAGCTCTTCACAAAAATGTGCTGCCTGTCCGAGGCAAAACCGCAAGCACAAAGATCTGACGCGTCTTCTTTCGGAACAATTGAGGAAAAGGCTCGGAGCCAGTGATGCCGATGTGGACGGTATGTCGCGAACGTTCAACGCGTTTCATGCCCAGCTCAAATCAATTTCATACTTCTCCGTCCAGACTTTCTTCAACTGTCTTCGCGTGACATTTCCTGAGCATCCCATGTCACGACAACATTCTGGTCTCAAAGATCTGTCAGCATCACGTTCATCAGATGTTGACACGAAGTGGACGACGGGACCGTCCCCGGTGGATCGATCCCTCTTCATGGAGCGTTTATCTCGCGAGAAAGAATCTTTGGACCTGGCGTGCCACAAAAACCATCATCAATGCTTCCTGGTTAATGATAAATTGTATAAGTGAGGACTTTTGATGTCAGCAGACCCATTTACTGTGCAGCCAGCAATCTACGCACATCAACGGTCACGCAAAGTGCGGATTTTGCAGAAATTGAATCCAGAACAGGATTCCTCCGGGCGAGTGAGTTGGGGGTTTGGATTCGGTGCACACACTGCGGGACCAAAAACAAAATCCTTGACCAAATTCGGGTCAGCTTGAGCAGAACAGAATGGCTTCGAGGAAGTCTGCGAAGCTGAACGCTTCGTCGCGCCTGCTGAGTCCGGACGAGAACCAGCTGCTCTTCAGACTGCTCGGCAAGGCTTGCAAGGTGAGTCCTTCCGTCTCCATGACACCCGTGTCAAAGTCGTGCGCACCCGAGAAAATATGTTCAGAGACACACCACAACATCCATGGGCCTTGGTTTTCTGCTGTGCCAAATTGAACGTTGTTGCACCAGGGAAGAGGACAAGTTGGGGGCGGAGGCTCAGGTGGGGGGGAGGTATGCCCGAACGGCCGGAGACCCCACGACAGCGATGCCAAGTGAACGCAAGTTTCCCGGTGTCTCAGGACCAGACAGTGACCATACTATTTTTCCGACGTCATTGTGTGGTCCTAAAATTTTCAGGACCAGACAATGACTGCCCAGGTGGTCATTGTGTGGTCCTGAAATTTCAGGACCAGAGAACAACCAAATAGTGTGGTTGTTCTCTGGTCCTAAAAAATTTTCAGGACCAGACAATGACCACCCAGGTAGTTGTTGTCTGGTCCTGAAATGTCAGGACCAGTGAACAACCAAACAGTGTGGTCATTGTCTGGTCCTGGTCGTTGTCTGGTCCTGTTACACCGGATACAACAGATGATTCTGAACTTCTTCAGACGCTGGCGTCGGCCGTGGTTCAGGTGTTCATGGCTCCCCCTCCCGACTGCAACCAGTGGTGCAAACTTTGCTGCGGCGTCGCTACCTTCGTCAAAGACGGGCGCAGGAAATCATATTTCATCCGCATCTACGACTTGAAGGTGAGACGCTGCAGATCCTCAGCGAGAGGGAACCCTGGATCAAACACGCCATAAGACCAATCCCATTCAAACTTTCAACAAGAACACCCAGCAGTGTGGACACGCGCCGATATGTATCTACATTGCCTTCGTGAACCAAGCCGGCATCACGTCCCCTGTCTTCATGTTACTCTTTGGCCTCCAAGCAGCATATGGGCCCAACATGTACCAGACGGAAGCAGTGGATCCTACATTGATGGGAAACTGTACTTTGTGATTTTTTGCAGAGCCGTCAGCTCCTTTGGGAACAGGAAATCTACAAAGAATTTCAATACAAGGCCACGACGCCAAACTTCCACACCTTCGAGGCCGATGTATGTGGCACATAAATTTATCGTTTCACGTTGTTCTTGACAAAGCTGCAATGGTCGCACAAACCACACGTCAAATGCCAGAGTTACGAGGTCGATCTCATAACTTTCCACTATGATCGAATAAAAACACGATGACTGGAGCGATTTCAACCAAACTTCTTGAGCATCCAAAATACATGCCAAACTTTCAATTCAGACCATAAAAAAACATGCAAATAAGGTGTAAACGAAGGTAAAAATGTCAACAACACATGCTCAAAGAGACTGTCCGTCGGCAAAACAGTGTTCAAGGGAAATCAGAGTCCTCATCATCCTGAGCCTGCTGCAGTTCTTGGGCCAATTCTGGTGCAATTTCCTCCCCATTGACATGCCAGCCCTTGAAATAATTGCCCCTTTGGTTGAGGCATTTGGTCCACCTTCGAGGCAGCTCCAACAAGGCAGCTCTGAACATGTCTGGGGTGATGTTCTTGAGAGCTTTGTCCACAGCAGCCTGCACCTC
>JAAUXT010062353.1_pt1 | contig 33282 bp, 12 predicted proteins | sample 7278171 | NCBI WGS metagenome assembly JAAUXT01 (sample SAMN14350112, study PRJNA611818) | marine sediment metagenome | isolation source: surface marine sediment (1.8m) | place: French Polynesia: Moorea | collected 2018-08
CTGGGTAATATCCAGCAAAATAGCAGAATTTTGATATTATGCATCTATTCCCTGTCTAATGTATATAATAATTAATTATAAAAATATTCAGAATATAAAAAAAATGGCTGAGGCCCCCGCCCCCTGGTGGGGGAGGAGTGTGGTGTGACACACCAGCTGTAAATTTGAACCACTGCTTCATAGATGGCAGCACTGTGTACTCAATAAAGCAAGAGATTCGCACCACCGAGCCTGTCTCACCCGAGATACCAACCAGTGTGTTTGTGATATCACTACATTCTTCAGGAGACTCCAAAGTTGCTGCATCGAAAATTCAAAGAAATCAACACTGACCGAAGCAAAGAACACAGAGTCAGGATCCTGACCTGGAACATGCTAGCTCAAGGTGAGTGTAAGAAATATTTGTTCGATGTCTGCCTCACGCACGCACTCTTTCTCGACAGTAAAACTTTTGAGTGCTGCTTGCAGCTCTCAGCACTGGAAAGGACAACTTCGTCAAATGCCCTCACGACGCATTGGCATGGGATTACCGACGGTTGAAGATTGTGGAAGAAATAATGAGTACAGCCCCTGATGTGGCGTGCTTCCAGGTAAACTGGCAACCATTGTTTGTTCAAGAACCTCAAGTTTTGACTGGAAAGTTGTTCCCCAACACCCCTATCCCCTGCACATTTTGCCAGACCCAGGTTTGTGCGAAAATACTTCGCGTACGGTGTGCGTTCTCTGACAAGTGTTGTTCCGTTCGATTTTGAGATGTTTATAATTGGTATTTTTGGGGGACCACCGTCACCAAAGCTGACAGGAAAATTTAGTTCGAGTAAAGAAACGCATTGGTTCTGTGTTTTGTTTTGCAGGAAGTTGACCACTATGGATTCCTGAATCAAGTCATGACTGCGGTTGGTTACGAAGGTTGTTTTTTCCCGAAACCGGACTCGCCGGCGCTCTACACCAAAGAGTCCAACGGACCTGATGGCTGCGCTCTCTTCTTTAAAACTCCAAAGTTTGGCAAAGTAGAGGTGAACAGATTTGTACTGAAAGACGTTGACACAGAACTGTACACGAATCAGGTGTGCATTCTCGCTCATCTGAAAATGAAATGTGAAGGAAAGGAGAAGGAGATATTTGTGGCCACCACCCACTTGAAGGCGAAGGAAGGATGGGAACAAGCTCGACTCCAGCAAGGCGCCTGGCTGCTGAAGCACCTCGCAAATATTGTGGGCTCGAAGCCTTTGGTGGTCTGCGGCGATTTCAACGCAGTTCCAGAGGAAGAAGTTTACCAGCGATTTTGCACCAGTGAACTCAACCTGCACAGCGCGTACCGTCTGCTTGACAAAGACGAAAAGGAACCGACATATACGACGTGGAAAATTCGCGACAAGGAGGTGTGCAGAACTATCGATTACATCTGGTTCTCGAAAGACACGATGCAACCTTGCGCGCTGCTTGATTTTCCAAGTGTTGATCAGATCGGGGAGAATCGACTGCCAAGCATGAACTACCCGTCTGACCACCTGTCTCTGGTGGCAGACTTTGTGCTATGAAGCTTGATGGAACAACATGAAGATCTGACTGATGTCTAGTTCACCGAATTTCTTTTGAATTGAGGTTGACCAAACAATCCTCGACAGATCTGTGCCGCAACCGATGGAAAAGTCACAAATTCAGCATCCGCGTTTAGATAGCTGTGATATGCCTTTTTTGCCTTTTATATTTTTGAAAGGTACGAATCGTGTCGTTTTGCACACGATTTTGTGAAACGATGGGTAAACCTACATTCGAAAAGTATTGCACTTACGAGTGCATGGACTGCACCAATGTTGGCTAGAATTACTGTTACAGAATTACTGTTTGTTGTGGTATGAAATCGTGATCAAGCTATTCTTTTCAAATAAAACCGGAAGCTCCACAGTTTCAAGTTTGTTTTCCCTGACGAATTTGACTGGAGATGAGAGTAACATTTCCGACCCCTCCGTCGAAGTGAAGACAAATTCGAGAAGAGTGCGCGGTTTGAAGACTGAAATGCAGACTGGGATGCAGCAAACGCTCGATGAAAGCCTTGTTTCCCTTTCGGGGATCAGATTTGCAGGGTCTTCCAGGTTAGATCCTTCGGACCATGTCGATGCCGGGCTGGTGTTTCGGGGTTGCTGTCTGCCCGGGGACCGCAAAGACGTTTTCCCAGCTTGGCGTGTAGATGTCATGCCCGTTAGTTGTCATCGACTTCGCGCGCTCAGCACAACATTCAGCTTCACGTGTCTGATGCAAACATCTGTAACCTGTGTGTGTGATAAGTGATGGATGAAATGCAGAAGTACGTCGAGCACGCTGAAAAAGCAGTGAGTAAAGTCAATTCCACGCTGTTAATCTTTGCGCTGAATATTATGTCAACTTCTTGAAGCCTGTGTTGGAACAAATACATGTGTCAACTGTATGAAAAGCCATTCAGTGAGCGATAATGTGTCCATATTTGTTTTCATGTCAAGTTGAATGGGCCTCAGCATTTTGCCTCAAGCTGAAACTTGTGTGCTGTTTTTCACCACATTTGAGCACCAGGCACCATTGAAGCGTCAGCGAATGCAAGTGAAGTCACCTCAGTTTGCCGAGCTTCACTGGGAAAAACTGCAGACACAAGTTCGCTGCTGGAAGTTGTCACCAATTCTGACGAGGAAAAGAAGTTCAAGTCGAGCCTCACCCAGATCCGCCCCTCAAAAAACGTTTTCAGCTGGTAGCTTGAGGGATTGTCAGAAAAGAGGGTGGTCGCGAGGCCCAGGACCGGCGGCATTCGAGATTAACATCAAGCCGGACATTCGATTGTCTGACAGGAAGCGGAGATCGCCGAGTTGGAGAGGGAGATCGAGTTGCTGAAGGATCCAAATCGAGCCGCAGCAGAAATGGACGTCACTCCCGAACTCGAGAAACTGCGATCGGAAAACTCCAAACTGAAGTATCAGATCAACCACCTGAAGCGGGTGAGTGAGACGTATGAGACTGCGTTCCTCAGGTGGGGAAGAAGAACGCCAGGTTTGAATCACGAAATACCAGATCGAGTGAGGGTTTGCGGAACAGTTTAACGAGCAAAAGTCTTTCATTGAACCATAAACGAGCGTCTCAGAATTTGATCTGGAAGCCTCGCCATTTTGCGGTGTTACAGAGTTTGGAGGAGGAAGAATCGAAGTCTGGGGATTGCATGGTGAGCATCCTGCGGGAGGTGGAGAGTCTCTTCGAGCGCGCGATCCACGACGCGTACCCAATGCTGCACGACCCCGGGTGCGCCGTCACCACGAGCACCAGGGACGGCTTCGGAGACTATCAGTGCAACTCGGCCATGTCTATTGTTGGGGTGAGGAACGTGTTCAGTTTAGTCTTGTGTGAAACTCACGTTCTCGCAAAAATTCAGCTCTGACCCTGGACCACCTCTCTGGCTCTTTGCTGGCAGCTATCGCTGTGGTTTGACAACTTTTGCGATTTTGGTCTGCATTTGCTTGACGAGTGAAGACCTGTGCTCTTACTGATGTTTTTGCAGCAATTGAAGGGAAGGGGACAGAAAGCAAATCCCAGGGAAGTGGCACAAAACATTGTGAACAAGCTGGCTGATTCCAACTTCATTGAGAAGGTCTGTGTTTCTGGTATTTGAGGCCGCCAAAGAAGCCACAGAAGTTCAGTTGCTTTCACGGCACATTGTGCTGTGCTCTGTGTGGTTGGAGTGAGATGGACGCTTTCGTCTGTTCCCCTTTCAGACCGAAATAGCCGGACCAGGATTTATCAACATTCATTTGAAGAAGTCATACATTTGTCAGCAGCTTACAGATGTGAGTGAATGTTTTTTCCCGCATGATGAAATGTGAGCCGGATCGTTTTGTGTGTGTTGGAGAAACACGGCCGGTGTTTTCTTTTTGTGTGCAGTTGGTTCGAAAGGGAGTTCGACCTCCACACGTCGGAGAGAAAAAGAAAGTCATCGTCGACATGTCCTCGCCAAACATAGCGAAGGAAATGCACGTTGGGCATCTCAGGTATGGTGAATCAAATTCAGGCGGTGCGTCTCCTTGTTGACGTGGTTTTGTTCTGGAAAATGGTGTTGGGGGAACGCAACCAGGGTCTGTCGCTTCAGGTTGGTTTGTTGGAGGGTTGACGGCCTTCATGATTTGTGTTCAGTTTGTTGAAGCACAAAATCGTGATTGCTCGATTCGTCAACAGGTCGACCATCATCGGCGATTCGATCGCGAACCTGTGCGAGTTCGTGGGACACGAGGTGCTGAAGCTGAACCACCTGGGCGACTGGGGGACGCAGTTCGGCATGCTCATCACACACCTCACCGACAAGTTCCCGGACTACAAGACCGAGTCCCCGCCCATCGGGGACCTGCAGGCCTTCTATAAGGTCCGGGAACCGTGGCCTTGTGAGGCAGATTCTGGGCGCAGATTTGAACCTTCAGTGTCGAAAGCAACTTTGATTTTCTGTGGTGTGGAATTTCGAAACCATAGGGCGTAGCTTTTTTGTGTTGTTCTCTGAAGTTTCAGATGTAAATTCTCTAAAACAAACCGTCCCTTCACACAGGAGTCGAAGAAGCGATTTGACGACGACGAGGACTTCAAGAAGCGCGCGTACGCGGCGGTGGTGAAGCTGCAGAGCTACGAGCCCGACTACATCAAGGCGTGGAAACTCATCTGCGAGGAGTCCTTCAGAGGTGCGTTCGTTTCCGTGCGTGAACTCGTGCGTCACCAACACTTGCTCCGTGTTCCCTTTGCGTTGTGCTCACGAGTGCAAGAAGCTGCGTATTTGGTTTTGTTGAAATCAAGTGACATGTCAAAAAGATCTTGGTCGCTTCGGCACGTTGCACATTGGCTGTGTCAGTCCTGGCACGGATGTTGGGCGACAACGCTTCTGCATTTCTTGTCGATCCTGGTTGTCGGTGTTTTGTTGAGACAGCCTGTCGTCGTTTTCCATCAGAGTTCACGCGGGTGTACGCGCGGCTGGACATCAAGAACCTGGTGAACCGGGGCGAGTCGTTCTACCAGGAGCTGATGAAGGACGTGGTCGCAGATCTGGAGACCCGAGGTGAGGCTGGTGCTCCAGTGAACGGCATGCATCGACGAGATGTTGACTTAATGATGTTCACAGGCACTGTTTTGAACAAAGAAAATCATTTGGAATCCCCGGCACAGCAACGCTGCTGTCCAACACGTGCAGCACATTTATCGTTTGGGCGACAACCAGTGCGGCAGAGTATTTGGAAACTTTGTGTGTGACCAGTTCCCTTTCATGTCTGGATATTTATGTACCTGTACACGATTTCTTGGGAGAGTGCATGTGACAATGGAAAGGTCGAACGTGTACTTGCTTCACGCTGTCCCCTCCTTCGCCGCAGGTTTCCTGGTGGAGGACGAGGGGCGGAAGATCTGTTGGGCGCCGGGGGAGAAGGTGCCGCTGACGATCGTCAAGTCGGACGGCGGCTACACGTACGACACGTCGGACGTGACGGCGCTGCATCACCGCGTCTTCGTCGAGAAGGCCGACTGGATGCTCTACGTCGTCGACTTGGGACAGGTGTGCGTGCGTGCGTGCGTGGGTGCGTCTGGTACGTGTGTGTGTGTGTGTGTGTGGGCGCGCGCGCGCGCGTCTTCGCCTGTGAAACCAGACCAGAGAGAGTTTTGGCTTGGCAAGTCGTGTTCTTTCGGGTGTGAGAAGTGGCAAATATGAAGCTTGGATGTCACTCTTGAGACCAGCAAAATCGGATCATATGCATGCCAATACTAAGGCCGTCTCGTCCGAAACTGGAAAAATGGACCATTTGTGTTTTCATTTTGAAAAGACAACAACCGATTCGTGCTGTATTGTCTGGACGTTGTTGTGTTTGCGCAGGCGATCCACCTCAACACGTGCTTCAAGGCGGCTGCGCACGCGGGCTGGTTCGACCCGACCAAGACTCGCGTCGAGCACATCGGCTTCGGGGTCGTATTGGGCGAGGACCGGTGAGTGCTGTTCGTGTTTGTTGCAGGCCGTTTTCAGAAAGCGATTTGGATCGGACGGCGCTTCTGGGATGATGTTGATGGTGGTGCTGTGTTGTGTCAAAGCATCCCTGAGGCAAAACGTGTTGAACCGTGTGATGGTGCAGGGAAGAGACGCAAATCACGCGGTCCAGATTTATCATGTGTCGACGCCCGGCGACTGACACAGGTCGTGAACGACCAATAACCGCAGTTTATTTGTGGCTTATTTGGTCGTGTTGGAAGGAGCTTGAATCAGATGTTGCGTCTTGTTTTGCACCACATAGATCTGCAGGACGACAGCTTCTTCACCCTTCAAACAGCTGCATCTCCCACGCACAGGCTGAATTGTGTTTTCGGTGGGCTTCGGACTTGTGGGATTCATTTCCTGTTGTGTTAATCACTGGAGAGACATGTTCCTTCAAGGGCCTGATGACAGTCGCGGTTTGTCTTCAGAGGCTTCGCGTGGAAGACCCTGGGCAAGAAAGATTGTGCTGGTGAAATGACGTATCGGCGGTTACGAGCAGGAGAGCAAAACGAACCCCTGATGTGTCGTGAGAAGCAGCAATAATTGTTGTATCCGCAACAGCGAGTCTTGTGCATCTCTAGCGATCCACTTGAACACATGTAGACTGCGCTCGGGCCGCGCAGAAGAGACGCTTTGGCCTGCTTGTGCTATTCAGGTGGAAAATTGGAACAGATTTGCTTTGGTGTGGTGTTGACTTCCTGTGTAATTATCTCGGAGGGCAGCGGAGGCGCTCGGGGCTATTGTCCCGCACGCAGTCGGGATTAGCGGGCGGCGTTGAGGCGGGTGTTGCCGCGCACCGCGGAGCAGAAGCTTCTCAGCGCTGTGGCTACCGCCGGACACTGTATCACTCGAGAAGCGTTCTGAAGGCTCATGTTCTGAGACTCGCGCTTGGCGAAAGTGGACGACGACACGTTGCCACTTTGTTCATTGTCTTTCAAGTGATGAGCTTTGATCAAGATACAATGAGCTTCAATGAAGCTGGATGGATGAAGCAAAAAGTGGTTATTAAATCTCAGTCTTGCTGAGTTTGTTGTAGGTGCGAACAGAAGTTTGATGCAGTGTGTAAAAGAAGAATGGCTGAGAAAAGACGCATTGTTTCCCCGGGAGTGATGGGGCGAAATGGATGAGCTGCCGGTCCCGAGTGACGGCGCTCCCTCCTCATTAGCGCAGGTGAGCCGCTCTCACTCAACGGGTTCGTTTAATTAAGCTGCAAAGATCTCGTGTAAGAACGCTCGCTGTCCCTGTGACACAGACAGTCGTCCTGGACCAGCATCGTGTCGCGTGTTTATTTGCTCAGGGTTTTCAGTAGATCAGTCTTCTTCCCAGATGTGGGTGTCGCCAAGATATCGGTAGTTCAGCGCGCTTACTGCGAGAACAAGCTGCGGGGGGGGGGGGGGTAACCCTGGTCAGCTGCACCACGAATGTTCAAACCTGGTTTGTTCCTCAATTTGCCGCCGAAGAAGTGAGAATTGCCACGAATTGACGGACAGTTTGTTGACAACAAAACGAAAGTTTTGCAAAGTACCGTAATGCAATCTCAAAACCGCCATTCGCTTCCCGACTGCATCCACGGTTCATTGATTTCCACGGAGGCACGCTGCGCCTCACTTGATTCCAGATCTTCGCACCTCCATTGTGGAAGCAACAAACTTTGAATGAGCGCTCCCACAAGCACGAGACACTTTCTGCGGCGCCCAGGTAATTAGAGTCCCCGGCTGATTATGGAGCCTGACAAGTCCGATTCCCCGGGATTGCATCATGCTTTGCGCTCCGCTCATTCATAAAGGCGCTTTCAAATTTCGTTATGTCGGATTAGGGCCTTTTCACCAATCTGCCAAACCACGCGATTCGCTTTATCCTCGAGAATAGCGCACAATATGAATAATCAGAGCAAAATAGAATTCCGTCTCTGGGCTTGAAGGGGAAAACACAGCAAATTACACGGAACTGGGTTGCAGCTTACGGAAGAATGTCTCTGATATGGAGAAATTAGCTGTCATGGAAACAGAGCGCAGCCTTTGATACGAATGCAATTGCAGGATCTACAGCGGAGCTGGACACAGCGTGGTTTGAGGTCCGCTGCGAAGGCCAAGATAATTGAATCTCGGTCTGGCAGGATGTACATGTGAATTACCTGTCTTTAAATATCATAAAGCGACTCGGCGGCGGCGGCGGCGGCTGTCGGGAGGAGCAGGAGGCGGAGCAGGACGCGAGTCCGGCAGCTTCTTCCTCCTCGTGCAGCGCGCCGCCGCCGCCGCCGCCGCAGCCTGCGAGCGACCCGCGCTGTGTGATCACTGCCGCTGCAAGTGTCGTGTCCTTTTTTCAGTCTCTTTATTGAAAACCTGCTGCTATGGTCTGTTTTTTTCCTCATCTTCGTGATCTTAATCATGGACTGGAGTGGAAAGCTTTTGGCAGGATCAAAAGAGTGTGAGGCGGTCCTGAGAATCACCGGAAATCAAGATACCTACAGCCCGTGACTTTCCACCGGAAATAGATTTCAGAGCAAGTCAAACAACGTGCTGCGTGCACCAACAATGAGCGAACCAAACTTCAACAGCTTTCTCGGAAACCTTCTGTCAAAGAACCATGTTCTCACGATTCGGGTCAATTTAATTCCATGGCAAATAATCTCTCATTCTCGGTGATGTAAAGCGTCTTTGGTGATGATTGAAACCTCGTGTCGATTCAGTCGTTGGTAAATGGCCTTTCGGATTTTAATCGCGTTGTTTGATGGAGTTTTCGTGTTCAACAGCTGTTGAAGAAGCCTTATTGTGTCACCATATGGTCCCAAGTACTCATTGTCCAGAGACTACACAAACCTGTTGAATTGTAACGAATGGAAGAGAAGTTGACTCGTGTACTCGTTCCAGAGACGGGAACACTTGCACGCGGCGGTGCTTGCTCATTCACAATGGCAAAAAACGCACATTTTTGAAAATCAATTTGTATTTTCACAAACTTTGCACAGCGAATGTTGCACAGGTGGTGTAGCCAATGGAAGAAGTCACAGATATTTCGTGCCACTAACCACAGCTAAACATCGGTGTCTGGTACACGTAACTTTGCCTCTTCGAACGAAGTGTGGCGCGGCTGGAACGCTCGCCTCTTTGGCCTTGGTGAAGAAAGAAAAGGAAAAACAACCGAAGACAACTTTCTGTGTGGCTGTTTGTGCACTCATATTGAAAAAAAAAAAAATCAATGACAGACGAGGGTTCATGTGTGTCTGCAGCGTGCATAAGACAATGTAATGACAATAAGGTTTTGTTGAAATGACCACTTTCGAGCACAAACACGACTGGCAAACAGCAGAAAATCATTCCTTCTTTTGCAAGGAGCCCAAGACACTAAGAACCCACAACTGGAGAAAGCTGCATCGTGGCCAAAACGCTGATGTCAATACTCGTCGTGCCGGGAGTTTTCAAAGGAACGATTACCTTTGACATTCAGAAAGACAAGCTGCTTGTTACGGGGCTCAGTCCAGGCTAATATCAAAGCGTTGACCTCATGGGGAAAAGATGTCTGTGGGAAACGACAGAAGAACGTGTTGTGTAATTCGAGCGCAGAATCTATGCATCTGTCCTCAGCTCTTGAGCTTCGAGCTGCACGAGCTCACAGGGCGCTTCCATGTGCACGCTTCTGCGCGCCGTGACACATTCTGCGTTTCATGCGACTGGAGGCGAAGTGCACAATGTTCAGAGAGCGCTGTGAGATTCATTTCCTGTGGGTGGAAGCACACTTAATTCTGCAAAGCCAATGTTTCCAATTAAATTTTTGATGGCTGCGACAGACTGATCTCAGTGTGATATGCGAAGACGGATTCCAGTTTAATTTGGAAAAGTTTTCAAGCGAATGACAGACAGCTTCTGCAAACGGATCGCAAAGACCTGACATTCTGGATTCAAAGCCGAATGTTGCCATTGTGAAGGTTAATGAACCTGGAGGTGCATGTGAGGGTGACGGCAAGCATTGTGTTTCAAGCAAGTTGTTGAATCCAGTGTTACTGAAAGACTCAACATTTGTGCAAGAAAGGATCTTGGACAATTCCAACACCGTCGTTGTGTGACGCATGTGAACGAGATGTGGCGAGATTGGCTGAGAATGAAAAAGCAAAGCAACAAGAATCGAGGAGATGAGCAGTCTCCACAGATATACCAACTTCATCAGACTTGCATTGACACTTTTTGCAACCTGCTTGCATGTTGAAAGGTCATTGCATTTGGTTTTGTCCTGAAACTAGTTTTTGAGTCTCTGATGCCTGATCCGCTCCTGTTGTTCGTGACGGCTTCCTCGTAACCATGGCACCGCACACTGAGGCCAGCGCGACCCGTGGCGTGCGCGACTCTCAACACAGCGGAACGTGTTCAGAGCAGGGAGGACGTTTTCTGCGGCGCTGGAGGCCGGGTGGACAAATTGCAGTTCCGACTCCAGTGTCGACATCAGACCTCGAGGTGCGCGGCGCGATGTGCAGTGAAGGCGCGAGGTTTCGTCCGTCGCGGTTCCGTTTTGCGTCGTGAAACGGTAACACTGTCGCAGTGACAGCGCTGGGAGCTGTTTGTCAGTGCCACAGGTGCCGCTTTAATTTCCTGTCTTTAACGATTTGACAAGGCTCGTCCTGTCGACCCGAGCCGTGTGAGGTTGAACGCTGCGCTGCGCAGCTTGTCGCGACGCCGAGCAAAGTCTCAGTCCTCGAGGTTCGGCAAATCAGTTCACATAAAATATTGCTGGATGCTGCAAATTGTTTTGCTTCGTTTCATTGAGAATACCGAACTTGAACTCACCGGGGAGGGGGGACACTGGACAGCCACCAAGCACAGAAAGGCTGTGAACTACCACATCACAGAGGGCACAACGTCCCATTCGAACAAAAATGGTGCAAACATAACATGTTCAGCTCTGTATCCACGGACAACAGGTTTGTTTGCTATTTACACAGCAGGACTGGTTTCTCTGTATCCTGGTCTTTGAAAACAGTCTTTCCCTTTGCCGATGTTACAGTAGCAGACGCAGCGCCAGTGGGTGAGTTTTACCCAGAGGCGTCGCAGCGCCTTCCACAGCGGCCGCTCCATCCACGCGAGCAGCAGCACGTGCAGCGGCATCTGCACGAGCACGAGCGCCGCGAGCATCCAGCTCAGGTTCCTGTTGAACGAGCGACTCATGCTCCACTGGAACAACTGAAGCGCTGAGTAGGGCACGATGCACGATATCACAATGAGCAGGAGCAGGAGGACGACGCTGTTGGTCTGCATCTGCTGCGTGATGTCCTTGATGCGCTGGATGGTGAGCAGCTCGAGGTCCGAGTCGGTCGCCAGCTCGGCGTCGGCGGCGCTCGCTCGACCCGCCGCCACGGCCGCCGCCGCCTCGTCTTGAGTCTGTCTGTCCGGCTTTTTAGAGTCCGGCTCGGGAAAGGAAAGGATTCCGTCGGGTTCGTTTTCGTCCTCCTCTATGATGCTGTCTTTTGTGCATTCCTGGATGCAGACGTTTTTAACCTCGTTATCACACTTGCGCTGCTCCTCCTGCTCCTGCTCCTCGTCCTGCTCGATGACGTCTTCGGCGTCATGTTCTTCGATGGTGTCGCTGAAGCGAACCTCGCTGCCGCTCGAAGACATCATCCCCTTGTCACTCTTAACGTCTGAGCTCGTTTTCACGACAGTGTCAAATTTGACACCCATAGGCTGCGTGTCTTTGCTTTTCATGCCGCTCTGGTCACTCTTTGTCCTGTCAACTTTCTTTGGCAGTCTTTTCTCTTTGAACATGGTTTCCTTCGCTTTGGGCGCTGGGTCGCTTTGGGGTTCACTTGTACTTTGAGCGGTTTCTTCCTCGATTTCCTCATGTTCGGGTTTTTCCTCAATGCTGTGGTCTGAGGGTTCGTGCCTCTCGCGTTTGAAGGAGCCGCCGAGGCCCGCGAACGGATTTGCGCCCAGGAGCCCTTTCGGGTTCTCCAGTTGGTCCTGCAGCGCCTGGATGTCGACGGACCACTTGCGCACGTATTGGTAGTTGAAGGGAGACGGGGACCTGTTGACCGAGTCTTGGCTCGAGGTCTTATTGAGCGAGCTGAGACCCAGACTGATGTTGGCGACAGTATGGCGTCTCCCGGACAGCGACTTCTGGAGACGCAGCTTCATCTTCTGGTCGAAGTCATCGTCCTCGGCGTCTTCGTCGTCGCCCTTCTTGTCGGTGTCGTCGTTGTTGTCCTTGATGCAGAGCAGCTGCGATGTTTTGGAGGATTTGCGGGAGCTGCGGGCCTCGGGCGGCGGGGCGGCGGAGGGCAAGTCCGACTCCGGGTCGAGGAAGCGCTCCGCCGCCTCCTGACTCGCCTCGCGCAGCGCCGCCGCGTCCGACATCTTCCGGTTGTGTCTGCAGCGCGTGCGCCGCACCACGGAGAGGCGACAGCGTTGCCGCCACAGGATGTTGCAGAAAAGCAAGATGGCGACGACGAGAAGCAGCACGAGGAAGGTGAGGACGCCGATGACGGGGAAGCCCTGGTAGAGCGTCGGCATCTCGACGGGCGCTCTCTGCACGCACAGCTGGTAGTCGAGAGACGCGCTGTACGTCGTGACGGAGCTGCCGCTGGCCAGGACGCCCAACACCAGAGACACGACGATGGCGGTCGACACGAACGTTCCGTGTGAAATCTCAATCGAGTAGTGCTTTGTGCAGCGCTGCAGAGCGAAGAAGAGCACCACGAGAACTGTGGTGGTGACGCAGAACACGAAGAGCGCCACGTCGGCGTAGCACGCCGTGCTCTCGATGGCGACGCCGTTGTAGTTGAGCAGCAGCCGCATCACGTCGAGCGGAACCCAGAGCAGCGCGAAGAGCACGTTGAGCAGGGCGAGGCAGAAGGGCAGCGCGTAGTAGAGCGGCGGCGCGACGCCGTGCGCGCCCCGGGTGGCGGCGGGCGCCATGCATCGCACGGACACGAGCAGACCCAGGTTGGCGAGCAGCCCGAGGAAGCCGAAGCCGAGCATGACGGCGGCGCCGGCGAGCAGCGAGTACAGCTCCACCTGGAGGGCGACGCCGCTGGTGGCGTTCTCCGGGCGCGAGGCGCCGCCGGAACTAGAGTCGTCCATCGCAGCGTTCGGACTCGAGTCTGAGCAGATATGACGCTGTGTCCGAGGGTTGTGGTTTGAGTGAGTGGACAGTGAGAAGGTTCCTTAGAATAGTCGCGCTGCAATCACTGTGGTTTGCACGATTTTAATCGACCGCATCGTCTGGTCGTGACGTCTGAAGCTTTCCGTCTGTAATCCGTACGTTTGATCGCTCGACGCTGGCCAAACTGCGGGTTCAGGTCAGGTCCAGCTTTTCGAGGCGCACTCATTGCGCAGAACTTGGCTTTGTGCCGGTGATTTGGCGCAGACGTGACAATCTGGGCGGCTGCAGGGTGTGCGCATCGCACTGCTCGGGCTTCAACCGAACCGCGCCGACTGCTCCGAGTTGGACCTGCAACAGAACGAGGTGGATTGACTGAGAGCGTCGTGACAGCCTCGCGTCGTGAAGCTGTATCTACGAGCGGAGTCTGCGGGGCTCGGCTAATGAAAATGAGGTGTAAGTCCAAGGGCACTTGCTCACCTTGGGGACTCCACCTCGGCTCTTTTATGTCGTGGATGATTAGGAAATGAGTCTTCGGATTTTGCTGGCCACAAATCATGTGTGGTCTTGATGCTGGCTGCCTCCGTGGGCGATGTTCAAACGTCCACACGTGTTGTATCTTTGTTTTGGGAGTGTTGTGTGTGTTTGTGTGTTCTGAGCAGTTACGGAAACATGTTGCTTTCTTGTCATGTTCTTTGCGAACGCGCGTGTTCGTTGTTCCGAGGAAGGCAGAAGAAATCCGAGTCATTTCCGCCTGGACAGTTTCTTGAACTCAGCCACATTTGTGTCAAGATCAAACGCGGTGTTCAACAGACGAACAACAAGTGGAGCTCAAGGCTGTCGGAAACTGGCACGAGGCGCTGTGCGCGCGCTGCGAGCGCTCATCCCCCCGGATCGTCTCTTCCTGCGAGCAATAAGCCCCTCAGGAAGGCTGCTGCTCCACATTCGAGGCACCTACGGTCTGCTCCTCTTCTCTTGGAGCGACAAAAGAGTTCTCACTCAGTCTGGATGACCTAAAAATTTGACCAGATCGTTTCCAGTCAGGGGAAGGAAAATTGATATTTTAGCTTTTTCTGTGAAAGTCAGGGAAAATGGAAGATTTACTTGGAAAAGTCAGAGCAATTTTGGCAAAAAGGGATACTCATGGCAGCTTCAAAATTCTCACTCTTTTTTGTTTTCCAAAACTTTGAAAGTTGCTTTGTGTGGGCACGTACCAAGTGGAGTCCACGCTGTGTAGGGGTGACTTTTGTGCGTTTCTAGATTTCACCAGTCTTACTGCTCGAGAGTGGAACAATCTTTTCCCTCACACGTCCGAGGCTTGCGTCCACATCACCCACATCACACTGAACCTTCAAGTGCCAACAAAATAAACGCGGCTTACGCATTGGACACCTGCACTTTACACACAGACTCTTTTGATCACCTACAATACAAGTGGACTTGTTTGCCAAAGCATCTCTGACATTTTCAGTCGGAAATACCTGTGCATTGTTTTCGGCGGAAATTAATCCATGCGAAAAAGTGGCCACACACCAGCTGCAGGCAAGCAACTGTGGCTTCTGCCTTCAATGGAGTTCGCACAAAAGGTTTGGCGGGATCTTTTTGTTGAGGTGCATTGAATTGAGTCTCCATGTTGGCAAACAGAAAGCAAGTTTTCTGACACGTTGCACTTTCATCAGCCTTTCGTGGACGGAATGGAATTTGCCCAGCTGGTACGAGTAGGTTCTGTTTGGAACTTCACTGTTGCTTCATGTTGCCGTATCAGTCCGAGCGAAAGCTCCGGGTTGAACCGGCGGAATCCTCCCGTCGAGATGTCAGCGGAGAGGCCGCGGCAAGCGAGATCCGCGCGGCATTGCTCGCCTCGCCCGCCGTGGAGCCGGGCGTGGGCCCCGGCAGCAGAAATGCTTCTGGCTGATCAGGAGATTCTCTTCATATGCATTGGAATGAAAGATAGGAAAAACTGCCGAGTTCATTAACGTTTCCATCCGAAGTAGGAGATCTGTTTCTCCATGGGGAATAATATCTGGGAACAAAGTCCTCTCAGTCCACAACGCTTCCCGCTGCAGCCTTCGGAACAAACGAGTGCGCTCAACTGCTCAGGCTTGCTTACCCCGCCAGGTTTGAGGATGTTCAAGCATTTCACAGGGGTTGACAAGGAAATGAACTGTCATTGTAAAAGGCTCAACTGACTCGAGTTGAAAGTTGATCCGTTCAACGAATATTTAGAGAAGCGAGTTGCTCGCCCAGTCGCCAGGCACGTTTCTTGACGCCTGTTGATTCGTCGGGGGGGAAGGGTCTTGACTCGGAGCGTTGAAGCTGGCGGCTGGCGTCGCCCATCACTGCCTCCCTGCCCCGATGTGCCTCGGTGTACACGCGGATCTAATTAGGCATTCCTGATTAACATGACTGTGGCGACATCGAATGGTACTGCTGCGATAATTGCTGCCGAATTGGAATGGAAATTTTCTGGAAGCTCGCCACGTTGAGGTATGGAAGCAAAACTTCCAACAACAAATCGTGACCCAGACTAGATGCGAGTGAATCTCATTTTTCTCCGTTTGGAGACGATTTTTTGACAAGTTCATTCGTGTTTCTGGAAGCTGTGTTGTCTGTTTCTGTCCCGTTGTTTTCTGATGAAAACGCCGGTTCGTAGATCTACGTGTGACAGCTCCTGAATGTGAACACGTGAACACAGAACGTTTCTTTGTTGACTTGGTCCAGGAATGGAGTTCGTCAGTGAAGATTTTGACCGGAAATGGCAGCTGCTCATACGAGTACATCGTCCTCGACAACTGTGGGACATGAATACGTGTAAATCGCTAAGAACTTGGTTGTAATCTGCTTCTGCACCACCGTGTGGAGAAAAGCTGCCAACCTCGAGCTGCGAAATAAAGAGCAACTCCTTTCGCAGAGGAACCTGGGTGATGCGCTTCTCTTCTGACTCCCACGCACTTGTCTTTCGCTGCGCACATGTGAAGCTCGGCAGAGAAGTGACTTGCGCCTTTGTGCACCAGTTTGAAGGAAATTCATAACCCACAATGATTAGCAGTCGAATGAAGGGCCATGGCGTGGCGTTGTGGTTCCTCAGGCAGGTGCACCGGTTCAACCGTATCTGAATTGATTCTGGGAGCCTGGGTTTTGCCTGTTGTTGAGTTCAAGCGTCAGACCCAGTGTTTAAAACCACACACAGTTGGCACAAGTTCAATTTCAAAATTGAAATGTCTGCTCAGTGCGCGTTGAGCGCGTCAGACTGCAGCCTCTGTGAGCGTTGTTTGTTTGCTCCGTCTTTCGTCGTTCGTGTGATCCTCGACAGGTAATCACAATTACGGCATAAATGTCTTTTCGGTGTTGCCGTATTAAGTTTCTTGATTCCTCTTGGAGCCTGGAGCAGCTTTGCTGGAGGATAAGGAAGAACTGGAGGTTTTAAATGTCGGTTCATGATGGATGACGCGGTGTTGTGCAGAGCCAGAGCGGAGGACTCGGAGACGCCCAGACAAGAGACAACCGACCCGTGATGGCTCTCACTCGTGTTTCCCTCTCGTTTGGTCTCTTCGTTGTGTAAGATTGTCGGCAGCGGCGGTGTTGCCTCTTTCTGACACGCCGAGCATCTCAAAATGTGTGCATCCACATGTGACGCGAAAAGTAGAATCAATCCTCTCGACCTGCCCTGCATCTCACCTGATGGAAACTTTCTGATGGCGTGGGCAGATCCGGGTTTTCGTGTTGAACTTCCTTGGTCTGTTTTGACAGAATGTGTTGCAGGATTTGACGTTTCACCAGGTCAAGGAACATGTTCTTTTGGACGTGGAAGTTCCATTCATCCAGGAGTGATTTTCTCTCAGGGTTGAGTGGCGTTTGATAAATCGCGACGCTTGACTCCGGGCACTCTGGGTCTCACCAGTGGACGACCCGTCAAATTGGAGTGGCTCGGTGCAGCGTCATCGGACGATGCGCCAGAAAGTATTCCACGACGACCACCCCAACATGCAAACATTCCTGCAATCAAATTTGCGCACGTACGAACGTTTGTGAGATCGTGTGGACCGAGCTTCACCGCGTCGAGCTCTCAGCGCGCGGCTCGTGGGCGCCGAAACTCGAGGCCGTCAGACAGCCTCGCACGGCACGAACCATCAATGTCAGATCGTGTCCCTCTTAATTGCATTTGGTTCTGCAAGCCTTTTGCAACCATCGGTTCATTAGGGGGATCACGTGAAGTTGTTGATGGCAGCGGGATTTCGCTGCGCAGGCGCCACGTGACCAGCTGAACCTTCCGGTCGGTGGGTGCAAGGGAGGGCAACAATAGGGAGACATAATCCTTTTGTCATGCAGTCCTGACAAAATATATTCCGTGAAATGTAAAAAATTGCAGGATGCCAAAGGAGCACAGATTGAATCGTGCTGTCTCTGGGAATTTTTGCTTAGTCGTCGTTTTGCCACTGAGGTTGTGAAAATCGTGTTTCGAAAACAATCACGAACCCGACACCTTTTCAATCGTGGAACATGAGACGAGCTGTAAGAATCTGACGCGCGTTTGTTGGCCGAAAGCGGTCAACCTTCGCTCATCCTTCGCCAAAATGACCCGCGATCTCCACGCACACTTTGCTGTCCGTTGTAAAAACGAACAGAAATGTTCTCGTTCGAACAAAAAGGTTGCCGCAATCAAGAAAAATGTCTGAATTCTTTTTATGCTTTGGCAAATTTTCGTGCGCCCGAGAAGTTTTTCGGGTCTGTGCCTGCTGCTCCATCACGGGCGGGCCTCGGCGGAACTTAATTTGAGTAATTGCGCTAATGCCTCGAGTCGAAGTAAATACTCTTCTGGATTGTCAACAGAGAAAAACCATACCTGTCAGCCGGAGCTCACCCAGAAAGGGAAAGCATAAGTGGATCAATTAATGGAGATTAAATGTCAAAACTGATTTCTGTTGAAGACCGTCACAGCAGGGCGCACTGTGTGCGCTAAAAGCTCTGGCCTTTCCGTGCGCGACCAACGAGCCTTGTCCATCACACACTTGGTGCCCACAGAACCTCGGAGTCTTGACTTTTGTTTCTGGCCGGGTCTTGTGGCGCATTCAATCTGGGTTCTCTACCCTCCTCTGAAACAAGCTGTTGACGATTTCAAATGCATGGTTCCAGGTGTGAGTTTGGCAGAGTATGAAATGAATTACGTTTTGCCCGGGTTAAAAACGATCAAAGGCTTGGACTTGACCAAGTGAACTGAGATCTGAAGTCCCGATCTGACTCTTCTTGCTCGTGGTTGTGCGCAGGAAAAGTGTTGTCTCGAAAAACAGCCGGCCCAAGCTGTAATCACTCTCAGCACTTTGTCTCGGGTAAAGGTTTTTGGCAATAAACGTATTATTTGCCTTCAATTTGTGTCGTCTACATAATTGATGGTGGTGACACAGGAATGTCTGGAGATCTGAAGGCGATCGATACGGCGCACTCGACAGTCCCCCCGCTGTTGGTCGTGATTGGAGCTCAGTCGGAGATTCAGCGGTAAAAGGCGCACTCCGTGCACCGAGGAACCGTCGGGCCTGCTCCGGCCTGCGGTGCAGTCGCCCTGCAGGCGTGAGCTCCGCCTTTGTCTCTCCGTGTATCTCCTCGGAAGGTGATGACAAACCAACAGCTGAGCTCAGGTACGAAACGGTGACGCAGTCCGGAGACGCTGTCGCACGGAGCGCACAACGCTTTCGTAACAGTTCTTGTTTTGAGTCGTGGCGAAGGGCACGGGTTTGGGCACGAGTATGAGCACGTGACCTTCGGGGGCATTTCAAGAAATGTGCAACAAAGACATCCGGTTGTGGGTCTCTGTGTTGCATGTTCACATCCCAGTCTCCCCCGGGTTGTGCGCCACGCAGAACGGAATCGCGTCGTTTTCTCTCTTGCAGATGACTATGGATGATGTCACTCAATGTCTGAGCAAACTGGTGACGGTTTGTGGCCGCCACAGCTGAAAATACTTCTGCTCTTTCTAATGAAGCTGGAATCTTTCGAATGGCAAAATGAAAATTACAAGGCCGTCGTCTTGCTCCAGTTTCATTGCAAAAAGAGTTATGCAGAAAGATTAAAGATCACGCGCCATTATTTTCCGAGTCCTTTTCATCAAGGGAGAATGGATGGAGCTGTATGGTGATTGCGCAGCAGCTCGAGTTGTGCTTCAAAATTCCACCTGATGCATTTGCCCTTTGAGTTGCTGCATTTGTCGGAACATCCTCCGTTATCTTAGTGGCAACAGGTGGTGTCTTAAATGACAATTAATTTGGGAGAGGCATCTGTTTTATGATGTCTAGAGGCCTGTAGCTGGAGAGACGTTGTCCCGCGAGGCCGGCGCTCAGAGCCCGGACTGACGCAGATTGCTCCGGCTTTTGTGCAGTTATGAGGATTTAGGAGCCATGCAGGGTAAATGGTGGTGAAAAATGAAATATTTACAGTATCCAAGTTTTGTGTAGGAGGACGCGAATGCTTTGAGGGCGTCGTCTGTTTTCTGGGGCAATGAGCACTTCAGAACAATCTCCGTTGTGTGAGGCCCTCCTAAATTGGCACCGTGAAACGCAAGGTTTCTCTGCGTGCAGAAAGCCCGCAATTTGGCGTTCGCGGCTGAGTGGTGCATTTGGAGGTTCGAGCAGACTTGATCGCTGTCCGTCGCACCTTCCAATCTGGCAAGAAACAGAGGTTTGTGACCTCACCATTGCGCTGCACCGGAAACTTCGGGTCTCGCTGTCACGTCACGCCGGAACATGTGGGCCTCACCGTGCGGTCACACCGGGAGACGAGTGGAGGCTGATGAGGACGGCCGCCCCGTTCACCTGAGCTGCTGCGTGGGCGCGACCGGCTTCTCCTCCGCGGCGCAACCTCTTCACGTCGTCGCGGCGAAGCGAGCGGTCCGCCAGGGAGAGGAGGGCTCTCAGTTCGTCAACGGACCGATTGACACACAAGTCCCGAGCGATTTTTCTGTCGGAAGAAGCTGAGGATTAAGCGCAGCTCAGCGTTCCGCAGAAGCCTCAGATGGGGCCTCGACAGCAATCTTGTTATTCCCACAATCTTCCGAAAGGGAAAAATCGAATCCAGGTTGCCGACATATGCTACAGATTGGCTGTGTTGTGGAGTACTCGTGCAACCACAGGCTTCTTTCCTTGTGGGAGCTGAGCGAAAATGCTGCACGGCTGAGCTCTTGCTCTGCGCGGTTTCGGTAGTGCGACTGATGCAGTGCGAGCTTGTGCATTCTGAACGTTTTTTCTCGGCACCTGGATTTTTTTTGTTGCGGTTTCGATGATTCGTGTTGGAAGTGGTTTCTGCGCGACGCTTCTGGAATTCGATGCGGCGCAACAGGAGGCGACTGCGACGGCAGATCGAGCTGTGCAGCTGCATTGGAATTTGCCAAATTCTACGTCTACTTTGCAGTGCCACTATAATTGGAGCTGCTGTGGAAGGTGTTCGCATTTACATGACGACCACGCCTTAGCAGCATGCAACATGCAAAAGCGTGTCGCCTTTCCTGCACAGACAGGTTGTTGAGATTTTGCGTGGCTGCCTCGCTTCGGGAAGATCATCCAAATTCCACCTTTCTTGCTTCTGTGCAACCAAAGAAATTAAACTTTTGTTGTGACAAGGAGAATTTACCAAGCAGGCTCTCACAAGAGTTTCCCAAAGCTTTGAATCTGTCACTGGTGTGCTTCATCACACAGCTTGGGAAAAGTTGAGGGTGTTTTCACCCATTTGGCCTGCCCTTCGTTGCAACGCACAGTGCAACGAGGGGAAGAAGTGGGCGGGGGACGAGGCGGCGGCGGAGCGCGCCGTGCGGGGGGAGTGAAGCCGCGGCGGCCCGCCCTCCCTCCCTCCCTCCCGCCCGCCCTCCCTCCGCGTTATCAGCAGCGCGCGGATGACATGAAGATTACACGATGTCGCTGATGTGCAGGAAGGCTGATAAGCAGCAGGATATTGGGCTGCGCCGACTCTGGGCGGGGACGCGGTTTCAGTGCCTTGCTCTGCTGAATCTCCATCACGAGTTCATCGGGATCAAGCCGGGGCCCTATCGCTCACGTCTGATGACGGAGCCGCTAATGTGGCCACAGCCGTCGCCTCGGGCGGGGAGGGGAAAGGGAAGCGCACAACACTGCCTCCGCCACAATAGTTGAGGCTGGCGACGCTTCGTGGGTTTCGTGTGCTCGTCAAGGCACCTATTCTCTTCTCATTTTGTATGCTGTCCTGCTGTTGTACGTGGGTTCGTCTACCCCACCTCCCACCCAAAGTGAAGAGCGACGTTTTCATCCTGCGCACCCTCTTGAGGGTGATGACTGGTGCTCAGATAGGTCCGTCACCGAACGACAGCATCTCATATCGGAGGCTCCAGCCGACGTCGTCGAGTGATATCTCCAGAATAGCCTCGTCGATTGTCTATTAGCGGAATTAAACTTCCGAGGAGCTCTTATTTTGGGGCCGTGCCGCGGGTGGCGTGGCGTGCGCTCTCGTTCGTGGAGTCGCAGCTTCGCTCAGAAGCTTCTGCTTCAATCTGTGCCGCGTCTGCGTTTTACTTTGTTGACAAGCTCTGTGCAAGAAGGTATATTTAGCTAATTCTTTCCAGATAGCCCTGGGATGGGCGACCGCAGTTCAAACAGACGACAAGCGAAATCTCTGAGTGTGACGAAAGAACACGCCAAATGTGACTTTCACTTTCATTTTCCCGCGCTTGTTCTCGCCTGATTCGAATCCAAAAGCAGTTTGTTTTTGTTCCCAAAAGCTCAACAGGCTCGCGAGCCGCACGCGAAAGTGCGAATGTTGTCGATTGTCTTGTTCGTCTTTGTCGAACATCAAGAGTGTCAAATTTTCCTTGGATTGGGCATCTGTCACTCACTCACTCACTCACTCACTCACTCACTCACTTTGAAAGCAACGCTTCAAGACCTGTGTGGACAGGCTGTGGTCACCATTTGCACTCGAAGCCTGACTTGAACCGTGGCGATGTGTCGTTGCCAACGAGCTGGAGACACTTGTCGGTGTGAATCACGGAGTCGACGCCTCTCTGGGTCACCCGTCCCCGAGCCTGGAGACAAGTCGCGACCTCCCTGCGCCTCACATGCACCGCATGCATCAATAACCTGCAGCCGTTCAAGTTCCGCTCACCACACCCAGCTCCACCTCTCCACTGCCGCCGTGCGCCAATGACACCTCGGTCGGTTGTAATACATTTTCGGACTGGCTTGAGGCCAATGATCGCAGCAGGAAAACTGCGTTGATTCTGTCGGGTGCGTCGCTCTTCAGACTGAGTTTGGTGTGGAGCGTCGATTTGACTGCTGCACGACATTCGGCGATTCGTCAAGACTCCACAGCAAATTCGAATCCGTTGGCGCAGAATTGCCGTTTAATCGAGGAGTTGATTGGGGCTGCAGAGGCTCAGTTCCCGAGGCGCGGAACACGCCAGAATTCTATCAAAGCAAGAACAGCATTGTCTGCCTCATTACATTCCGAATCGAGAGAGATAAGCATGAGCGCAAACCGGTTTTGGGGATTCTCTGAAGTCGGTGCGGCAACAAGCTGCGCGTCTAATGATGTGCAGCTTGTCCCTCGGATTTGAAGGTTTGACGGTGGATTACGGAGGCGGGGCGGCGGTGAGGAGAGAGGCGCCGCCGCGGTTCTACTCATCATTAGTTATATCTTGGGCACAAACACGTTTCGCCCGCAGATCCAAGTGTCAAGTTCCATTCAGCGCTAATTCTCTATGCTCACCGACAGTTATTGGACAGAACACGTCCTGTGCTATCAAGCACATCAGTGGATGCCTCATAAAGAGTTGTTGATCTTATTTGCTTGTCATTGGGAAAGGGAAAGCTGTTGAAGTTTCCCGTGGCCTGTGCACGCTTAATGAATGAGTCTGCACACTGGGTTAATCACTGTTTGCACTCGCTTTCATAACGTAACGAGCAACACGCTGCAGCCTTGACTGTTGTGATAGATTCGCTTCTTGCCGCCGTCGTTCAGATTCCCCTGACCAGACAGTTCCAGTTCCAGTCAAGTCAGGTTCCATGTTGTCATTGTGATGAAGAATGGGTTGTCATCACTGTCAATTTTTGTCTCCAGCCAACTTTTCACACTTGCAGCTTTATGGATTCAGTCGTGTAGATACGAGCAAAGATGTCATGCAAAAAGGGCAAGGTGTCTCACGCCATTGAGAGACCAGCTTTTGTTCAGGTTCGCAGACAAATGGAACAAAACATCCCCAAACGAAGAAATGGTCAATTTCTGTGAGTGAGTGTTATGGATGTTGGAGCTGTTTCTGCTGCATGCCTGACTGTGAAACTCAAGAAATGATCAGACCCACCGCTCTCCAATTTGCGTGAGTAGCTGTCGGAGCAGCTGGTCGGACGCGTGTCCACCGCCACCGGGCGATCGATCGATGGGCAACTGACCACCGACGTGATTCGTCATTATGACAAATATCCTCTGATTTGCCGCCGCCGCGCAGGGGAACGCCGTCCCGAGATTGAAACGAGCAATAAGTGTTTGTGTCTGGTTTGAGCCACAGAAATTGATATCGATTCCAGGTGCAATTTGTCACAGGTCCTGTGTTTTCCCTTTCTCCAGCATCCACAGGGATTTCCTCGACAAACTTCGCCGGTGGCTCACGCATAAATATCACTCAGGTCGGTGTCTCGGTTCTCTCGCTCTCTCTCCCCCGCAGCCAATGCGGACTCTGAAGAAATGTCTCCGGCTGCACCCAGCAGCCAATTTGTTACCGTGGATGTTTCTACATCAAATTTTCATGTCGCTTGTGTCTTACAAGCGTCGTGAACTGCCCAGACTGGGACGAGGTTTTGCTGGTTTATGCTCTTTCGTCGAAGTGCACATGTTTTATCTCTGCGCTGAAGACCCCCTGACGACGGTCTCTCCTACAGATCACTGTGTGGCTGCTTTCTGTTTGTGTCTGACTTCTTTTTCTGAGAGCGCCTTTTGTCAGATGGTCAGATCTCGGGCGTAATCGCACCGGAGTGAACCAGCGAGGCATACTGGTTTATGAACAGAGGGACCCTGCCAGCCTCGGCACTGAAAAGCACGGAATCTAGCTTTCCTGGAGCCAGAAATCTTGATGAAGGCCACTTCTCGCAGTGCAGAGCTGCAGAGGCCGTGGAATTGACTGCTATGAGAAGTTATGGAGGAATAATTCCAATCACACGCAGGGGGCGCTGAATCAGAGAAAAGCCCCTGATTTGTAGTCGTTTGGTTCGAGAGGACAGTTTTTCAAGAACAGCACACTGCGTAGGAGCATAGCTCCGTTCTGTTGTGTTTTCAAAACAAGGAAAGGATGCCGAAACCGGACAGCGTGGGTGGGGAATGTTTGTCTGGAGAAAGGAAATCCCTCGTCAGCCGAGGTCTCGCCTCTCGGGATCCTGCTCCACGTCCAGTGCTTCTCGTGGCGTGTGCTCAGGGCGTCTCTTGCGCTGGTGCACACAAGTGGCGGTTGGAGCCTCACGTGACCTTTACTTTGTGCACACAGCAGGAGGTTGTGTGTCCATTAAGTGTAATGAAGCAGATTGAATTGTCCTTTGAGCCTGTCGTGGCTCGGGCACGTCAACGTCAGGCAAACAGGCGCTGCGCAACCTCCTTCTCACCGGACGCTCCTTTCGCAGCAATTTGCCTCTGATGGCAAGAACGTGATTTGAGGCCTTCCCTGCCTTTTCCCACTCAGCAGATTGTGGACGCCGCTGTCCACTGACTGACTGACTGACCAACCGTGTCCACGACATGGCAGAGACAGAGAGACCAACTGTCTGCAGTGCAGCAGAGAAAGACCAGCATGATTCTCAGTGCAGTGGAGATACAGTTCTGCTTGGTTCCTGGCGCGTCAGGTAGAGAGACCAATTCAGTCCAGAGTCCATAGCGGAGCCCGTTTCAATTGAACGTCGCCTCTGCTACACAGCCTGTGTTCGTGGCATTCAGTGAGGAATTGTTCCCCACCCGCACGATTAGCTGATGTTTATGTGCTGTCTTGTTTTCCTCCAACGAGTAGCAATAATTAGTGGAAATTGAATCATGATGAAGCATGAGTCGTGAGTCAGGGACAGATTCGAGCTCGACATCAATTGCCATGGACTGTCTCGAAATGTTCATGGTGTTTTTGACGTGTGTGCGTGCGTGTAATCTTGAAAGTCGTTGTTGTGCAGGCCCTGAAGAGCGAGGTATTGCCAATTAGTCTGCAATGGCTGGTGAATGTCGGCAGTCAAATCAGATTTCGTCGTGGAGTCTGAGGCCAATTTGGCTCTCGTCCGCAACAGCGCGCTCCCTTCAAAGCTACAGTGATTGCCTCGGAGGCCGCGGCTAAACACCCTTCGCCGAAACTTCTGCTGCAATTAAGCGAGCATCTTTCATGTCGGAGTCGGCGCTGATGTGGGCCCCGGGGACAGAGAGCTGCATTAATGTGGGTCTGCATTCGCACTGCTTCTCCGACATATGAAACGTGAGTGGAAACTTTCGACCAAGAGCAGAATTCCGGCCACAAGCTGCTCGAACAATTTCAGTGGACCAAAATGAATGTTGAATGGGTCAGTTAGGCTGGGATCGAAACACTCTGTATCGCGTGGGGGGTTCACTTTGGGCAATTTGTCCGCTGAAGTGCTTGCGTGTTGTCCTTTCACTTCACCACCGCCCAAGAACACCTGGCACTGCATTTCTGAGTGAGTTCGGCAGGCGACCCGTCCCTTCGCGGAAAGTGCGCGGATCACTCGAATCTTCTGTGAATAGAAATTCGATGACTCTTGATTCGCCCTGTCACTCTGTTCGTGTCAGCGGAACTTGAGCCGGATGGATGTGCGCGGAGTGACAGTCACGTGGTGTGTACCAGCCACATCCGGGCGGTTTGGTTTCCTCTGCACTCAGGCTTCTTCCTTCGTGAGGGAATGCTGCTGGTGGTTACAGTGCTGTTGGGAATTCCTACCTTTTAGTTCTCACAATTCCCTCTCATATTTTCCAGCTCGACGAGGCTCCAATATGCGGCGTTGACACCTTCAATGCGGTATCCATCCCGGGCCCATATGACAAATAAAGAGGCTATTTTATGAGCGACAATTGCGCTCGGCGTGATTCATTGTGTGTCCTGCAGTGCGGCGCTGACGTTAAAAGCTGAGTTATGTCGCAGGCGAGCCCAGTGCAAGAAAGTGGTAATTAAAATCAAAGGGAGAAGCGTTCCCCACGGGACATGTGGCATTGATGGGAACAGCGAGAGAAGTAGACAGCTCCCGGGGGACGTACAGGGTGCTCGTGACAGCCTCATTATGTGCGGCGAATGGCTCGAGCCGGGAATTCCACAACACGACGCGAGCGGCGCACCTTTCATCGCGACTCGGTGCAGCTGCCTTTTTCAAACCCAGATCGAGCTTTGCTAAGCAATCGAGTGCTTGACCTCAATCCACCGCAGCGAGAGGATCGCCGACCTTTCTACACACGAGCTGGAGCCACATTTGTCAGTGTGGCTGCGGTTTTCCTCGGAGCAGTAATTGCGCTCCGTGTTGTCGAGCGACGCTGCCCGGTGCAAATCATCTGCTCCAGTCCGTGTCATCGCGGGTGTTGTGAGCGATGCGCTCGGCTCTGCCGCCCGAGTGCAGGAACTTCCCCCGGCAGAGATTTGGATGCAGTGCAGGAACCCGACAGCGGAGCTGGCTTTATCGGGATTCACCTCCGCGTGCGTGCCTACCTGTGTTTTGCCGAACAGGGAATTTGAATGAAAGGACCTGGTCCGTCGTAATTTCTAGGAAGGAATTGCGTGAGGGAGTGTTTCCCAGCACTAATGCGATTGTGCCTCATTAGGCCAGATGTACGGCGCAGCGGCGGAATTGCGTGGGACAGCGCATTGTACGGAAGACACGTCACCACGGAAATCACCATTCCGCTTTCACAAAAAAACCTGCATTGAACAACTGATCACGTGTCTTCACATTTTTCTTCATCCCTGCACCGAGCAAACAGGTTGCAGGACTTTTTCACTGCCGCCTCAGTGCGTCGAGACTCCGCTCACGCCCCACATCCTGCTGTCGCTCATTCAAGTGCTGTGGAAATTCATCGCCCAGTAAATGGAATTGATCTGTTCGGGGACGCGTGTGTCTCCGGAGCTTTCGGTTCGGCGGGGCGAGAACCGCCTCATCCTCACCTGCCCCGTCCTGCTGTTGAAACTTCACAGGGACCCGCAGGGAGTAGAGTCTGCCGGTTGGAGGACACACATGATGTGGTGTGCGGTGGCAATTTCTGTCACCCTTCTGATTCAGAAATGTTGCCCCAGCGCACGATGCATGATCACGGCAACAACGATGGCGTGTTCACTGAGGCACGTTCGAATCTGGTTGTTCTTCCTCATGTGCGTCGACCAGTCAAAACCTTCAGGTGACAGTTCCGTTTTTGGCGTTACAACTTCAGCGTGTTGAGTCTCCACTTCGTCCAACAAAACTGCAGCACAGCACAGATGCAGCTGCATGTCTTTAATTACAATGCCCAGTTCTGGAAAGGAACCGGCAGCTCAGCTTCTTCGCGAAACGCTTATCTGGGCGTCCCTGCGCTGCGGGTGCACGAACCCTGTCGTGGAACCTCGTCTGACCCACTTAATGAATTGGATGCTGAAAAGCTTTTGGGTCGAGAACATCAGTTCTGCCGAGGCCTTTACAAACCACGTGTTTCATCGGGCTCGTGCGGCGCTCTCAACATGTCGCAGACGCCTCGGCACAAATCTCATCGCACAATAGGCACTCACTGGATTTGCGCTTGCATTGACACACCAGCGTTTGGCTGAGACAGGAACATTGTGTGGATCGTCATGAGCCTGTCGTGCGAAACAAGGAAATGACGTGGAAAACGTGAATCCCCGGTGTTATTTTGCGAGAAGACTGAAATAACGAAATGCTGCGACATTTTGTGACATTCAAGGAAGCAGTCGAGTCGATGAAAGACGCCCACGCGTGTTCACCCCGGCGTCACGTCGCTGCTGTAGTCGAGTGGCCTTCACTCTTCCGGATTCCACCCTCGACTCGTACAATGGGACACCTAGTTGAACAGCGAACTTACATTTGCGTATCTCCACGGAGACCCCCCCCCCCCCCAACGTTGGTCAGGGAGTCGGGAGTCCCCGGTGCCCGCCTCGCTGGAGCGGTTCCGGTGGCGGACGGCAGCGCGGGGCGCGCCGCGGGGGAGACGTGTGGGCGCCGCGGGACAAAGGGCGCGCCGGGAGGCGCGGGTCAGCCGCTCCCGGTCAACTGAATGATTCATATCATCGTTCTGGGTAAATAAACGCATATTGGGAGATTGCCAAGTATCTCGGTAAAGACCCTGTGGGAAATTGAGGTGGCAACAAAGATGGATATAAATGGCGCTCGATGGCTGGGAAGGCTTACTCGTGGGTCAACAGCGCCTGCCTTCATTACCCCCGCGCTCCTCTCTGCCGCACTGTTCCCACACGCCGTGCTCGCTGAGGCGAACGCCCGACGCTAACGCGGCGGAAACGCGCAAAAATAACAGCAGAAACGGCCTGTGGAATGTAGGGTCGTCTGATAAGGTTTTCGTCCGTGACATTTTACAGCCTCGTGACAACAGTGTCTAATCCGAGCAACACTCAAGCTGTAATCTCGGCCTCCATAGATTAGCTTTTCTCTTGCGCTGGGTGAGCGCCGCTTCGTGTCGAGTCGTTAAGACGCGCGATGAGTCGCTCTTAAACGCTGATGCAACGCCATTCACAGCGAAAAGACTGGTGCCAAACATCGCCTTGCGAAGCTGGGTAATTTGTCAAGGTATTTGCATCGATGAGAGGTTGCCAATGTTGTCGTTTGGAGAGGTTATCGACTTGTGCGCAGCTTTTACCGTACTGTCTCGTGTATATGACGCACTTTGTTGCCCCAGAGTCAAACACCGAAAGAAGAGGTGCGTCTTATACATGAGTACAAGATTTGATTTTGTTTGCTGAGGCTTTGGAACCAGAAAAAAGGCCAAATGTTGCGGGGTGCATCCTGTAAATGAGTGCATCTAAGACACGAGACGGTACGGTACTCGGAAGAGTTTGTCACCTGAATGCTTCCAGTCACTTACATCGGATGGGTGACATTCGAGACCAGGAACGATTTATTCATGGGATCTTCGAGTTGTAATTCCTGAATGAATAAGAGCTCGAGTAACGTGCAGTAGCTGTTTTGAACAGTTCGAGAAACAGGCAACGCCTTTTAGGCTGTTGCATCCGCTGGATCTGCGCCACAGTACATCGTACGAAGGTTCACAAACACGACACTCGTGATTGGGTCCAGCTCAGGCAGGGACCTCCCCAAAGAAGATCTCTGGGGAGTGGGGCCCACGAGGGCCCCTGTATTTGGTTTCTGGGGGCAGGCGTAAAGCCAACACACAGGACACAGCCTACCCACACACCTCCCCATCCATCGAGAACAACGACGCGCCTGTGTTCACAGCTCTGCTTTCTCGGGGCATTTTGTGACCTCCCCAGCACATTCTTTGTAAACTCTCCGAATGCTGATTGTGAGTGAAAAAAGCATCAATGTGATATTCAGTGAAAAAAGAAAATTGCTGTGAATCACATTTCCAAAGTTAATCTTGGAAAGGAGTTTTGATTGACCGAGTCTTTTTTCCGACGTGTTAGTTCGAAAAAGTTATTTTGAAAGTTCATTTGAAAGTCACTCACCACCGAGACACTGCAGAAGGACGTCCTGACAGAAAACGGAGGAAGGAACGTGATATACGTGATATACGCATCAAACAGGCGACAGATATTATGGTTGAGTCATTTTCGCCACTTGCAAAAAGCTTTCACAAAAGAAAGAGCGTTGCAAAAGAAAAATTGCTGAATTGGTTTGGAAGTGAGCGGCGGAGGAATCGTGATGAGCGGCGGCGCGGAGCAGCGGCTCCGGGCGGGGCGTAATCCGCCGCAGACAGACGGAGAGATTTTTCTGAATCAAGACTCTGTAGCTCAGCCAAATCTATTAACACCTGCTCCATCAGCTCGTCTCTGCGCAACTCAAGACAACACTGCGGTGCCCGCGAGAAGAAAATCCCCGCTGCTCCGGTAGACTTCGTGACTGGAGGCAATGGAGGCGGAATGTACTCCGGGATTTTTTCAGTGAAAATGGCTTTTTTTCATCCGAGAATCTCTTCCAGGTTTATCGGAGGGACTGACGATACCTGTCAGCGAGTAGGATGAGGAACCGTATTTTCCCAGCAAACAACTTCTTCTGCTTTCCTGGCTTGCGAACGGAAGCTGAGGATTCGCTGAAGTCCTTCCGCGTTGAGAAGAATGTTTGTCCCTTCTCTCGATTTCATTTGCAAACTGCGAGCAGAAGGACCAAGGCAAACATTTCAGATTTCAAAGATGCTCTGTGTCCGAGTCGTCATCTGTTTGGTCCGCAGGGATTCCACCGTCTGGTGGAAAACGTCCTGCGATGTTTCTCGTCTCGCAGCCTGGAGCGAGCCGCACCATCGGTTTTCAATTGAACACAGAGCAGTCGTTCCCAAACTTGTGAGTCTGTCCAAAGCCCAGTTGGGTTTGTTTCTGTATTCTTGAAGCTTCAGTGAAAGACTCAGGGTGCACGCAGTGAAACTGCCACAGCAGAAGTAAAAACTTTACACTTTGCGCGTGTGGCTTTTGGGACGTGGACGTTGTTGCCTTGTACAAATGTCCCCAATTCCTTTGATAACTTTGACAAATGTGGGGTGCACAGCAGAACTGTTGTCGTCTGACGGTCCTTGTGAAGCAGTTTCAGTTCTGACCGAGAAACCTCACTCCAGTACGGTCTGCAGGCGACAACTGTCACCCACGCTTTTACGCAACCACGTTGTGAACTGAGCAGCACGCACCATCCTTGACTCCTATTTTGCTGCTCATGCGTTGTCTGCCATCAGCCAATGACACTGCTGTTCCACGCTTTTTGTATTCTGGAGGTGTGCACAGTGACGATTTGCCTCTTGCTCAAGTGCATTCACCGTTGCTGAACAGTTGGTGCAGGGAGCCAATCACTTTGTCAAAGTATCCCAGCGTGCACATGCATCAGCATGCATGCACACATCGGTACACTTGGCAGCATTGGCACACACTGGCATGCATTGGTACACCTAGCATACATTTTCACACTTGGCACACATTGACATGCATTGGTATGCTTGACACATTGGTACACCTGGTATGTATGGGTATGCATGGGTTCACGAGGGGTGCCAATGCATGCCAAGTGTGCCAATGAAAGCCAATGCACCAATGCATACCAGGTGTATCAATGCTTGCCAAGTATGCCAATGTGCCAATGCATGTCAGGTGTATCAATCCATGCCAAGGTGTGCCAACGCATGCCACTTCTGTACCAATGTGTGCCTCCTCTGGTGTACTGAGTGGGTGCGACCGTTTTGCGAGTGCCCAATGGCGCCTGACAAGCGATAAGATTTGCAGCTGCGTGTCCATTTTAGTCACGAAACTGCATCATGACCTGTTGCTTTGTGTCAGGCTGCACGTTGGTGGGCGAATTCAAGCGGTGAAGCGAGCTCGCGGGAAAGTTTCAAAACTTGATGGGTGCTTGAAGAAGAGAAGCTGTTTGACTCACCAGTTGCTGCAAACTCTGGACGAACGGTGACAAGTCTCTATCCAGCAAACAAGCCTCCAGGAATTAAGTCTGAGAGTCGATAAACATCTTGCTCCTGGTTGCCTGGTTGTGGCGGGCAGCTGTCGATAGTTGGAGCGCGGAGAGGTGAGTTGAGGTGAGGCGGCGGCGGGGAGCCTGGGCGACCCTCGGAGCTGAGAGCGGTGACGACGGCGGTGGCGGATGCTGTGTCGCCTGACTGTCGCTGGCCACTGAGACAGCGACGATGCGGGCACCGGCTTCACTGTCGCAGCTTTACTCGCGCGCGCTCTGTGCCTCGCTCACTCGCTCGCTCTTGGCGTGTCTTTGTGAAAGTGTTGCTGCAGCTCTCGAGAGGAGCTGCCTTGCTGAACTACACGGAAAGAACGTGCGCGCTCTGTGCAAAGCGACAACATGCTTCCCGGATTTGTTCGGGGACAAGGAAGGGCAATGTTTTTGTTCGAGTTCGCTGAGCTCGGAAAGTCTGTCTGCAGAAAGCTCAGAATGACTCTGTTCGTTGCAAAGTATTTCTTCACACGCGCTGAAAAAATGGTTCCTGTGAAATCTACGACTTCTCGAGACCTTTGGTCTAGAAAAGACTTGTGTGATTGAACAGGAACCATACACAGGGTGTGAACTCACTTCTACCACAACAAGGTCACGTACGAGAGGCTTTGTGACCGCAGCGTGGCAGAACATCAGTTTGCTGCTGATTTGAACAGCCACGTGTGCGACATGACGTTGTCGAGCGAGAAGTAGTGGCTTTCTTCGCTGTTTCGTCTTTCATTTCACGTTGTGTCAGCACAACCAAGTCGTTCGAGGCTTGAATGTGGTGCATCGCGGAAGTACACGTGGGCAGACTTGGGCCCCGTCCTTTGTCATCTCAAGCTCGGATTTGTTCCGCGCTGGCGGTGCTGCGGCCGATGTCTCCAGCACAGGTCCCCGAAATGTCACAAAGCAAAGACACATTTTTGCCGGAAATGGGAAAGGTTGACAGGCGCCCGAAGCCCAAAGCTCGGTGTAGTGCTGCAGGGACTGTGAATTCAATACTTTCCCCCCTCATATCGTAAGTTTCCATTCACACGAGGTGTTATTGCTCGCACCGCCGAGAATAAAAAGTGCTTCTTAGCGGTGTTCGCCCTGATCGTGCAAGGGCTTCGTGTTGGAGCTCGCTCCAGGAGGTGTTGACGGCTGCAGTACGGGTGCGTACAGCGGGAGGCGGTTCTCACGAGCGCGCCGTTCTCATCGCAATCGCATTTCCGCCTCGCTAATGGATCAATACTATCGCGGTAGTTGCCCCGAGACATCTTACACTTCAACACCCGCTCCTGGAGGTCCGTGTCGATTCCGCAAAGGAAACGTCGGGTTCGTAATTGCTGAGGAACGCAGGTCGCAGGTCGCGTCACCGCAGGTTTTGGGCGAGGCGTTTTGTTCTGGAGTTTCGTCTTTTTCTCGTCGTGAAAACCGGGAGAGACGGAGAGGAATTAGCATGCGGAAGGGGCATACGAGGGAGGTCCACGAATATGCGGTTTCTGTCTGGAAAAAAGCAACTTCCTCGGGTGCGATCTGCATGCCAACTTTAATGTGAACAGTCAACATGCCAATGAATGCCAA